>Ga0209417_1003910_pt1 | contig 18889 bp, 18 predicted proteins | sample RifGroF2_FD_184002 | JGI IMG/M metagenome (GOLD analysis project Ga0209417, IMG submission 184002) | Groundwater microbial communities from Rifle, Colorado, USA - Groundwater F2 (SPAdes) (version 2) | ecosystem: Environmental > Aquatic > Deep subsurface > Groundwater | place: Rifle, Colorado... | reverse complement strand
CCCGCAGTCCTGCCCACCGCAACGGAAAGCCCGATATCGCCGACATTATCAAGCCCGAAGTTTGCGAACTGCATCTTCGCCTGTCCCGACGTATCCGATGCCATAGCAATGCCCAGCAGCGCCGGGACATTGAGATAAACATCTATATCATGCACCGGCCCAAGCCCAGCCAAAATTGCGCTGCACCGCCCCGCCTCTGCCAGAGTCGAACCAGTTGCGCCTTCAATATGGCTTATCATGAACTTGACCATCTCGGCATTATCACCAAGCAGCAGCGTATCGCCTACTATCGCATAACTCGTCTTATCAGCCTCTTTTGGCTCGGCTATTTCAACAGCAGGCTCATTCTCCTCAGGCCGGCCAGGTATCGTAAATTCGTTTGCCGAATCATCATCTTCGGCCAGCCGCTCTGCGTAAGCGAATTCCTTAACCCCGCTGTTGCCGTCGGGCTGTATTTCTATTGGAATTTCCTTTTCAGCCGGTTCGCCCTTGGTTTCAACTGTGATGATGTCATAGCTCTTGAATTGCTCTTTGCTCTTTTTGCTCTTGCCGCTTTCGACCATCCGAGAAACATGCTTCTCGACGGCGGTCTTTACCTTGGCAATCTGGGAGCCCCACTGGATTATCGCCAGCGCCTCGACATCCCCCTTGCCCTGCTTTGCTTTTTCCCCTGCAATGGCCGCAAACGCAACCTTGCCACTGGGCAGTGAGTTGATATCTTTTATCAAGTCGGCGAATTCCTTGGAATCCACGTCGGAAAATATTTTCCTGGTCCATTTATCGCGAAGATCGTTTACAAATCCCGCCATCGCAGGATCTTTGTAAAATTTATAATAACTTGTCTTCTCCCACCCAGCCTGCAGAGAATTGAAATCAGGCGCACTGATCAGAAAGATCGTATCAGCTGGAATGATCTTCTGAACATCAGGCAACCCCGCCGCCCCTGCCGCTATACAAACCCCAAACACCACCGCCGCCCCAAACACCAAAACCGATTTTCTCATAACATATCCTTACGTTAAATATTCTGTCTTCTGTATTCTGTATTCTGCCTTCTATCTTATCGCGATCACGGGCTTAGCCTTATTCGCCCGGCCGGCAGGCTGGACATACCGGAACCCCGTATTTGCATTGTCCTTATCATAAGCGAACGCCTCGCGGTTACTGATGAAGTGCTTGACATAATCAATGGGTATCGCAAAGCCCAGGCCGCCCATAAAGATATACCCCATGTTCGTAACGCCCACAACCTCACCAGCGAGGTTGAACAAAGGCCCACCCGAATTGCCCGGATTGATATCCGCATTGGTCTGTATATAAACAAGCCCCTCGAAGCCGCGATTTTTCAGGCTTACTATGCCGCTGGTCGTCGTCCTTTCTAGTCCCATGGGGTTACCTATCGCAAAAACCGTCTCGCCAACCCGCATCGAATCCAAGTCGCCAAGATTGCAGTACTTGGTTTTGTACCCGTCAAGATCCTCTATCTTCAAAAGGGCAAGATCGATAAACGGATTTAGCGCCTCGATCCGCACCTTTTTGAATTTCTTCTTTTCAAAGCCCGTCATCTGCTTCTGGAAAACCGTTATTTCTATCTTCGTCTCCTGCTCTATGACGTGGTAATTGGTTATGAGGTATCCTTGATCGTTTATAAAGAACCCCGAACCCAGCCCCGCCGGCGTACTAACCATCACCACCGCCTCGGAAAAGCGGTCCACGCATTCCTCAAGCGAGGTCTTTATGCAGGTGCCAGTCCGGTAAAGTTTCGTCTGATCCACCAGCGTATTGACCAGCGTCTGCCCGTTGGCGTCCGCCGACACCAGCACCGCCGCCGCCTGGGCATCTTCGGCAGCCTTGTACTCGACTATCTCCTCTCGCGGTATAGAAATAACGGTATACCCCAGGTCCACTACGACCTGCTTATCCTTCTCCGCCAGCACCTGTGCCGTTATCTTCGACCCATCCTTAAGGACGATAACCTCACCAACCGCCCATGCCGCAGAAAACCAAATAACACAAATAATTACCGTTATTCGCATATCCACACCTTAAATTTGTCATATATTATGAATTTCAGGATTATATCACCTCCGCCCCGCATCGGCAAACATTTGAAAAACCAGATACAACCGTAGCCAAGGGTCGATTCAATACCAACCTTATCAGCTTAATACTCCCGTATTACTTCAACATGCGTCACGCTGATTTTTACATCTTTATATCGCTCCTTAGCAAAATCCCGGCTGAAGCTGATTTTCACAGGCAGTGAACTGTTCGCGTCAACAGTTGTCGCATACTGGTTGTCCGTATCAATGTCAAACATAACACCATTTGCATCTATAAATTCTGCGCTGTATTGCAAATTCCGCACACCATGTTTTCCCGTATTTATGGCCGTACAGTAAACTAAAATTTGCGGACAAGAGCCGGTTTCACGAAAGGCTAACCGTGGCTCGACCACTTCCACTTGCCCCTTGTAATCTGACCTGGTTAGAGGCTCTTCAATCGGCAGCGGGATAGGCGGCTTTCGAAATGCTAGTGAGACAAGTTGCCAGGCTGCAAAAGCAAAGAATACAATCGCCAGCAACATGAAAGCCTTACCGGCCGAAGCCATACAACCTGCTTGAAATTCATGACAATGCGGACACTTCTTCGCCCTGCTGTCCATCTCCTCAAAACATGATTTACAAACTTTCTTTGCGTCCATATTTACCTTTCTCTAATTTGCTAAGTTACTTGCCTGTAATTTGGACGTTTGCCGAATTGCATTTGTTACTGAAATAATTTATTATTCCCCAATTATCTTCACCAGAAGCCTTTTCCGCCGCATCCCGTCGAACTCATAATAGAAGATATGTTCCCATGGCCCAAGGTGCAGTTTTCCCTCGGTGATCGCGACGACCACTTCGCGGCCCATTATTTGACGCTTCATATGCGCGTCTGCGTTGTCTTCATATCCATTATGCTGATACTGGCTGTGTGGTTTTTCAGGTGCGAGTTTTTCAAGCCATACTTCGTAATCATGATGCAGCCCCGACTCATTATCATTTATAAAAACCGAAGCCGTTATATGCATCGCGTTGGACGCCCACAAATAGTACATACTATTTTACAATATCAAGCGGGCAGGGGGTAAACAATGCTACTCCCCTATAATCTTAACAAGAATACGTTTTTTGCGGTTGCCATCGAATTCATAATAAAAGATATGTTCCCATGGCCCAAGATGGAGTTTGCCCTCTGTAATCGCTACTACAACCTCACGCCCCATTACTTGTCGTTTCAGGTGTGCGTCTGCATTGTCCTCGTAGCCATTGTGTTGGTACTGGCTGTATGGTTTTTCAGGCGCGAGCTTTTCCAGCCATACTTCGTAGTCGTGATGCAGGCCGCTTTCGTTATCATTGATAAATACCGATGCAGTTATATGCATAGCGTTAATCAGAATAAGACCATCTTTGATGGTAGATTGTGTAACAAGCCGTTCAACCTCATTATGTATTGACACAATAGCCCGGCGTTGTGGCACATTTACCCAGATTTCTTTTGTAAGTGATTTCATGGGGGCTCCTGTTTAAAGAAAATATTTTAGAAATTTTGATTATATTATTGACGGAATACGATTATGAGCAAGGATAAAAAGAAATTGTCAGTTGCTACGGCGACAAGACGGCGAATAGAAACACTATACCCCAAGTCTCCATCGGGCAAAGCAAGCGACTACATTAAACATTTCCAAGCATTGGCACAGACACAAACTATCTTGTCAGTGATATTATTTGCCCGCGTATCCGGTAGAAATCAAGATTATAAAGGCAACCTTGATGCTCAAATGGCATCATTACGACAGGCAGTTCAGCCACATGAAATTATAGCTGAGTTCAGAGCAATAGAATCAGGTTGGAAAGATGCACAGGGTCGGTTACAAGGTGCTGTCGAAATGGCTTCCCAAACCGGAGCCATAATTGTTACTGAAAGCACTGATAGGTTTATCAGGAATATTGACTATCATAGTAAGAACAATCCATCTACGCAGCCCAACGTTGCAGAGTACGAGAGATTGAATCAAATTGCTGGTGGCGTAACACTCGCTACAGTCCAACACCCTGATACTTCATGGAAAAAAATAAGGAGTTACCAATCCAAGCGAGGCCAAAAGGCAAAAAATAATAGTGGTGGTAGGCCTATTAAGGTGCAGCCGGGGTATAAGAAAAAGCAGCGAGGGAAAAAACTGCCCGAAGTAATTAGACTTCATAGAGGAGGTAAAACCGTGAGCCAAATTTCCACTTTAACTAGAACCCCACCAAGTACAGTTAAAGATTGGATATCAAAGTATTGTGTGTAGATGGTGAGTGTACTAACGGTTTTTGCTTTTTGCTATAAGATTAGAAATGGATTATAATCAAGTGTAATCTCTATTTCCGGCAATTTACTCCAGTGATAATAAGGCAAAAATCGTTAGTACCTATACTTATCTAAGAGAGTATATCAAAACTATTGAACTATATTTTAAGTAGCAGCGTGCCGCATGTTTCAATACATCTTTCGATTTCGCCACGATATTTTGTATTTTGTTCTGAACTAAACTTACTTTTTTCTTGGCTAAGAGTATTGATACATTCTTTAAGTAATTCCTTAGTTACTTTTTGGTTTGGTTCAACAATTATATCCGCAACTTTCCCCGTGATGCTTGTACACTTGGCAGCGGCTTTTAAGACTTCTTCATCTTTCGGAGTATTCCATTCACCTGAAGTATACCAATCACCCTGGTCTGCGCAATCACAACAAGATTCTAAGCATTGCCCCATTGGTGGATTCGTAGCGTTTAACCCAACAATCAAATTGCTGTATTTTTCTTTTCTAGGTCTTTCTATCATAATACCCCCTTTCAATTTATAGCTTAGCACAATGCCTTATGTTTTCAAGATTTTCCCCAAATCCATCTATTCTGTTCCATCTAAATCAAATAGTGTCCAGTTGTTCTTATACTCTTTCAGAGGGCCATAATTGATAGCGGGAAATGTACTGGGCTTCTCGCCTGTGTAGCATGTACCAAAAAAGTGGTCTATGTTGTTTAAGATGGTCTGGCCGGGTAGTATGAAAAACTCCTCGTCTTGGTCTTCCTTATTAAGAACGACGAAAACATAAATATCGTTTGCTGTAACATTCTCCCTGCGTATGGGAAAGCAATTTTTGTACCGCAAGGTCTTTACCTGTACGTTGAAAGTGCGACCAATTTTGGGATTATGTACAAATAGGTCTATGGATTTAGCGTTGCCCATAGTGACTGAAACTTGAAGGCCACGCTTAAACATCTTCCCCGCTACGAGGAATTCCCCAGCCATTCCGGTTATCTGTGAATCTATGCGTGTTTTCTTTAGCGGTTCGGTCATTGCATAACCCATATTTCCCGCACCATATTTTCGCCCCTAAACAAAAAGGCAAAAGGCTGGAACCCGGTATATCCTCCGTAGCCATTTTTTCCATTTACAGCAACCTTGACTACCCAACCAAATTCTTTCCCTCCACCATTGATAAGCCCCTTATCAGCCCAACCCCTAAATGGTTGCTCGAATCTGTACTGGGCGCTGTCGGGGTCTCTTAATCTCATAGCCATTATATTTTTAATGGTTTGTTCGTAATTTTGAGGGCATTCGCCATAATCAGCATTTAACATTTCCTCCTGTGTAGGAGTGGAGGCACAACCGGATAAGACCAGCAGACAGGCAATTAGTAAAACCTTTTGCATACGTTCTCCTTAATGAATATAAAGCCTAAATCGGACTAACTTTGCATATCCAGCTTGGGAGAAGTGGGAAAAAAGAAGGGAGGTCGCCCACACACACGCAATTTAACAGGCTCGCCAAAGCCTCTCCACCACGCAGCGCAAGCGACACTCCCATAAAGGCGGAGTGCCTTCTTGCGCTTGCTCGACTGTGGAGATCCAAATTTTGGCGATTTGTTAAATCGTCTCACAAGCAAAAAACAAATTATCATCGTACGCATACTGCCATACGATGCCGGTCATTATATCAAAGTCCACTATTGTTAATAGCAAATTTTATGGAATCGTTTTGACGGCAATTGCTAGCAAAACATGCCAACATACACCCCCCAAAAATCGTAGCAGTCTTTCAGATTTCACCCGACCGGCAGTGGAAGTGTATCAATTACCACCAAACACAGCAAAACGTTATGTGTTTGGTCTACATACTTGAAAACTGGTTTAAAAGTGTAACAGGTCAATACTCTCTAATAGACCCTAATTATTTAGCTTGAAACCCTGCCGTTTCCATTAAATAAATTGTAGTATATCAAGTATAAAAGATATATTACACTTTTTGCTTGTGATATGAAGCTGCTGAATGTAACATTATTGCCATGTCAAAATAAGGGCTTTTGAAATGGCAAAGAATAAATTTACTGCTATTTATGTTAGAGTTAGTTCTACTTCACAAGATACACGGAGCCAGTTGTCAGATCTTAAAAGATGGGTTGAATTGCAGGGAAATGAAATAGAGCCTGTCCAGTGGTTCACAGACAAGCATACAGGCACGACAATGGACAGACCACAATGGAATAAATTACAAAACGCCATTGATAACGGTCTGGTTTTGCGTCTTGTGGTATGGCGATTAGACCGCTTAGGGCGAACAGCTTCGGGATTAACAAAACTGTTTGAGGAACTTCAAACGCATAAGGTTAGTTTTGAAAGTATCAAAGATAAGATTGATTTAGGAACAACAGCGGGCAGGCTAATCGCCAACGTGCTGGCTTCTGTCGCTGCGTATGAAACGGAAGTAAGAGCAGAACGAGTAAAGGCTGGACAGACAGTAGCAAGAGCAGAGGGTAAAACGTGGGGCGGTTCTGAAAAGGGACGATTACACAAAATAACCATTGAACAGGTACGCCAGATAGTAAAGATGAAAGAGGCGGGCGACAAGGTAGCCCATATTTCCAAGACTGTTCGTGTAGATCGTCCGGGCGTGTATCGTGTGCTTAAACGTGTTGCCAATGGCGATATAAGAATATGATAACGAATTGGTCAAATGGTCAAAGTAACATGTTATAAATGTTATATGATTTTGTACCTGTCCAAATCACCCATTTTAATCTATCCATTGCAGAATTGAAAAATGGGATATTCGCCCCGGTTGAAATCGATATAACCACAATTTGACCTACCCGGAAAAGGCGCAAATAGTAGTAACGGTTTCTCCCACTTTGGCAAAGTAAAAGCTTGGGTAAATGAGTGTAAAACATAGGTTTTGCAGTATTTTTTAATGTAACATGCCGCACAAAACCGTTAGTACGACACAATACCTGTAAATCATAATATTTTTGTGCCACTCAACCGCTTAAAAAGAGCGCCTCTGATGGGCTACAATAAAAATGTATGTAATTTTTCTTTACGTTTTTTCCAGTCTGGCATTAATGCTGTGAGTAGCTTATAAAATTGCACATTGTGGTTGCGGACTTCCACATGACAAAGCTCATGCATTATTACATATTCGATGCAATATAATGGTGTTTTAATAAGTTCAAGATTTAATAGGATATCACCTCTCTTTGTGTAGCTTCCCCAGCGTTTATTCATCTTGCGAATTTGATACTTTGGGAGTTCAAATCTAAATTTATCACTACGATTGTAGCAATCAAGAAGATACTGTTGAAATATCTTTCTCGCATGTACTTTATACCATTCTTCAACTAACGCTTTGACTTTTAAGGTATTCTGCTTGGATTTGATATGAACTAGTATATATTTGCCGACCAGTCTAACTTCTTCATAATTCGATTCCGATACTTTCAGACGATATTGCCTACCAAGATATAAATGCGTTTCTCCGCTTATGTAGCTTTTATTGGGGAGTGAAGGTTGGTACTGCTCAAAATATAATTTCTGTTTTATAATCCAAGGAGCTTTTTTTTTAACTCGCTCTTTAATTTCATCGATATTTTTGCCTATCGGAGCATATACCACAACTCGATTATTAGGATGGACGTCAATCCTGAATCTTTGTCTCTCATAAAATTCTAATTCGAATTCGATGGTTTCTTTGCCGTATAGTATAGAATATCTATTTTGATTCTGTGCAATCATTGATTTGCCAGCTTTGTCTTTGCTATATGGAGACAGGCTTCCATAATTTCATCAATATCACTAAATGGAAGTTCGAATCTATATTGCTCTTGTAATTTAAATAACAGGTCTTCAATTTCATTTCGCATCTGATTTTTAATATCGTTATTATTGTCCCAATTTACGATTGCAAGTTTATCAATAATTTCATAAGTACCCAAACTTGCTTTTATACCGATATCTTCAACACTTTCAGTTGTATTTACTTTTTTTAACAATTCCCTAAAACTACGATAGAAAGCACTCTTAACATCATTTTTTGATACTTGCTCAGGCACATCATCGCCAGACTTATTTAGAATTGATTTGTGTATTTCTTTAATTTTGTGCAAGTATTCCGCAGCAGAGAACCTCTCAAGCCTGAAGGCACGAATAACATCATCAATCAACTCTGAAAACTTTTTGTAATATGCTGGGTCTTCGTGCATAAGTTCAGAAATAGTTTTCTTCGTTCTGTATGCTATGGTATCAGCCATTGACGAAGCATTTGGGAGTTTTTCAACCTCTTTATCAAAAGACTCATGGTCAAAAATATTTACAAGTTCCGTCACTTTTTCGACTTCACCAGTCCCAACGTAGGTATCTATCAGTTTTTGAATCTTGGTTTCATATTCTTTGAAATCAACTACTTCGGCATATCTTTTTCGAACTGAGGTTCGCAGGCTCATAAAGAACTTTAGGTCATATCTATATTTTTTAATTTTGGTTTCTGGTGTCTTGTCCAAAAACTTTTCTGAAGCGAATGCTATCGATAATGTGCGTGCATAGGCGGACAACTTTTCATAAAAACGAATTCTTACCGCATCATCAGAAAGTAATAATTCGAAAGCCTCCTCATCTTTCTTATTACTGACGGTTTTGAATATTTCCCATACATCAGAATGCCTTTGAGGAAGCTTGTCTACTTCCTCAGACATATCAGTGAGTATCCCATTGAGGTCATTCAAATCAAAATCTGGCATTTTGCTGTACAAGTCCAAAGCTTCATCCAAATTTTGCAATATACCTCTATAATCGATAATATACCCAAAGTCTTTGCCTGGATATAATCTATTGACCCGTGCGATTGCCTGTAAAAGTGTATGTTCTCTGAGTTTTCTGGTTATATAAAGAACCGTATTTCTCGGCGCGTCAAATCCAGTTAATAGCTTGTCAACTACGATAATAATTTCAGGTTCATCTGTATTTTTAAAAGCATTAATTAACTGCCGGTTGTATTCCTTTTCACTACCGAATCTGGCCATCATATTAGACCAGAATTTATTTACAGAAGTGCTGTCATCATTAAAAATGTTATCCTCAACAATTTCATAATCGCCTTCTTTAATATTAGGGGGCGATATAAGCACTTCAGAAGTTACCATCCCAAACTTGTCGAAATACTTTTTGTACAGCAAAGCAGCTTCTTTGCGTTGTGTTACTAATTGGGCTTTAAACGGATTACCAAAATTATCTGTGTAGTGCTTGCTGATATCCCACGCAACTGCCATAATCTTTTGCTCTGCCATGTTGAGTTGGTCAGTTGTGGCGAATTTCTTTTTCAAATCAGCTATCTGTTCTTTTGATAACTTTTCTGTTTCTCTTTCAAACCAGCGGTCAATACTTTCCTTTTCAACAAACTGCTCAACGTGTCTGCCTTCATAAAGCAACGGAACAACCGCCTTGTCATCCACAGCTTCAGTAATTGTATATGCGTCAATAAGTCCGCCGAATTTCGCCAGAGTGTTCTTCTGCTTTTTAATAACAGGTGTTCCAGTAAATGCAATAAAGCAGGCATTGGGCAATAATTTTTTCATTTGCGCATGAAATGTTTTATATTGGCCTCTGTGGCCTTCATCGACAAGAACGAAAATATTGGTATCTTCGTTCTTATAATCATTAGTCCGAAGCGCACCATTAAATTTATTGATAATAGTGGTAATTATTCTTTGCTTATTACCAGCAAGCAGTTCAAGAAGATGAGCGCCTTTTTCCGCTTGAAGCGGCTCGTTCCCGCAATGCTTGAAGGTTTTATAAATTTGGTCATCAAGGTCAACACGGTCTGTTACCAATACAATTTTATAATTGAGTATATTCGCAAGAGCAATTGCCTCAGCGAGTAAAACCATGGTAAGAGATTTACCACTACCTTGTGTATGCCAGACGACCCCACCTTGCCGTCTGCCGTCTTTACCAACTTCTTTTATTCGACCTAAGATTTTGGTTATGCAGAAGTATTGCTGATATCTCGCAATTTTTTTAACGCCTGCATCAAACAACGTATATCTGAACATCAATTCCAATAATCTTTCAGGTCTGCAAAGTGAGTATATGGCTCTATCTTGTTCAGTTAAGAGTATTTCGCTTTGCTCTTTCCGGTCAAATTCGTTGCGTGCATACATAAATGGTTCACTGAACAACTTACCTTTCTGCTCATAATTCAAAGGCTTGTTCACTAATTTCTTTATACAATTCTCGTCAAGTCCTTTATCTTTCCATGCTGACCAAAATTTCAAATCCGTCCCGGTAGTTGCGTATTTGGCATTATTCTTATCCAGCACAACAAGCAATTGACTATACAAGAACAGCTTTGGAATCTCGTCATCCTTTTGGTTCCTAATTTGCTGTTTTATTGCCCTATCAATTCCCGGCTCATTATCTGTTGCAAGGTCTGGCCGTTTACACTCAATCACACACAGGGGAATTCCGTTCACAAACAGCACAATATCCGGCCTACGTGTCTCATGACTTGAAGTCCTCTCAACAGAATATTCAGCCGTTACATGAAATGAATTGTTCTCGATATTTTGCCAGTCGATATAATTAAACTGAAAACTCTTGGTATCTCCATAAATACTCTGTTGCACACTTTTACCCAAACAGAGCAAATCATATATCTTTTCATTCGTGCGGATTAATCCATCCAGTGGCTCATCTTTGAGCGAGGCAATTGCGGAAGCGATATTTGCCTCACTGAATTCATGCTGTTCACCTTTAAAATATATTTTGTTTATTTTACGAAGCTGATTTTCTAGTACTCCATCCAGCAGCACTGCTGATAGCTTGCCACCTCGGAGTTTTATTGCTTCGTCTGGCGGGATATATTCGTATCCTAATTTCATTAACAACTGCAACGCCGGTATCTGCGATATATGGTCTTCTCTCATTTGTGGAGTAGTCATAAATATTCTCTTACATTTTAAGTTAAATAGTCTCGTACAGTACAATCTATTCCATTTAATATTAGCACCTCTGCAAAGGCCTCCGCACCAGCCTTTGCTTTGTCACGAGATTGTGTTTTAGAGTTTATAAAAATCGCAAACCCCGATGAATATTCTGTTTCTCCAAACTTGTTCTTTTTCAACCATCGAGCAAAACTGCTCCTTGCATCTGGTAAAAGCACATACGCTCCGCCACATAAACCATCAGAAATAGTTTCTTGCTCCACAATCATCGGGGTTGGAACACAAATTGATATGGCTCTATTTGATAGGTCGATAGCCAAATCATATATCTTTTGCCATCTCTCGAATTTAGGTAACCTATCATCTATAATCGGAGGTACAATTGGTTTTGAAAGGTTCGCCTTGTTATCGGAATCAGGCATTGCACTTGTTAATTTGATTTTTTCATTTTGAACTAACCAGCACACTTTAACGGATTTGATTTTTTTGTTTCTGCCAATCACCGGTAAATACATTTCATATCTTATCCCATATTCGTCTATTTTGTCGATTTTCCGAGCGACACTATTTTTTATTCCGTAATAAAATTGAGCCAGCAAGAACCGCCAATCATCTTTATAGATGCCAAGTTGCTCATTAAAAAAGTTTGCTTTTCCGCCACCTTTCCGGTGCTTTTCATTTAGGAGATATTCAACAAATTTCTTTTTATCCAATATGAATGTATGAATGCCTTCTGACAAAGGTGCTACAAGATTTAAATCAATATTTCTCTTACTGCCACGTAGCAGCTCTAATACGTTTTGATGTTCGGTCAACGTTCCTTTCGCCTCATATACCTTCAATGTTTTTTTGCCAGACAATGATTGCTGGTGGCACTTCGACACATCAGGAATATTTTTCCGGTAATCTTCAGTTGGTAGGATAATTATATTATCAGGATATTGTTTCTTAAAATCAGCTAACCAAAAACTATTATTCCCAACTCCCTCTGTATTTTCAAAATACACTGTCCTATTTTTAAAATAGCAGAATTCAGGCAGTGAACGTAAACACTTGTCATATTGAACTATATTGCCTAAATCAATTTCCAGTACGCCATAATATGCAAGATTAGCTTTTAATCTGTTATCAATTTTAATAGCTGTCGCTCTATCCAAAGTCGGGAAAGTTATACAACAAGTGTTATGTTTAAGGAGGCCATCCAAAATTATTTTTGTATCAATAGAGCTCCATTGTTGGCCTATCTCTTCAGCAAATCGAACTACTAAAGACATGTGCATGTGTTTGTCAAATTTATATGTGCTATTATTTTTAAATTTTGAAATATTGATTTCTGAAATCTTGTGACTGTCTCCGGGAAGAAATATATCTCCCCAGTGAATGCGAGAGCGCACTTTAGACTCAGCATCAGATTCAAATAATGACAAGAAAACCTGATTCAGAATCGGATAGCCATAGATGCTTCTTAAGCATTTATGGTCTGCATTGAATATAAATGCGTATGGGCTAAGTGCTGTCATTTCAGATTTTCACTCTAATTTCGCCAGTTAGTAACTTTTGCATTAAGCCTTTTTTTTGCTGCTTGAGAAGTTCGAGTTTTTCTTTTAGCTGATATATTTCCTTATCCGCTGTATTTAAAACAGATGCGATTTTTTGTTGTTCTTCTATGTTTGGAATGTTTAGTTGTATATTGAGAAAATCACTCTTATTTAAAACTCTGTTTCTGCCGGCGCCGCCCGGGGAAACCAAACCCAAATCAAACACAAAACGTTTTTGCTGTATAACATGTTTCATATAGGCGGGCAGCATCTTGTCTAATTTGAACATATAGGTTGGAAAACGATGAGAAACCAAGCCACCATCATCATTGCTTGAGGCAATTGCAACAGCGCCTTCCCACGCAAAAGTGATATTAACTATGAGGTCGTTTTCCTTTACCTCATAAAGTTCATCTAATGCAATGTCTTCTGGCTCAAAATCACATTTATGAAAAATACCCTTACCATGACTTCTAATGCCTAAAGATAAGAAAGCTTCATTAGGCTTGCTTGTAGCACGAATAGTTGGGATGAGAAATATTTTGAGTTTTGTCAATTTCCATCGGTGATTTTTGAATTTCTTAAATCTTTTCTTTCCAGTAAGAAGTTGCTGTGCCATGCCTTTTTTGAGCTTTTCTTTAGCGGTTATCAGCTTACCAAGTGTCTCAATCGTCTCATCACATTGGCTTAAAACTCTCTCTATCTTTGTTTGCTCTGCCAGAGAGGGTAAGGCGGTGTCGATTGATAAAATAGTAGAAGAAGATAAACTTGGCACACCCGATGCCTCGTTATACCGTCGCCAATTAATTGCACTAAAAACATAGTAAAAAAACTTCGCAGAATTTCCGTTTTTAAGTGCGGTATAAAACAAAGTGTCAACAGTCCAAAACGGAGAAGCCATGTACTGAGGTTTATCTATAGTGCCTTTTCTTCCAATCAAAACAGAAGGTTTGTCAAATAGAAAAGAATTTGTCCTACCAATGATGCCTCCAGACCCAAGTATAGGGTAAGCACCATCACGAACTTCAATGGTTTTCCGAGGTTTACCATGCTTAATGGTCAAGCATTGTTTAAGAGGCACACACGCCCAATCATTTGGAATCCATCCGACTTTAGTATGTTTATATCCGAGGCGATTTTTATTTCGGTCTATCATAGTTGCCTTCCCCAAGGATTGACCTGTCTTGCATCATAAAGATAAACCTGTGTTTTGTTTCGCTTCTTTGGATGGTTATTGTTATATAATTTGATGTCATCACTAAGAGAAGATAGAGATTTCGCATCATCTTCACCAAATACCCCTGCATATATATTGCTAAAACTACCTTCGATAATAGCCTTCCTGATATGTTCGTCATTACTTTTTAAGGCCGTACCGAAAATTACCAAATCGCCCCCTTGTTTTGTTAATGATTTATAACAATGATTCAAATAATAGTTATGTCGTATCTTTTCCAGTTTATCTTTACTGTGACCTTCGGATATAAAAATTGGATAAATCCCTCTCACCAGATTTTCGAAAATCTGTTTTTTTAATATTTTATCTGTTCTGCAAAAAGTCAGTTTAATCGCTTCTGTATTATGGTCATATAGATGCAACCCGCCGTGCAAAAACATTAAATCGTGAGTTGTGTCTTTGTAAACGACAAATTCATCAAGATAAGATTCATAATCGCAATCTGGGTTTTCAGGATCATAGCCGTTATCTTCCGCATTATCACCAAATCCATCAGAATAGCTCAAACCTCTGTTTTGCATAATGACCCAATAAGCTAGCAAATCATAATTTAAGGAGTATATCTTGTGAAAGTTGCGTAGAAAACTGGCACAGGCTTTAGATTCCTCGTTTGTTATAGTTTTGCTGCTTTCGGGGTGATTATTTGTTATGGTATTAACGAGATGCTTTTTTAGATTTTTAATATCTCTCTCAAGCTGTTTTTTATCAAAATCAGGCTGGTATATTTTTATTAAATTTTTAAGACCATCCATATATCGAATTACTTTTTCAAAATCAGCAGTATTTAATTTTTGAAAGACCTTGTGAATATTAGAATTTCTGCTGATTATATTTTCATTCAATGCGGTTTCTAGAAGGTTTGTGTATGAAAATCGCTTGGCGTTATAAGCTACACTAAATCCATTACCCAATAAAAGGCATTTTTTAACTGCGGTTCTGTTGTTAGTTTGATGAGTGTTAATCTGTTTCAAAACATCATCAAATGCCAATAATTCTAAGCTCATAAACCCAGTTCCTTCATACATGCAGCCATTTTTTTATGCGTGTCAGCAAGTTGCTTTTCAAGCGTCTCAATTTCTTTCTGTATGGCCGAAATGTTAATTTCTTCTTCTGGCTCGAAGGTATCAACATATCTGGGAATATTCAGATTATAATCATTTTCAGCGATTTCTTTGTAACTCGCTCGATACGAATATTTATTAATAGCTTTAAATTGTTTGAAAGTCTTGACGATTTTTCCAATGTCTTCGTCACGAAGTTTATTTTGCTTTTTGGCATCTCCATAATCTTTGCTTGCATCAATGAAGAGAACATCTTTCGTTTTCTTGCCTTTATTGAAAATAATAATTGCCGCGGGAATACCAGTACCAAAGAAGAGATTTGCGGGCAAGCCGACCACCAGCTCGATAAGATTTTCTTCAATAAGTCTTTTTCTTATTTTACCTTCACTACCGCCCCTGAATAACACGCCATGAGGCACAATGACACCTACTTTACCGTCATCTGCAACCGCAGTTTCAAGCATGTGTGTAATAAAAGCATAATCGCCTTTGCTTTTCGGTGGCACTCCTCTATAAAAACGATTGAACACATCATGCTCGGCAGTATCAGCACCCCATTTATCTAATGAGAAAGGAGGGTTAGCGGCGACTTTTTTAAATTTAAGAAGTGTCTGGCTGTCTTCAAGCAGTTTAGGATTTCTAATAGTGTCGCACCATTCTATGCGTGCGCTGTCCATGCCATGCAAGAACATATTCATTTTACACAATGCCCATGTTGAGCCATTAAGCTCTTGTCCAAATAGAGAAAAGTTACTTGAGCCAATTTCTTTGGCAATCTGAATAAGCAATGAACCTGAGCCACAAGCAGGGTCACATATAGTATCCCCTTCTTTAGGGTCGAGTAATTTGGCAAGAAGCGTTGCTACCTCTTTCGGAGTGTAAAACTCTCCACCCTTTTTGCCAGCATCACTTGCAAAATGCGCAATAAGATATTCATAAGCATCACCAATTACATCTGTGTTTTCCAGATGCGAAGGTCGGAGGTTTAACAGTTTGTCATTAAAATCATCAAGGAGCGTTTGAAGCCTGCGATTACGTTCTTTGGTCTGACCAAGATTTGCTTCACTATTGAAATCGATATTACGAAAAACACCTTCGAGTTTTTCTTTATTTGCATCCTCAATACCTTCAAGAGCAACGTTAATTATTTCACCAAGATTAGGCCGCTCTCTGCGTTCATAAATACTATCAAAATCAGCAGAGAAGGATTCAATTATATCACCCTTGCTATTTCTAAGATGAACTTCTGGTATTCTAAAACGCTCTCGCTCCAACTTCCTTCTAATAAGCTCTGGATTATTCCTATTTTTATTTGTTATTTCCTCTTTCTTGTCCTTCCATATATCGCTCATATATTTAACAAAGAGCATCACAAGGATATAGTCTTTATACTGAGAAGGGTCAATAGTTCCACGAAATGTATCGCAAGCCCGCCATACAATATTATTAATTTCTTCTTTATTAACCTTGGCCATATTACTTTTACTCCAGTTTCGAGTTAATTGCATTTAATGAAATTGCATTTATAAGTTTTTTACGTTTATCTTGAATCAGATTGTTTAGTCGTGAATCTTGGTCAGCCAGTTTTGCCAACTCTATAACTTTTCTTTGTATATCAGTTGAGGGAACTGATACTGTAAGCTCCTGAAAATCTGATTTTAGAATCAGAGGAATATGTGAACCTTTGATGTATGAACTCAAATCATTCTGAAACTTATCACTATTGAGATACCATGCCAAATACTCAGGAAGTATGCCCTTTGTCTTTAACCGCAGAATAAAAAAATAACCTGAGGCGATGGTATTCTTAAGATTAATCTGTATAGCTGTCGCGGTTAGCTTTTGACCTCTTGAAAGAAATAGCACATCGCCCGCAATGACTTGATACAGTTCAGGAGTTCTCTCTGGTGTTATTCTTTCAAGATTTGTAAAATCAGCGGGGTCTTTCTTAAAATCCTTTATTTGGATAATTGCATAGGGACCGTCCGGTTCAGGTTGCACCCGGCCAGCAATCTGATAACCATTCCGTATTTCGAGAATGTCTTTCAATTTAGCTATCATGCTTTACCTTTATTTAAATTATGGGGGACGCTATGTGCGCCCCCATAATCACTGAAGCAACTACTCTCTTGTGTGGTTGCCAACCTTATAGACATAGACAAATCTGGTAGTTGAATCACCACCACCGTCGTCACCTTTACAGCCTTTTGCAAGGAAGTGTTTTTCAACCTGCCTTGCAACTGTATCGGTGCCAAAATCTTTATATTTCCACCAATCTGTTTTCTCATTTACTCCGTGGCCATTAAATAATCGGTCACGTGGGTTTGAAGCTATACCGCAATAAAATTCGGAATAGTAACCGGCATGTTGCCCAATAAAGTTATCAATGTCCTGCATAAAATTTTCCTTTCAGAATTCACTAGATTGTCAACTGTTACACAAAAAACTCAAAAATCTACACGTTTAAGCCATAATGAGCCTCCTTTCTCAACATGGCTGCCTTGACAATCTGTAATTTTCTGGGACAATAACTTCAGAGAGGTTTTGTCTCATCAGGTTGTTAAAAGCGACCTCGTTGGCATTACTGGGCCTTGTGTTACAGCACAAGGCCATTTTTGTATAATTGATACTTACATCAGAAGTGAATAATATCACGAAACCAAAATATGGCAAGCGATATTTTTTAATATGTATCGGCTATACTTGTATTGTTTTGCTGATAATGGCTCCTGTTTTTGCGTAAGCTCATGGAAAATAGGTACTTATGATAAATGTCGATTCCACGGAAAATTTTGGGAATTTTGCTTTTTCTTGGGGTTTTTAAAAGGAGGCAGTATGGAACCGACAAATTTTGAAGAAGAATTGCCACTTCTTTTGCCCTCGGATAGCAACTTTCCGATGTATCCTTTCAAGGCGGGGACTTTGTCAATATGGCATCAATCGCATAATGACTACCAAAGATACCATCTAACTGAGAGCGACCAAAAAATTATACAAGAAACAATTGGCTCTCCCTTCACGCTGCCAGACCTGAGGGCATATCTGCTCAAAGAATGTAATGTTCAAGACCCGACAAATTACAGTATTCCTGATATCATAGCAGCTTTAAAGTCGGTAAAACCAAGAGAAAAGCGGCATGGGATTAGCAATAACCATTCTCAGGACTTTACTTCTGTGTTTTGGAATGGCATAAAATATCAATTTAGCAAAGGACACCAGGCAGAATCTGTTAAACTCCTTTGGGAAGAATGGGAAAAAGGCGGCCATACTTTAAGCGAAAAAACAATCGGGGAACAGATAGGTTCAAGTGCCAATAATTTCCGGTTGCTACATGTTTTCCGCAATCATAATGGCCAAGGTACACACCCGGCTTGGGGCAAAATGATTATTTCATCCGGTCAGGGTGTTTTTCGCCTGAGTGATAATTCTGAAAAAGATTAACATCACAAAAAAATCACACTTTGCGCACCAGTTCCTACACACATACTGCTGATATACTGACAGCAGTATGCAATCAGAAAAATATATTTCTATCGAGCTATCGTTGCGAGGACATGGATTCCAACAAGCAATTACAAAGAATCCCATAGCTCTGAACAAAAATCCTTTCCCTTATTTTCATTCACCATCACATGGGATAAAGGTTCAGGTCTATTTATATGATTCAAATTAACATACTTCTTGAAAGGGAACATTATGCAGAAAATGAACAGAAGTGAATTATTGAAACAGATGGAGAGTGTATTGCCGGG
>Ga0209417_1003908_pt1 | contig 18898 bp, 28 predicted proteins | sample RifGroF2_FD_184002 | JGI IMG/M metagenome (GOLD analysis project Ga0209417, IMG submission 184002) | Groundwater microbial communities from Rifle, Colorado, USA - Groundwater F2 (SPAdes) (version 2) | ecosystem: Environmental > Aquatic > Deep subsurface > Groundwater | place: Rifle, Colorado... | reverse complement strand
AAAACAGTGGACAAGGAACAAGATGTCCCCGGTTGAGTACAAATATTATCTTCTGGCTCAATCTATAGGGGGGCAGGAAGTGTGTTCCTAAAGTGTCTACTAAATGGGGTACAGATCAAGGCATCTATAGGGCGCCTAAAAGGGCGACTTACAAATACGGGATGAGGTTCCTTCCCTGGATGGCAGTCCAGCGAATTGAAGAAATTAAACGAGACGAAGATAAGATATTCAACTACATCGTTGAGAACTGCTCATCCGGCTTTAGCGGCGTTCTTGTAAGATTCTTTGATGTCGTTGAGCCTCAAACGAATCGTAGTGATGAATGGCTCGAAGTTTATCACTTCGACACGGGGGACGAATCTAACTTCCAAGCAAAGTGGAAGAAAGGGGCGAAACAACTGCTTCGTTGCGTTCCAAGAAATCCAGGCTCGAATGGTATGTCGTGGCAGCCGCACGGCGCATGGAGAATTTTCAAACAAATAAAAAGAATTCCGGCCAAACAAACATAACAAGGAGGTTTACATGTGTGGAGGAACGCCTTTGGAGATTGGCGCAATGAACTTGGCGGCAATAGAAGAGGCACTGCGCATGCAAGAATTGATAAGAAATCTTGCGTTGGCGCTTCTTGAAACAAGCCGGATTAGCTCGACTCAAGATCGATCACTGGCGATCTGCAAGAAAGCGAGCGGCTTGGATCGCGCTTTGCTTGAACGCGCGATTGCTGAAACCGCACATTACAGATCCGTTCAGGATCAAGCGATTAAAATCATCGAGATTCTCAAAAAAGGAAGGAGGCCTGTTTTGGAGATCAAAATTAAAGATCCAACAAGGCCGTAAAACTAACGCTACGTAGCCAAGAAAGGAGTAAAAAGATGAAGGATCCTAAACAGCGGATTATCTACGCGGCAGACGGGCCTTGGTCAGAGGAGTATCATAATTTACTGAATCTTACTGGCGAGATCGGCGCCGTCAAGCTTGGCATGAGCATGGTTACTCAAAGCTTCCTTACCGGAACACAGATTTTTAAAACTGTGCTCCGAGAAACAGATGTCAACGTCATGATTGATCTCAAATTTGATGACATTCCAGATCAGGTGGCCAGTGCGGCTAAGGCAATCGCGGAATGCGGACAGGATAGGATTCTGGGCTTCACAGTTCATGCCTCGGCTAGCAGGAAAGTTTTACAGTTGGCTCTTAAGGTGACTGATGATAACTTCAAAGGCCAGACGAAGCCGCTCTTGATGGCGGTAACGCTTCTGACCTCGCTTGACCAGAGTGATCTTGATCTGCTCGGCATCCAGGGAACGCCGCGAGAGGTGGTGGTGCGTTGGGCAAATATAGCGAAAGAAGAAGGTGTGCCGGCTATTGTTTGTTCGCCACTTGAGACCAGCGCGGTTCTCGAGATTAATCCGTATTTCATCGTAGTTAATCCCGGGATTCGGTTCGAAGGTTCCGACTTGAAAAACCAGAAGCGCGTGACAACGCCTAGGGACGCCGTCGCAGCAGGAGCTCGATACATCGTGATGGGCTCCGACCTTCGGAACGGAGATATGGTTGCCAACGCGCGTCGAGCCGCCTATGAAATTGGCATCGGGCTTGAGCGGTTGAAGGATGATAATTACATCAAATTAACCGGCAAGCAATCATAAGCCCGTCATGCAAGATTTTCGCCCCGCCAGTTTTTTCAAACGAGCACGTAGCATTTCCCACGCTACTGCTCTAACCTAAGTTCGTTTTCTTAGTGAATTTAGGTTAGAGTATTTTAAATTACGAAACTGATTGGGTCTTTTCCCAAAGTCCTAAACAAAAAAGCCCAAGCGGGCTTTTGATGCGAAAATCTTTTCTTATCCTATTTTTTCAACTCCAAATGCTTGCCCTTTTTTATGCAGCTTGTGCAGATTTTGATTCTTTTTCCGGACGGCGGAGTAGCCCATTGTAAATTGGGGTATTTTCTTGATTTGGTGGTTGGGTTATAGTGGCCGCGCAAAAGAATTCTTGTGCCGGACATTTGCGAGCCTTTATTGCAGATTGGACAAAATTTAGCCATAGTTAAATTTTTACGAATGTACGAATAATATATTAAGATAAAGCATTATGCAAGAGACGGTTATTATTGATTTCATATTTTCCGTAGCCATTTTAATCATGTCGATTGTCGTGCACGAAGTCTCCCATGGGCTTGTGGCCAATCTGTTGGGGGATCCAACCGCCAAATACGAGGGAAGGCTGACTTTAAATCCGATAAAACATCTTGATCCTTTTGGGTCTGTTATTTTGCCAGTGATGACCTTTCTTATCGGTGGAGTTATATTCGGCTGGGCAAAGCCGGTTCCTTACAATCCTTACAACCTGAAAAATCAGAGAATAGGCCCTGCACTTGTCGGCGCGGCCGGACCTGCCTCTAATTTTTTAATAGCCATTATTTTCGCTTTAATATTGAGGTTCGCCGGTTCATATTTAACTTTGCCCCTTCTATATATAATGAGTCTGATTGTTTTGGTTAATATCCTGCTTGCGATTTTTAATTTGGTGCCGATCCCTCCGCTTGACGGCTCAAAGGTCTTATTCGCGCTTTTTCCGCCGACTTGGTATGAGGTGGAAAGTTTCCTTGAACAATACGGCTTTATTTTTCTCATAGTTTTTATTTATTTGTTTTGGGGCAAAGTAGCGCCGGTTATAAGCGTGCTTTTTAAGCTTTTTACTGGCTTCTCTCTTTAGGCTTCAGAATGAATGATTGACTCGTCCGAAAAAGCTTGTTAAACTTCTTTTCATTATGCCGACAATTCAGCAACTAACTAAACACGGCAGAAAGCAGTCGAAAAAGAAACCAAAAGCCGTTGCGCTTCTTCGGGGTTTTAATCTTCTGCAAAATAAACCTGTAAATTTTCCCTCGCCATTTAAAAGAGGGGTTTGTCTTAAAGTTTTTACAACTACGCCTAAAAAACCTAATTCGGCTTTGCGAAAAGTGGCCAGAGTCAGACTTACAAATGGAATGGAAGTAACGGCTTATATCGGAGGCGAAGGCCACAGTTTGCAGGAGCACTCGGTTGTGATGATTCGTGGAGGAAGGGTAAAAGACCTTCCGGGTGTTCGTTATCACATTGTCAGAGGAGTTTTAGATGCGACTGGAGTTGAGGGCCGCAAACAACAGCGATCAAAATACGGAGCGAAGCGACCCAAATAAAGATGAGAAGAAAAGCGAAAATAAAACATACGACAAGTCCGGACCCGATTTACGAATCGGTTCTTGTTGAGCGTTTTACTAACCGGATTATGTATGACGGCAAAAAATCAACAGCTAGAAAGGTAATGTATGACGCTTTTGAAATTTTAAAACAAAAAACCAAAACCGATGATCCGTTAAAAGTGCTTGATCTGGCTATAAGAAACGCATCGCCGGTTCTTGAGGTGCGTTCAAGGAGAGTCGGAGGAGCGACTTATCAGGTTCCAAGAGAAGTGAGGCCCGAGAGAAAAATGGCGCTTGCGATGCGCTGGATTATCGATGCCGCAAGATCAAAAAAAGGAAAGGCAATGGCTGAAAAATTGTCCGAAGAAATTTTGGCGGCTTCAAGAGGCGAGGGTTCTGCGATTAAAAAACGCGACGATACGCACAAAATGGCGGAAGCGAATCGCGCGTTTGCGCATTTTGCATGGTAGAAAGTCAGTTTTTTGTTATAAGTTAAAAGTTTGAATAGGGGAAAATCTGAATTTTTTAAGTTATGCGTGAGTATCCGTTAGAAAGAGTCCGTGATTTTGGCATAATCGCCCACATTGACGCAGGAAAGACAACCGTTTCGGAACGGGTGCTTTTTTATACTGGAGTTTCGCATAAAATTGGCGAGGTGCATGAGGGAGCGGCGATTATGGATTGGATGGAGCAGGAGCAGGAGCGTGGGATTACAATTACATCCGCAGCCACTACTTGTTTTTGGACGCCGACTTATCTTCCGCATGACAAAAAAGACAAATCAAACGAATATCGTCTGAATATTATAGATACTCCCGGGCATGTGGATTTTACGGTGGAAGTTGAGCGTTCGCTCCGCGTCCTTGACGGAGGAGTCGTGGTTTTTGACGGCGTTGCCGGAGTGGAGCCACAGTCGGAGACGGTTTGGCGGCAGGCGGATAAATATAAAGTGCCGCGCATTTGTTTCATAAATAAACTCGACCGGATGGGCGCTTCTTTTAAACATTCGCTTAACACAATTTGGGAGCGGCTTACGCCAAATGCTGTTGCAGTTGCAATTCCAATCGGTCTAGAAGCGGATCATATCGGCGTTGTTGATTTAATGCGCATGAAAGCCGTGAAATTTGAAGGCGAGCACGGGGAGAAAGTAGTTGTTGAAGAAATTCCGGAAAATATGAAGGCCGAGGCCGAAGAGTGGCATCATAAAATGGTTGAGAAAATCGCCGAGCAGGATGACGCGCTTACGGAAAAATATCTTGAAGGAAAAGAAATTTCTGAAGCCGAGCTTAAAAAAACGCTTCGCGCGGCAACTCTAGAATATAAGCTCGTGCCTGTTTTTTGCGGCTCCGCCCTTAAAAATAAGGCGGTTCAGCTTATGCTTGACGGTGTTGTTGACTATCTTCCAAGCCCGACTGAACGGCCTGCTATTAAAGGGCATAATCCCGAAACAGAAGAGGAGATTGTCCGCGAGGCCTCGGACGCGGCACCTTTTGCCGCGCTTGCATTTAAATTGCAGACTGATCCTTACGTAGGCCAGCTTACTTATTTTCGGGTATATTCCGGAGTATTGAATGCCGGTTCTTATGTTTTAAATGTTAATAACGGATCTAAAGAACGCATCGGGCGAATTTTACGAATGCACGCGAATCATCGTGAGGAGATAAAGGAAATTTACGCGGGTGAGATTGGCGCGATTGTGGGTCTGAAAAATACCCGCACCGGAGACACTCTTTCCGATCCGGAAAATCCGATTCGTCTTGAAACGATCATATTTCCGGAGCCGGTTGTGTCCATGCGCATTGAGCCGAAAACCAAACAAGACCAGGAAAGAATGGGTATCGCGCTTCATCGTTTATCTGAAGAAGACCCAACTTTTTGCATTAAGTCCGACGAAGAAACTTTGGAGACGATTATTTCCGGCATGGGCGAGCTTCATCTTGAAATTATCGTGGATCGCATGAAGCGCGAGTTTAAAGTTGAGGCTAACGTCGGACGTCCGCAAGTTGCTTACAAAGAAACAATCCGTGAGAAAGCCGAGGCTGAAGGAAAATATATTAAGCAGTCGGGTGGACGCGGACAATACGGGCATGTTTGGATTCGCGTTGAGCCGCAGGAGCGCGGCAAGGGATTTGAGTTTGAAAATAAAATCAGAGGCGGCGTTGTGCCTCAAGAATTTATCCCTGCCGTTGAGAAAGGCGTTACTGAAGCGCTTGATCGCGGCATTATCGCCGGTTTCCCGCTGGTTGACTTGAAGGCGACGATTTACGACGGATCGTATCATGAAGTTGACTCTTCAGAAGCCGCGTTTAAAATCGCGGGCTCGATGGCTTTGAAAGAAGCGGCCAAGCGCGCAAAGCCGGTTTTGCTTGAACCGATTATGAAGGTGGAGGTTGTCACGCCTGATAAATTCATGGGAGACGTTACCGGAGATCTTAATTCAAAACGCGGACGCATTGAATCAATCGGAGATCGCATGAATATAAAAGTCATAGACGCGAAAGTTCCGCTTTCTGAAATGTTCGGTTATGTTACGGCGCTTCGTTCGTTCACAGAGGGTAGAGCGTCATACACGATGGAATTTTCGCACTACGAAGAAGTTCCGAACAATATCGCGGAGCTAATTAAAGAAGGGAAAAAATGATTTTAAGGATTTTGTTAAAAGGTCCGGCCATACGGCCGGGCTTTTTATTTTTTTAAGGACTTGGTTATGCTTTTTTCTGAAATGACCTTTAAGCTCAATTTAGAATTGGAAGGGGGTGAAAGAGATGCGGCCTTTTTTTGTTTGTAAATTAAATTGATATTTGGCGAAGGTGTTGGCTATGTTGTGTGACAATATGCGGTCCTTGACTCAAAATAAGACATTTATTAAGATAGAGGGCAAGCTTACCTTAGAATTAATAGGTCAATTGGGGATTTTTTTGTTTAGGAAAGCTTTTATTAATAAGAAATATTAAATAAATATGGCAGGAAAATTTGAAAGGACAAAGCCGCACTTGAATGTCGGCACAATCGGTCACGTAGACCACGGCAAAACATCATTGACGGCGGCTATCTTGCATGTTCTAAATTTAGCGGGAAAAAAGGTTAAACTCGAAAAAATAGATCAAATAGACAATGCTCCGGAGGAAAGACAGCGAGGTATTACAATTGCGCTTCACCACTCGGAATATGAGACAGACAAACGGCATTACGCTCATATAGATGCTCCCGGGCACGCTGACTACATTAAAAATATGATTACCGGAGCCGCACAAATGGACGGCGCTATTTTGGTTGTTTCCGCAGCTGACGGCCCGATGCCGCAGACTCGCGAGCATATTTTGCTTGCTCGTCAGGTAGGGGTGCCAGCCATAATCGTATTTTTGAACAAAGTAGATATGGTTGATGACAAAGAGTTAATTGATTTGGTTGAAACCGAAGTGCGCGAGTTGTTAACAAAGTATGAATATCCTGGGGATACAACTCCGATTATTCGCGGATCCGCGGTAAAAGCTCTTGACGCTAAATCAGTAGATGACGAGTGGGCGAAATCCGTTCTTCAGCTTGCTGAAACTCTTGATACGTATATTCCAGAGCCGGTTCGTGATATAGACAAGCCGTTTCTTATGCCGGTTGAAGATGTCTTTTCGATTGAAGGAAGAGGGACAGTCGTCACAGGAAGAGCGGAACGTGGGAAAATAAAAGTAAATGATGAAATCGAAATTGTTGGTCTTCGCGACACGCAGAAAACCATAGTCACCGGAATTGAAATGTTTAATAAACAGCTGGATGAGGGAATTGCCGGGGATAACGCCGGAATTCTTTTGAGAGGCCTTAAAAAAGAAGATGTTGAACGAGGACAGGTTATTGCCAAGCCGGGTTCTATAACGCCGCACACAGATTTTGAGGCTGAAGTTTATATTTTGACCAAAGAAGAAGGCGGAAGGCATACTCCGTTTTTTACAGGTTATAAACCGCAATTTTATATCAGAACAACCGATGTTACCGGAGATGTGGCTTTGCCTGAAGGAACGGAGATGGTTATGCCCGGAGATACGATCAAATTTATAGTCAAACTTATTGCGCCTGTTGCCATGGAAGAAAAACTTCGTTTTGCCATTAGAGAGGGCGGAAAGACCGTAGGAGCCGGAGTAGTGACAAAGATACTTAAATAACGGATAAAGTTTGCCCCGATTCGCGATAAGCGAATCGGGGCTCCGTTTTGCCAAGGGGCTTGAAACGGATTTCAAAATTCATTAAATTTAGCATGATGGCGGAAAAAACAGCTGAAAAAATTGAAGAGCTTCCAAAACTGCGAATTCGCGTTCGCGCGTACGACCACAAGATTTTGGATGCCTCCGCGAAGCAGATAGTGGAAACAGCGCTTCGTTACGGAGCGGAAGTTATGGGGCCGATTCCTCTTCCTACGGAAATTCGCAAGTATACGGTCAACCGTTCCACGTTTATTTATAAAAACGCGCGCGAGCAATTTGAAATGAGAGTTCATAAAAGACTGATCGACATTAAAAAAGTTACGCCGAAAATTGTCGATTCCCTGACCAATCTTAATCTTCCGGCCGGAGTGGATATTGAGGTTAAAATGTCTTAAATTCGAGGTATTGAAATAAAGATGCCCCGGAAGGGGCATTTTAAGTGAGTTAGTTCAAATAAAAAATGGCAAAGCAAATATTAGCTGAAAAAATTCAAATGATGGAATTGTTTGATGAGAATGGCATCGTCACGCCGGTGACGGTTGTTCGGGTTCGTCAGAATATTGTCACGGAAATAAAAACGAGCGACAGAGACGGATACGAAGCTTTGCAGATCGGTTTTGGTTCGAAGAAGGAAAAAAATATTACGAAGCCCCTGAAAGGCCATTTGAAAAAATCAGGCGCCTTTCCGAAAGTTATAAAGGAATTTAAAATGCCGGCCGGAGACTTGAAGATCGGCGATAAAATTGAAGCGGCGGTTTTTAATGCAGGTGATGAAGTTGAAGTCAGGGGCCGGGTAAAAGGCAGGGGATTTCAGGGCGTAGTTAAAAGACACGGTTTTAAAGGAGGCCCCAGAACTCACGGACAAAAACATTCAGAAAGAGAGCCAGGTTCAATAGGTTCAGTCTGGCCTCAAAGAGTGCTTAAAGGAAAGCGCATGGCTGGACGCATGGGCGGAAATATGATTACAGTGAAAAATTTAAAAATAGTGAAGATAGATCCGGAGGTCGGACTGCTTTATATTAAAGGAGCACTTCCCGGTTCTAGAGGGACGGTTATAGAGATAAAGAGCAAATAAAATGCCGAAGATAAAAGTTTACAATCAGGACGGAAAGGATGTAGGGGAGCTCGAGCTTTCAGACAAACTTTTTGCGGTTCCTTGGAACCCAGATTTGGTTCATCAAGTTGTGAGTGCCGAGCGCGCGAATTTAAGGACTCCAATCGCTCATACAAAAGACAGGGCGGAAGTCAGGGGCGGAGGAAAAAAACCGTGGCGCCAGAAAGGAACCGGACGCGCGAGGCATGGCTCAAGCCGTTCTCCGATCTGGATCGGCGGAGGCATTACGCACGGCCCGCGAAAAGACAGAAATTATTCTGAAAAGATAAACAAAAAAATGAAGCGAAAAGCCGTTTTTACGGTTCTTTCTCAAAAAATTAGGGACAATGAAGTTGTATTTCTTGATGAGTTGAAAATTACCCAAGCAAAGACAAAAATTGGCGCTGGGATTTTAAAAAATCTTTCAAAAATCAAAGGATTTGAAAATGTTATAGCAAAATCCGTGATTGTCGCGGTTTCAAGGCCCGATAGAAATATCCAGAGAGCGCTTCGCAACATAAAAAATGTCGAGCTCATTGAGGCGAGAAATTTAAATCCGCTTGAAATTATTTCGTCTAAATTCCTGGTTTTGCCGCAGGAAAGCGCGAAAATATTGGAAAAAACTTTTGCATCATAAATATGGCTTTTTTAGATATATTCAAAAAGAAAAAAACAAAGACATCCTCGAAGGCCGCGCGCCGCGAGGAGCATTTTCATAAAAGCAAGGAGGGAGATAAATCGGAAGAGGAGGCCCGGGTCCTAAAAGAAGACAAGGCATTTTCAGAAAAAGCTTTTCGCGTACTTTTGAAGCCGGTTGTGACGGAGAAGTCGGCCGGATACGATTCTTCCGGTGTTTATGTTTTTAAAGTTGAGAGTTCCGCCAATAAGATTGAAATCAGACAGGCCATTGAGGAGCTTTACGGAGTTAAGGTGAAAAAAGTAAATGTTGTTTCAGTCCCGCAAAAATCGCGCTTCATGAAAGGCAGAAAAGGGGCGCGTTCGGGATACAAGAAAGCAATGGTCTTTTTGGGAAAGGGTGAAAAAATAGATATCGCGTGACCTACTTTATTGTGATAAATCCCGTTAGAAATCACAGACACAGCAACTATATGTTAAAAATAAAAAAGCCGAAATTATTAAAAAATAAGTTTAAGATGCAAACGACTACAGTGTCTGTGTCTTATTTCTAAACGGGATGAAATCATACGCTCCAAGAACCCCATCAAGAAGACAGATGACCGGTGTTGAGTACCGGAAATTTTTGACGCGCTCGGAACCCGAAAAAAGTCTTACTCACGGGAGAAAAAGATCAGTAGGAAGAAATAATCGCGGAAGAATTACGACCAGGCATAAAGGTGGGGGTGTTAAAAAACTTTATCGCGAAATAGATTTTCTTTTTGATAAAAAAGATATTCCGGCAAGAGTAGATTCGGTTGAGTACGATCCTTACAGGACCGCTTTTATCGGGCTTTTGATTTATAGAGATGGCGAGAAAAGATACGCTGTGCTTCCGAGCGGGTTGGAGCCGGGCGAGGAAATTATCGCTTCTCAAACTGCCACTTTGAAAAAAGGGAATAGATTGCCTTTGAAAAATATTCCGGTCGGAACGCAGATTTATAACATGGAAATTTATCCCGGCTCGGGCGCTAAGTTCGTGAGGGGCGGAGGAACTTTTGCTGAAGTTCTTGCCCAAGACCCGCCTTACAGCCAGGTGCGTCTGCCGTCAGGCGAGGTGAGAAAAATAAATGATTCAGCTTGGGCTTCTATAGGGCAGGTTTCCAATGAAGAAGCAAGCCTGATTAATATCGGGAACGCCGGGCGTTCGCGCCGAATGGGAATCCGTCCGACAGTCAGAGGTTCGGCCATGAATCCGGTTGACCATCCATACGGAGGAGGCGAAGGCAGGGCTATGCGCGGTACAAGGCGGCCGAAAAACAAATGGGGCAGGGGTGTTCGAGGTGTTAAGACCAGAAAGCCCAAGAAATATTCTTCAGACTTTATTTTGCAGAAGAGAAAATAACTATTGATTATTAAATAAATTTAAGGTAATTTTGTAAAATTGGAATGGCAAGATCACTCAAAAAAGGACCATATATAGACGCAAAGCTTTTAAAGAAAGTTTTGGCGCTTAAACACGGAGATAAGACGGTTATTAAAACCTGGGCGCGCGCATGCCAGATTTCTCCGGAAATGATCGGGTTTACTTTCGGCGTTCACAACGGAAAGGATTTTATTCCGGTGCTGGTATCGGAAGATATGGTCGGCCACAGGCTCGGCGAATTTTCGCCTACGAGGAAATTCGTTAGACACGGCGGGAAAATGCAGAGAGAAATAGAGGCTAAAGCCAAAGAGACGGCGGCGGCTCCGGCTCCTGCTCCGGCAAAATAATAATTGATTATGGCTCAAATTAAAGCACAGCTGAATTATTTGAGGATATCTCCAAGAAAGGTGCGGCTTCTCGCCGGGCTTATCCGCGGAAAATCGCTTCGCGCCGCAGAGCGGGAACTGGAATTTTCTACAAAGACGTCGGCAATTCCTCTACAAAAACTTTTGAAATCAGCGAAGGCGAACGCGAAGCATTCTTTTGATATTGATTCCGATAAATTGATGGTGAAGGAAATAAGGGTTGATGAAGGTCCCACGCTTAAGCGGTTTATGCCGCGTGCGCACGGCCGCGCGACCCCGATTCGAAAAAGAACCAGCTGCGTTACATTAATATTATCTGACATTAAATAATTATGGGTCACACAGTACATCCTTATTCATTCAGGCTTGGCATCATTAGAGATTGGAAATCTCGCTGGTTTCGTGAAAAAAATTACAGAGATTATTTGAAATCCGACATAATCTTAAGAGAGTGGCTTGAAAAAAAGCTCCGCGGAATGTATGTGGCCGCCGTCGAAATAGAGCGTTCGCAAAATGACCTTAATTTAATCCTGAAAACTTCAAGGCCCGGTTTATTAATCGGCCGCGGCGGCGAGGGCGTTGAGAAGCTTAAAAAAGAAATTCACGCTTACAGCGCCAAACAAAAACTTGTGATACCGAAAAATTTTAAAATCAGCATTGAAGAGGTCCGTTCTCCGGAAACGCAGGCAAAAATTGTCGCGCAAATGGTGGCGGAAGATCTTGAAAAAAGAATCGGATTTAGGCGCACTTTAAAACAAACAGTAGACAAGGTGATGGCGAATCGGGAAGTGAAGGGGGCAAAAATTTCGCTCTCCGGAAGACTCGACGGCGCGGAGATGGCAAGGTATGAGTGGTTGAGGAAAGGCAGGATTCCTCTCACAACCTTGAGAGCGGATATTGATTTTGCGCGCGAGCGGGCGCATCTTCCTTACGGCGATATAGGGATTAAAGTCTGGATTTATAAGGGCGAGATATTCGAGAAAGATAAGGATAATAAATAACCATGCTTTTTCCAAAGAAGGTAAAATATAGAAAATGGCAGAGGCTTCGCGGGCAGTTTAAAGGCTTTGACACAAGAGGTACTGATCTCGCGTTTGGCGGTTTTGGTTTAAAAACTCTTGAGGCTTCAAGAATTACCGCGCAACAAATCGAAGCTTCGCGAAAAGCGATTGCCCGCTATACGGCAAAGGGCGGAAAAGTTTGGATTCGAATTTTTCCGGATCAGCCGATAACGCAAAAGCCGCCCGAAGTAACCATGGGTGCCGGCAAAGGCGATTTGGTGGGGTATGTGGCTGTTGTTAAGCCGGGAAGAATTATTTTTGAAATTGACGGGCTTCCGAAGGACTCGGCTTTGGAAGCGCTTCGCAAGGCGGCCGCGAAACTCCCCGTTAAGACGAGATTAGTTTCCAGAGAATAATATGGATCCCGTTAGAAATCGCAGACACAGTAAAAATATGTTAGAAATAATAAAGTTAAAATTATTAGAATATAATTTAAGGCACAAAGTGTTTGCTGTGTCTGTGTCTTATTTCTAAACGGGATGAAAGTAAAAGAACTAAGGGAAAAATCGGAAAATGAATTAAAAGATCTCATAAAAGATCTGCGTTCAGGGCTTAGGAAGGCGCGCTTTACCGGGAAAGCTTCAAGCGGCAAAAATGTAAAATCTTCCAATCAGTCCAAGCGGGAAATCGCCAGAATTTTTACGATTTTAAATGAACAGAAAAATGGATCCCGTTAGAAATCGCAGACACAGTAAAAATATGTTAGAAATAATAAAGTTAAAATTATTAGAATATAATTTAAGGCACAAAGTGTTTGCTGTGTCTGTGTCTTATTTCTAAACGGGATGGAAAAAAATAAAAGACCCAAAATATTCAGAGGAAAAGTCGCTTCCGACCGGATGACCAAGACCCGGGTTATCTTAATTGAGCGCTACAAAAAAGTTCCGAAATACGGCAAGTATATAAAAATTTCAAAAAAAGTTAAGGCGCATGATGAAGAGGGCAAATATCGAGAAGGCGACAGAGTTGAAATTCAGGAAGTCTCTCCGATGTCGCGGGACAAGCGCTGGAAAATTATTCGCTTGATCGAAAGGCCGCTGGTTGCCGACGAAGTTTTAACTGTAACTGCCGAGGTTCCGGCTATAGGAGAGGAGAAGGCATGATTCAATTAAGATCAATGCTTAGCGTTGCGGATAATACGGGAGCGAAGCTCGTTCAGTGCATTAAAGTTTTGGGCGGAACAAGGCGACGCTGGGCGCAGCTTGGCGATATTATTGTTATTTCCGTAAAAAAGGCCGAGCCGAGAAAAATGGTAAAAAAGAAAGATGTGTTAAGGGCTGTGGTAGTGCGTCAACGCGCTCCATTTCGCAGAAAAGACGGAAGTTACGTTAGATTTGACGATAATGCCGTGGTGATTTTGGATGGGAAAGAACCTAAGGGCGCTGTTATCTTTGGCCCGGTTTCAAGAGAACTTCGCGAAAAAGGTTTTGCAAAAATTATTTCTTTAGCTCCGGAGGTTGTTTAATATGCCAGCAAGATTAAGAAAAGGCGACTTGGTTATTGTGATATCCGGAAAAGACAAAGGCCGTGAAGGCAAGATTTTGCGCATGGATAAAAAAGAAGAGCGTGTCCTGGTGGAAGGTATTAATATTAAAAAAATGCATAGGCGCCCAAGAAAAGCCGGAGAGAAGGGTTCGATTATTCAGGCCCCTGCTCCGTTAAACGCTTCAAACGTAATGCCAAAATGCCAGAATTGCGGAAAAGGCGCGAGGATTGGCGTAAAGGTTTTAGCCGAAGGAGGAAAAGTCAGGATCTGTAGAAGGTGCGAAGGAGAATTTTAACCCCTCCCTTTTATAAAAAAACATCCACAATGAAAATATTTAATAAAAGAGAATTAATAAATATAAATATTCTTTTCCCTGCAAAAAAGGGAGGGGTTGGCATATGGATTTGAAAGAAAAATACGAAAAGAAAATAGTTTCTGATTTTATGAAAAAGCGTCATTTTCATTCGCCGATGCAAGTGCCGAGACTTTTGAAGGTGGTTGTAAATTGCGGCGTTGGAAAAATAAAAGATGAGAAAGAGCGCGAGGCTATTTCAAAATATCTCGCTATGATGATTGGACAGAAAACTTCTCCGCGCCCGGCTAGAATTTCCATAGCGTCATTTAAATCGAGGCAGGGAATGATTATCGGTTATGCTGCGACTCTTAGGGGAAAGAGAATGTATGATTTTCTTTCGCGGCTGATTAATGTCGCGATGCCGAGGAGCCGCGACTTTCGCGGCATCCCAGAGACAAGCGTTGATAGTTCGGGTAATCTTACAATCGGCATTCGCGAGCATATTGCTTTTCCTGAAATAATCGGTGAAGATGTAAAAACTATTTTCGGGCTCGAAGCCACACTGGTTTCGAACGCGAAAAGCAGGGAAGATGCGCTCGAATTTTATCGGGATTTAGGCGTACCGTTTAAGAAATAAAATTATGGCAAAAACTTCTGTAGTAGCAAGATCGAAAAAGAAACCGAAATTTTCCTCACGAATAGTGCGGAGGTGTTTTCGTTGCGGCAGAAAAAGAGGCTATATGAGGGCGTTTGAACTGTGCAGAATTTGCTTTAGGGAATTGGCCAATGACGGTCTTATTCCGGGAATTAAGAAATCCTCTTGGTAAAAATTATGGTTATTGATCCGATTTCAGACATGTTGATAACAGTAAAAAACGCCGCCCGGGTTAAAAAGGGCTCCGTGCTTATTCCATATTCAAAAATAAAATGGGAAATCGCACGCATTATGAAAGACGCCGGGTATTTTTCAAACATTGATAGAAAAGGGAAGAAGGTTCATAAAATTATTGAAGCGGATATCGCCTACCGGGACGACGGAACCCCGCGCCTCTCGGATGTTAAAAGAATTTCAAAATCGTCGCGTAGAGTTTATAAAGGGAGCAAGGAAATCGGAAAGGTAAAGCAAGGTTTTGGATTAATGATTATTTCTACATCCAAGGGTCTAAAAACGGACAAGGAAGCGCGAGGCGAAAAAATGGGTGGGGAAATTATTTGTGAAATTTGGTAGCACCCCGTTAGAAAATCTATGAAATTATATTTTGCAAAAAATAAAGATAAAGAAATTAAAAAACCGGATTCGTCGTTTCGGCTTATTGTAGATTTTCTAACGGGGTAAATGTCCAGACTAGCAAAAAAACCTATACAAATTCCGGCTGGCGTTGAAGCTAAGTTTGAGGGAGGATTGCTTAAGATCCGCGGCCCGAAAGGAGAGCTTAATCTTAAAGTCAGAGATGAGGTTGGTTTTGAAGTTAATGAAAGCGGGCTTTTCGCAAAATTAAATAAATCGAGTAGGATTTCCGGAGCTCTTCTTGGCACGTATGCGTCACACGCGAAAAATATGATTGAAGGAGTGGTGGCTGGATTTTCAAAAAGACTGGACGTGCAGGGAATCGGATATAAAGCGAATCTTGACGGCGCGAATCTTCTTTTAAATTTGGGATTTTCACACCCTGTAAAATTTCAGGCGCCAGAAGGCATTGTTTTTAAAATTGAGAAAAACATAATCGTTGTTTCTGGAATAGACAAGGAAAAGGTAGGCCGCGTCGCCGCGGAAATAAGAGCGCTTAAAAAACCCGAGCCGTACAAAGGAAAGGGAATCCGGTATGAGGGCGAACAGGTTCGCAGAAAAGCCGGCAAAAAAGCCGCGGGAGCCGGAGCTTAAAAAATAGGTATATGAAACAGGCATTATCAAAAAGAGAAAATAGACACAGGAGAATTCGGGCGAAATTAAAAGGCGGCTCCATTCGTCCGCGAATTTCGGTATTCAGGTCCTCAAAGCATATTTCTATTCAGTTGATAGATGACGAGAAGAATAAAACATTATTTGGAGTTTCGGATATTAAAATCAAAAAGGGGACAAAAACAGAGCGTGCAAAAAATTTAGGCAAAGAAGGGGCCAGAAAAATTTTAGAGCTTGGAATTAAAAAAGTTGTGTTTGATCGCGGGGGATTTCGATATCACGGCAGAATAAAGGCGCTTGCTGAGTCTTTGCGTGAAGGGGGCTTGGAATTTTAAAGGGTAACGAATTTACGAATTTAACGAATAAAATAAGTTATGGCACAAGGATTTAGAGGAAAAAAGTCAGAGTTTGATCAGAAAATGATCGATTTAAGAAGAGTGGCTAGAGTCGTTGCTGGCGGAAGACGATTCTCTTTTCGCGCGACATTAGTCATCGGCGATAGGCACGGGCGCGTGGGCGTTGGCACGGGCAAGGGCACTGATGCCGCGCTTTCGCTTGAGAAAGCCCTAAGAGAAGCTAAGAAAAATATGTTCACGGTGCCGCTTAAGAAAAATGGAACAATTCCTTTTCAAACTGAAGCTAAATTCGGCGCGGCGAGGGTATTGATTCGCCCTACTGCTAAAGGATCGGGACTTGTTGCCGGCGGCGCGGTAAGAACCGTGCTTGATATGGCCGGAATCAAAAATACGTCCGCAAAAATTTTATCGCATACGAAAAATAAAATTTCAAACGCAAGAGCCGCAGTGGACGCGCTTAAAAAATTAAGGCTGACGAATTAACATGCAAATTCATGAACTAAAACCGAGACACTCTTCGAGAGATAAAAAACGCGTTGGCCGCGGAGGAAAGCGCGGCACGACTTCAGGGAGAGGCACTAAGGGGCAAAAGGCCCGTTCCGGCAGAAGAATTCGGCCGCAGTTTCGGGATGTCTTTGTAAAAATTCCAAAATTAAAAGGATATAAAGTAAAACTGCGTCCTTCAAAAATCGGCGTCGTAAACGTGAAAGATCTGGAGAGGGTTTTCGGCGATAACGCGGTTATTTCTCCGGAATTTTTGGTAGAGAAAAGGCTTGTTCGGAGAATATCCGGCAAAGTTCCTGACGTGAAAATTTTAGGAGCGGGAGCTTCTAAAAAATTTACAATAAAGAATTGCGCGCTTTCGCGAGCGGCAAAAGAATCGATCGAAAAAGCCGGAGGCAGAATTTTGTCTTAAACCCCGTTAGAATATTCTAACGTTCTGGGGATTACTCAAATAAAAAATTTTGGACATTTGTGTTTTAATTTAATAGATTATGTGTGGGATTCTAACGGGGTAAATGCTATACTGAATAGTCCATGTTTGAGAAATTATCATTGATTTTTAAAGATCCGGACTTAAGAAAAAAGCTTTTTTTTGTTTTAGGGGCGCTTGTTGTTTTCAGGGTGATGGCGGCGCTTCCGATTCCAGGAGTTGATCTTGAGCAGATTCGGCAATTTTTCGCCGGAAACAGATTTTTTGGCCTTTTAAATATTTTTTCGGGAGGCGCTTTGGATAATTTTTCCATCGCCATGCTTGGAGTGGGGCCTTACATTACGGCATCCATTATTATGCAGCTGATGACCATGATTATTCCAAGGCTTAAAGAAATCGCGCAGGAGGAGGGGGAAATAGGGCGGCGCAAGTTTAATCAATATTCGCGCCTTTTAACAATTCCCTTGGCGATTGTGCAGGGCTTCGCGCTTTTGGTTCTTCTTGAAAGACAAGGTGCAATTCCTCCGCTCGTATTTTTTGATCGTTTAATTAACATTACGATAATTGCCGCCGGTTCAATTGTTTTGATGTGGCTTGGGGAATTAATTTCCGAATATGGCATCGGCAACGGAATTTCTATACTTATTTTTGCTGGAATCGTATCGAGCATCCCTTCCGGAATAAGAAGTGTTTTGGTGACAGTTGGAAGGACGGAATTTCCATATATTGATCCGACTTTAATCCCTACGGTTTTGGGATTTATTATTATCGGAGTTTTGGTAATTGCCGGAGTTGTTATTGTGTCTGAAGGGGAACGCCCGATCCCTGTCTCGTATGCAAAACGCGTTCGCGGAATGCGTGTTTACGGAGGGGTTTCTACGCATCTTCCTTTAAGAGTAAATCAGGCCGGGGTTATCCCGATAATTTTTGCGCTTTCTATTTTGCTTTTTCCGCAGATGATTGTCGGTTTTTTGGCGCAAAGTTCGAACGGGGCAATCCGACAAATTTCAGAAGCGGTGCTTAGCTTTATCAGCTCAAGCTGGTTTTACGGAGTCGCTTATTTTGTTCTGGTTTTTCTCTTTACTTATTTTTACACCGCGGTTACGTTTGACCCTGATCAGATTTCGTCCAATCTTCAAAAGCAGGGAGCGTTTGTTCCGGGAATTAGACCTGGTAGGCCGACGTCTGATTTTCTTTCAAAAATTTTAACGAGAATAACTCTTTTGGGAGCGCTTTTTCTCGGGTTTATCGCGGTGCTTCCGGTGATAATGCAGGGCGTTACCGGAGTTGCCGCGCTTACTATTGGAGGCACAGGACTTTTGATCGTAGTTTCGGTTGTGCTTGAGACGATTAAGCAGGTTGAAGCGCAGTTGGTGATGCGGGAGTATGAGTAAAGTTCGCATTAACGTTTCGTAAATTACAAAAAAGAAAACTTTTCCTAAGACGCAGCGAAAGAGAGGGGCATCTAAGCTCCATCCCTATTTTTATTCGGTCTTCGGCCTAAATCGTTCCATCCCTCTAGGCTGCGCTATAGGAAAAGTTTTCTTTTATCAGGCTTTTCAAGCCTATAAATATGTGCTATTTTCGCCAAATGGAGGTGGTTTATGATAACTGTTCCTTTTCAGAGTCTTGAGGCTCGCAAGAACGTTTTTGAGTGGAATAAAGAGGGTGTGCTGATTGAAGCTGCGCGTTTTTCTTTTCTTCTCAATCAAATTGGGGAGTCTGTCCATTTTTCCTTGGTTAAGCCGGTAGAGAGAGATATTTTTCGCATCTCTCTCGTGAGCGGCAATATCTCTGTATTGCTGGGGAGGAAACGGGTAGAGAAAAACGTTGCGTTAAAGGGTTTTGTCAAGCGTCATAGGTAATGTCTAAACACTTCTGACACTTTTGGTAGATTAGCAGTTAATGTCTATCAAAATGTCGAAAAACGTAAAAGAAGAGCGGTATAGATGGGTCAAACCAATAATTGATAAAGAGATAGCTATAG
>Ga0209417_1003906_pt1 | contig 18899 bp, 18 predicted proteins | sample RifGroF2_FD_184002 | JGI IMG/M metagenome (GOLD analysis project Ga0209417, IMG submission 184002) | Groundwater microbial communities from Rifle, Colorado, USA - Groundwater F2 (SPAdes) (version 2) | ecosystem: Environmental > Aquatic > Deep subsurface > Groundwater | place: Rifle, Colorado... | reverse complement strand
GGATAAATAATTTCAGAAGGGCATCTAAAGATTTTGAAATTTTAACTTTAACCGCAGAAAATGTTGTAAGAATAGCAATGATAAGGGTTACACTTAAAAAATGTTTTTAACCAGATGGCTTCTAAACAATAAAAAAACAGGGTGCATTATGCACTCTGTTTTTTTATTGCAGTTCACTTAATCTCTTCCTCACCAGCAGGCTAAAAGTGCTTTCTTCAAGGTTCTTTTTATTAAGGTATTCCTGAAGAACATCCCTGGCAACCTTTTTTGCGCCTGTTCTTTCATAAAAATCAGACATTACAAGATAAAGATAATCGCTGTTAGGAAGCTGGGCAGTGCCGGTTTTTAGGGTTTCTATGGCGTAAGCTGTCATTCCCCTGTCAAAGAAAATCTCTGCTAAATCAATATAATCCTGTACTGTAAGTGGAATTATGCTTACTCCGCGCTGGAATGCAAGGTTTGATTCCTTTCTTTTGCCAAGGCACAGGTAACACTGGCTTAAATTATAGAAATAAATAGGCCGCTTGGGATTCTTTTGCACAGCTTTTTGAAAAGCAAGGCAGGCATCGTCGTATTTTTCAAACTTTAAGCTCATTAAGCCCAGGTAATTATATATTTCAGCGTTTTCAGGAGTTTTTTCTGCAGCGTTTCTTAAGGTTTCGAGTGCGTGTTCAGGCTGGGCATTATTTTCATAGCTCTTGCTTAACGTAACATAAGCCTTGTAGTTTGTAGGGTTAAGCTGAATTGATCTCTGGAGATTTTCAATAGAATCAATTGTTTTGCCTGAATTTTGTTGCACAAAACCTAAATAAAAGTATGATTGAGGATTATTTCTGTTTAATCTTACTGCCTGAGTAAGATATTTTTCAGCCTGAGTGTAATTTAGCTCGTTAGCGTAAACAATCCCGAGGTTCTGGCTGGCAAGATAGTGGTCGTTTCTAAGATTCAGCACCTGACTTAAGTTGTATTTTGCTTTCTCATTGTCGCCTTTAGCGTAATAAGCAAGCCCTCGTGCAAAATAAGCCTGGTAGTACTTGGGAGCCACGGTTATTGCCTTGTTTAAATAAAGGATTTCATTTTCAAAATCTTTTTGTTTTTTGCTGATTAATGCCAGATTATAATATCCTTCCGGGAATTGCGGGTCTACTTCCACTGATTTAAGGGCATATTCCTTTGCTTTTAAATAATCCCCCCGCTTGAATTCTATATTTGCAAGGTTGTTATAACCTTTTGGGTCCATGGGTCTTAACTGGACAGCTTTTTTAAAGTAATCTTCAGCTTTTTGCAGGTTATTTGCTTTGAAAAATTCTATTCCTTTTTCATTGTAACCGTCTGGTGTGTATTGGGTTTTTTGTGGTTCAGGCTCTCCGAGTTGCCTTGGGACTTGTGATGGGGGCTTTTCTGTTATTTCGTAATGCTTCGGATCTCTGTTAAATGTGGAGTCTTCCTGTTCCGGGGCTTTTTCGGCTTTTTCTACTTTGCCTTCCAGTTTTGGCATTTTAGCACCTAGCATATTCGGCATTTTAAAATTAATGTCAGGCATTCTGATTGATGAAATGCCAGATTTCATTTTCTCAAAAAATGTTTGCTTTTTTTGAAGCACTTCTGGTGGAGGCTCGCTTGCTATCTCATTTTCATAAAAACTGCTTTCCCCGGAATATTCTGTAGGCTTTTCTTCAAATGGTTTTCCGGAAATACGGTCGTTTATCCGGTTTTTAAAATATACGTATTTGCTGTTTTTTCCAGATAAAGAAAGCGCTTTTTCAATATATTGGTCAGCTTTCTGGTGTTGTCCTGTTTCTATATAACAGCGGGAAAGTTTGTAATGGGTGTAATCATTGCTGGGGTTAATGTTTAAAGCCAGATCATAGTATTCAATGGCTGCATCGTACTCCTGGTTATCAAAATGCAGGTCTCCAAGATCAAGATAATCAAGTTCCTGTGACTGTTTGTAGGAAAAATCTTTATATTCCTGCTGCGACAGCTTTTGGAGGATTTCTTTTTTGTCATTATCCTCATAATATTGTGTTACAAGGGTTTTTTCTGTGGAGGCTTTTTGCGAGAATGCGTCCTGATACAGGTCTTTGTCATAATATTTATCCTCAAACTCTTTAAGCGGGTCATTTTCGTTAAAATTTTGAACAACAATTTTGCGGTTTGAATCCACATTTTTTAGGACTATTTTCTGGTAATACTTATAGCTTGAGTTGCTGGTGTCCAGCTCAAGTGCTCTTCTTATGTATGGTTCAGCGTTGTTATAGTCTTTGAGCGCTGTGTAACACTTGCTTACTTTGAAATAAGTGTTGTCATTGTACGGATTTATTTTAAGGGCAAGGTTGTAATATTCTATAGCCGCCTTGTGCTGGGCGTTATCAGCGTGCATATCGCCAAGGTCTATGTAATCGTTTTCTTTTGACTTTACCTGGTTATATACATCAAAGTTTTCATCGCTCTGTTTTCTTAGTTTTGCAATGTTTGCAAGATCGGATTCGACTTCCTGCGGGGAGTTAAGCAGATTTACCACTGTGTTAAAGTGAACAAGGGCCTTTTCGTTCTGGTTGAGTTTTTTGTATGTAACAGCCAGGTTGTAATGGGCTTCTACGTTTTTAGGGTTTTTATCAATTACAAGGTTAAAATATTTAACTGCCTCGTTCAGGTCATTTTGTTTAAGGCTTTGCATGCCAAGGTCAAAATTAAGTTTTTCAATGTTAATTTTTTCAGCACATACATTTATGCCGAAAAAACTTAAAACAGCTATCAGTATAATTAATTTTTTTATTTTCATATGAAATTTATTATAACTTTTTTAATGATTTAGGTATAATAATTCCTGTTAAGGCGTAAAAATAATGGAGGTTTTTAATAATATGCGAGGAAGTATAATAGTTGGATTAGCGCTGTGTTATTACTTTTCTTCAGCTCCAGCGATGGCAGAACTCAAATCCCCTTTTTCAATTTTCTCCGGCAAAAAAGAATCAACAACACCTGTAAGTCCTCCTGTTGAAGATAACAGCTTAAATGCAAAAATTGAACAAGTTGAAAAAAAATTAAAACCAAAAGTGGTTCATGATCCTAATAATATTCTGGGCGTAAGATATGCTGAGAATGCTGTTAAAAAAGCAGAATTTTATGTTGAAGAAGGAGATATTCAGTCTGCGCAGGAAGCTCTTAAATCAATAGGTGATTGGATTTATAAAGCAACAGAATACCATACTGACTTGTATCAGGCTTTAACTAAGGTTAATAATTCAGAAGTCCAGGCAGATATAGAAAGAGATCTTGCCATACAATTTGCGGTTTTAAGAGACAGGACGCTATTTTTAGAGTCAAAAGTATTTCTTGCAAATGGCAAAAAAAGGGAAGCTGTAGAAAATCTGGTGGAAGTCGTTAGATCCCAGCCGGGCACCGAACTTGGGTTTAAGGCGTATAAGTCCCTCCAGGATATAGGATTTACTTATAAGCTCGAATATGAAGGAAGCAAGTAATGGTATTGAGGGAAATAGCTGAAAGATACTGCTCAAGAAGCTTTTCTAATAAAGAAGTGCCTGATGAAATAATAAAAGATATATTAGAGGCGGCAAGGCTCGCTCCTTCGTGGGTAAATACCCAGCCCTGGCATTTTATTGTAGTTAAGGATAAAAGAAATAAAGCTCTTTTGTCACAGCTTGCGCATGGACAGCCGCATGTAGAAGAAGCATCCGCAGTTATTGTTTGCTGCGGTGATAAAAGTGCATGGGAAGATGAAAATTTTAGAAAAACTCTTGAGTCAAGAAAGGGAATAACTCCTGAAAGGGTTGAAGCGCTGCTTAAAACCCGGGGATTTAATCCGAAATTAAAGGGTGAAGATGCCATAATATACAGGACTCTTGAAGAAATCACTTATCCTGTAGCATATATGACCATTGAAGCAGAGAAAAACGGGGTGGGGGCATGTGTAATAGGCTGGATAGGCAATGAGCTTACCGAATCTGTTCCTGAAGTGTATGAACTTGTAAAAAACACGCTGAATTTGCCGGATAATTTAATTGTTATGGCGCTTTTAGCGGTTGGTTACAAGAAAGAAACACAGGAAAAGCTGGAAAAAATCAGAAAATCATTTAACGAAATTGTTTCATGGGATTTTTTTGGGAATAAAAAGTAATAAATTGATTTATAATTTTTTAGGCGGGATGGCGAAGCCATCCCGCCTAAAAGACTGAGGGGCGCCGCCGGCGCCCCTCAGCAAAAAATTTATAATTTATAGCAGAATTAATGAAACAAAGAAATAGTATAAATTCTGTTTTTTCTTTGTTATAATTTTATTAAAATTAAAATTTAAAGTATCCTGTGGAGGCTCCAACTTAATGACAACCAAAGGCAAAATTGACGAAGTACAACAAGAAAATCTTTCTGAATTCGAGCGTTTGCTTGAAAAATATGACTATGTCTTTAAAAAAGGGGATATTGTTAAAGGCAAAGTTGTTGGCTATAGAGGAGATGACGTCCTGATAGATATAGGCGCCAAAACCACTGCTGTTGTCCCGGAAAGAGAAGTGTCAGGCTTTGATTCAAAACCGTCAGCGGAAGTTCTTCCTCAGGACGGTAAAGAAAGAGAATTTTTAATAGTTAAAGATGAAGATGAAGAAGGGCAATTTACCCTTTCATATAAAAAAGTTGTGTTGGCGTATACATGGAAAGACCTTGAAAAACTTAAAGACGAAGATTCTGTTATTGAAGCTGAAGTTACTGCAGAAGTTAAAGGCGGCATACTTGTTGATGTTATGGGAATCAGGGGATTTGTTCCATCAAGCCATGTAAGGGCTAAAGACCCGCAGGAACTTGTTGGTCAGACTATCCAGCTTAAGATTTTATCTATTGACCCAAAACAAAATAACCTTATAATGTCTCACAGAAAAGTGGTATCAGAGCAGCAGGCAGAACAGAGAAAGAACCTGTTTGAAAATATAGAAATTGATAGTGTTGTGGAAGGTGAAATTGTAAGGCTTGCTGATTTTGGGGCCTTTGTGGATATAGGCGGAATTGATGGTTTGTTGCCTTTATCACAGATATCATGGCGTTGGGTTGACCATCCGACAGATATTTTATCAGTTGGAGAAAAAATTAAAGTCCAGGTTATTGGAATTGATGAGGATAAGCAGCGTGTAAGTCTTAGCCTTAAGAGCTTGCAACCTGATCCATGGGTAGAAGCTTCAAAAGAAATCAGGGAAAACGAGCCTCGCAAAGGCACAGTTATAAGAATTAAGCATTTTGGCGCTTTTGTAGAGATTTATCCGGGCGTGGAAGCTTTACTTCCATATAAAGAGCTTGTTGAATACCAGAACAAAACAGGCAGGATGGTTCAGGTTGGCGAAGAAATTGAAACTATAGTTTTAAAATTCAATCCAGAAGACAGAAGAATAAGTTTAACAACACCTGTAACATATAATCCGGAAGAAGCAGGCGCTCACGAAGCTGAGTAAGCTATAAGATTAATCAAGAGGCACGCCATCGGATTCAAGTCCGGCGGTAAATTCAGTCATTAAAACATTTTCGCCATCCGCTGTCCATGCAGTAATAGGATCAGCCCATCTCTCCCAAATAGGAGTCAGATCGCCCCCAAAATTTTCCCAGGTGCCTGTATTTATAACTAATGGATTCCTTGTGCAATATGCACCTATATCAAGTAACGCAAGGTTTGTATTTGCCCCGGTTGTTGTCCAGCTTGCACTCATATTACCTGATGTCATATTTTTATTAATACTCATTGCTAATATATCAAAATTACCCTCAGAAGCAGATTCTGTTGCTCCTGCAATAAATATATTGTTCTCGGATATTTCCATTGCATCTGAAGTAAACCAAAGATAAGTCGGGTATGGCCCTTTATAGGATTCTATGCCATCTTCACCTATACCTCCATAATGAATAGCGCTCGCAGTGGTTCCGTCTGAATCATTGATTTTCATTATTATAAGATCATTATCACCTTCAGAATCTGAAGTTTCAAGCCCTGCAACATAAACATAGCCATCGCCAGGTACTTGTATTGAAAGTCCATAATCATCATTAGCTCCTCCATAATGTTTTTTCCAGCCGCCTGTAAGGCTTCCATCTGTAGCGTTTAATTTTATCACAATAATGTCATCATTGTTTCCATTACTATCAGAATTGCTGTACCCAGTAACATATACATAATTACCTTGAAGGGCTATTCCAATACCAGAACTTATATGACTAAAATACAGAGCCTTTTCCCATTCCACAGTTCCGTTTCCTGCATTGAGTTTTTGCACTATTATTGCATCATCATAATAAAGGCCTGTAGTATAAATAAAATTTCCATCTGATGAAGGAGTTATTCCATACAACATTTCATCACCATTACCTCCATAATAAACACCCCAGTCATAACTTCCATCTGATGCAAGTCTCATTAGTATTCCATCTCCCTTGGCATCAGCAGCGTTAGCATATAGTCCAGATACATAAACATAATTGCCGTCCGGTGATACAGCAATATTATGCCCTCTTGTATCCCATTCAGTTTGATTATCAAAAATTTTCGCCCAGCTTTTGCTTCCATCTGATACATTTAATTTCAATACAAAGGTTACAAATGAATCCAGATTAGGGTTGGCGACTGGTTCATTGCTTGTTCCTGTGACATAAAGGTATTGACCATCGGGCGAGGCATCTATTGCAAAACCTGCTTCACCGAAATTTGCAAAATAAGCATCATCGCCGTATCGTTTTTTCCACACAGTTGTTCCATCAGCTTTATTAAGCTTTAACAGGAACATTTCTCTATGAGTATTACTGGAGAATTCATACCCTACTACAAAAATATAATTGCCTACTACTTCTATTCCCACACCCATATCTTGTCCCGTTCCGCCCCAATGCTTTATCCAGGAACCAACACACTCAGTAGTATCATTGATATCGCATGCAGTATTAACTTCATTATTAAAACAGCAGGCATTGTCTACAGCAGTTACTATGTTCGGGTTGGTGAGGCCGTACCACGGCTTTGTCAGGTCACGTATTTTCATTCTACCTATATCACCAACGTTTTTTGCCATTATAAGGTAATAGTGCAGGTCATAATCAGAACCAGCTATATCACACTTGTCCGAATCTTTTTTGCACGATTCCACCAAGTAGTTACAGGTATCTTCTCCGCCTTCATCGCAGGCCTGTCGGATAACTTTTCTTGCTGCTTCCTGTTCGGCTGTGCTGCCACGATCAGCAAAGAAAAACAGGGTTTTATGGGCGTTTAATTTCTGGTATTTAGCAAACTTTATTGCGTTCTGGCAGGCTGTGGTGTTTAAATCAGCAGCCAGTTCGCTTTTGACGCACTTTACCGTATTGATTTCAAGGTTTTTGCCTAGCTGCTGTTTGGAAATCATGGGAGCTGTTGCTACTGCGAGTATGCTTATAATCAGTATAACTGCCAGCATTTCCCCTATAGAAAAACCTTTTTTAGGTATATAATATGATCTTATTCGCATATGTTCTTACTCTACTATTTATTATTTATTCTATAATATCTATTCCACGAAATGAAGATTGTTAACTTATAAGATGCAACAAAATTTTCCTTGATTGTTTTCTTTGTTTTTGGTTTATTTTATAATTACATGTCAATAATAATGAGGTTTGAATAAGTGGCAGAAGAAAAAAGAGAACAAAGCAAAAAAGATTACCGCGCAGCTGATGAAAAAAGAGAAGATCAGGCTGGTGGAGCAAAATCATCTGAATGGAAAGAAAGAGTGCTCCAGATCAGAAGGGTAACTAAAGTTGTAAAAGGCGGTAAAAAACTTAGCTTTAGGGCAGTAGTAGTAGTAGGAAACAGCAACGGACAGGTTGGAATGGGAATAGGCAAGTCCAGTGAAGTTATTGGCGCTATTCAAAAAGCAATAATTGATGGCAGAAAAAATCTTATAAAAGTTCCTGTTTTTAAAACAACTATTCCTCACCCAATTACTGCAAAGGCAGGAGCAGGAAAAGTTTTATTAAGACCAGCGGCAAAAGGTACCGGAGTTATTGCCGGTGGATCAGCAAGAGCTGTTCTGGAATTAGCAGGGATTGGCGACATTCTTTGTAAATCACTTGGTTCAGATTCTCCATTGAACGTTGCAAGAGCTACTATTCAGGCTCTTTCCGAATTGAGAACTTTTAGTGATGTGGCAAAATCAAGAGGATTATCTCTTAACGAAATGTTAAGTTAGTAAATAAGGTGGAAAAATGGAAACAAAGGAAATAAAACTGGATGATTTAAGGCCTGCAGACGGCGCAGTGAGAAAAACAAAGCGTGTTGGCCGTGGAATGAGCTCAGGACACGGAAAAACCTCAACGAGAGGTCATAGAGGCGAAGGCCAGCGTTCCGGCAATAGCAGGAAGGTGGGTTTTGAAGGCGGACAAATGCCTGCTTACAGGAAGTTGCCTAAATTAAAAGGGTTTAAACTCATTAATACTATAGTTTATGCTGAACTTAACGTTTCTGACATTGAAAAAATGGATGAAAAAGTAATTGATATCAACATGTTAAAGGAAAAAGGCCTGTTTTCACAGAAATATCAGGAATTACGAGTCCTTGGCAATGGCGAAATCAAGAGAAAAGTTACAATTAAAGCAAGGCATTTTACAAAATCAGCTAAAGAAAAAATTGAAGCTGCTGGTGGAAAAGCAGAACTGGCATAAATCAGCCTGAACTAGTATAATTTATTTATGCTGGGATATATTTGGTTATTTTTTATTTTAACAGCCCTGATAATAGGGGGGGCCACTGGCAGGATTGCTGAAGTTGGTCAGGCCGCTATTGATTATTCCAAGATGGCTGTAGAAATAGCAATTTCTTTAATTGGTATAATGGCGCTGTGGCTTGGGATTATGAAGCTGGCTGAGGCTTCAGGTCTTATTGTGCTGGTTTCTAAGGTTATAAAGCCTGTTACGAGAAGGTTGTTTCCCGATGTGCCGGCGGATCATCCAGCTATAGGCAATATTGCCATGAATTTTTCTGCAAATGCCCTAGGGGTAACAAATGCGGCTACACCGATAGGCATAAAGGCAATGAAGGAGCTGCAATCCCTTAATAAAAACAAAAATACTGCAACAAACGCAATGTGTACATTTTTAGCTATAAATACAGCGGGCGTACAGCTTGTACCTGCTTCTATCATTGCTGTTCTGGTGGCGGCAGGAGCTAAAGAGCCTATGGTTATTATTGGGCCTACGATTTTGGCTACTGGAATTGCGTTAGTTTCAGCTATTATAACGGTTAAGTTATTGGAAAAACTTCCTGTGTTTAATTCTACACAGGTTAAGCAAGAAGAGGAGCCGGAATGTTTGTCAAATTAGTAGAAACAATTTCGGTCTGGGTTATTCCTTTAATGATTGGGCTGATCCCTTTGTGGGCTTTGTATAAGAAAGTGCCATTGTACGACACCTTTATTAAGGGAGCTAAAGAAGGCCTGGGTGTTGGCTTGAGAATTATACCATATTTGGTTGCAATACTTGTGGCAATTGGTATGTTCAGGGCATCAGGGGCTATAGATTTACTTGCGCAGGTATTAAGTCCTGTATTAAATTTAATTGGCATGCCAGCTGATGTTTTGCCATTAGCAATAATAAAGCCGCTTTCGGGAAGCGGGGCTTTGGGAATTACAAGCGAGATTGCAAATCAGCATGGCGGGGATTCTTATATGGCGAGGCTTGCTGCTGTAATGACCGGAAGCTCTGAAACAACGTTGTATGTTATAGCTGTTTATTTTGGCGCTGTGGGTGTTACAAGGCTTAGGCATGCTTTGATTGCTGGTTTAGTGGCTGATGTAGCAGGCTTGTTGGCTGCGTTGTTTATTTCACAAATTATGTTTCTTTAATAATAAAACCTTTTCGCTAGCAAATTTTTAACCCAACTTGTTTTTATATAAGTAAGGGTAAAGGTAAAAACTTATATTTGTTAAATTTTAACAAATGGAGTAGGGGGTATAGGAAATGGTAGAAGTTTATAACAATAGATCAGTCTTTATAAGAAATAATCAGCAAAATTGCCCTTATTGTAATCCTGCTCCTTCTGCTGATAACGATATATTTAGCAGATTTTTCAATTCAGTAGGGCAGAATCAGGGAATGTCAGAGTATAATGCAGAACCCAGGAATTTGATGGAATTGTTAAAGGAGATATTTGGTTTAGGTCAGCAAAATAATGTAATGCCGGGTGGCAATCCAAGAAAAGATTCCATGATTGGTAGTATTTTAAACAGTACTCAGAATTATGACAGGCTGGATAATAACAGAGGAGTTGATGGCAGTATATACAATGACCCTGAGCTTTCTGAATTGCTGCAAATGCTTGATATAGCTGATAATAACCAAAAAGACAGATCCATATATGAACTATTAAATAGTATGAATAATTCTACAAACCCGCAACAAAGGCAGCAGTCTTTAAATTCAGTAAGGAATGCTCATCAAAATATGTTGGGTACAAATTATGATGCTTTAACAAAAGGCACTCCAGGCATAAATAATGAAAAACTTGAAGGTTTAAGAATTCCACAGAACAAGCCGGGTGAAATAAGTTCGGCTGACTGGGCAAAAATTCAGAAACTGGATCCGCAAATGCAGGCAGCGGTATCAGAATTGTATAAACGGGCTGGAGAACAGGGAATATCTTTTAATATTTCAAGCGGGTTAAGAACACATGCAGAGCAGGCAGCAACTTATGCAAAATATGGTCCGGGTCGTGCAGCAAGGCCCGGAAGTTCCCAGCATGAATTTGGGCGAGCAATAGATATTCAGGCAGGCAAGCAGGATAAGGTAAGGCTTGGACAAATCTGGCAGGGAATGGGCTTTAAATGGGGCAAGGATTTTGGCGAAGACTGGCATTTTGACTTAAGATCAAGATAAATACTAAAGATAAGGGGTATAGGGAAATGGCAGAAGGTGTAGGAACAGATTTTTTAAGTAATATACATAAATTTTTAGGGAATGTTAGAACTGCTGATCAAAGAGCAGACGGACGAGTCGGGAATATCTTCGCAGCTCCGGAACTGGCCGAGCATTATGGAGATTTCCTTAATTATGGCGGTGATAAAGACATGGAAGCACTGTCGTTATTTTCAGGCATACTTGTAAGGGATGGAAAAGACGGGAACTTTGATTTAAAACAGGGCATGACCCCAATATTGATTGAACGGGCAAATGGTATTCCTGATATAGGTTCAATACTTAATCCTGAAGAACAGGGTATTATTAGTAATGTTTTACAACATCCCGGCAGATTGCAAGGTGAGGGGTTATCGCCTGAACAGAGTGTTTTATTGCTTTTATCTTTATTAAAAGATCAGAGAACTTCTAATGCTTACAATGATTATATGGGTACAGCCAAAGAAACCGGGCGTTTTCAGGGAAATAAACCGGGCTTTATACCGCAGTTAGGTTCACTTGGCCAGGCAGACGCTTCTTATAAATCAGGGCAAGGTATAGATAGTAAATACAATAATATTGCTTCTAAAGACACAAAGGCTATGGTAGAAAGAGCGGCTCAGGAATATGGAAATGATCCAAACCTTTTAATGGCAGTAATGGGAGCTGAATCAGGAGGTAATCCGAATGCAGTGTCTCCTAGGGGCGCACAGGGTCGTATGCAGATTATGCCGGATACTGCTGGTGACCTTGCCAGAGAAATGGGAACAACACAGCAACAGGTTTTAAATGATCCTGAAACAAATATAAGAGCTAGTTCGTTATATTTAAAGAAACTGCGGAATATGTTTGGCGGCGATGTTAAGCTTGCGCTTGCTGCTTATAATGCAGGGCCAGGAGCCGTTAAAAAGCATGGTGGTATTCCTCCATATAGAGAAACACAGAATTATGTAGCAAAAGTAACCAACAATTACAATAAAATGGGATAAATAATTTTAATCAGTTCAGAAGCATATCACTCAATAGGGGAGCAGTCGGGTACTGCCCCCTTTTAATTTATATTGTATAATCAATAAACTAAAAGTTTGAGTTTGAGGATAAAGAAAATTATGGTTCCTGATGTAGGCGATGTTTCTTTAATAGAACCACCGAAAACAGAAATTTATTATTGTGTGGAAAATACCAAAATTGATGGAATAAATACAAAAAAATATTATAAAGAGTTTGATTTAGATCATATAAAAGTAAATAATGCGAGAACTATTACAAAGGCTGTTCTTAATGAATGTAAAAAGCAGGGTAAAAATTGTGAACAGGCTAAAAAAGCGGTAATAATAGCTTTGACTGTTGCAATGCAGGAATCAGGGTTGATGAATATTGAAGGCAGCAGGTATAAAGGGTTATTTCAGCAGGATTCAGGTTGGGGGCCTCGTGAAGAGAGGATGGATCCCGAAAAAGCAGCCATTAGGTTTACTAAGGCGTTGTTAAAAAAAGATTTTATGAATATGTCAGTACAACAGGCAGCACAGGCAGTACAAAGGTCGGGAAACCCTGGGGCCTACACCCGGCATGTTAATAAAGCTATTCTTTTAACTACTTTTTTATGGCAGTAGGTATAATTTTTAATTTTTCATCAACAATATCAAGCATTTTGCTTCTATAATTTAAAAGCATATCGCTTGAACCTGCTTCAAACCGTAAAGTGAAGACGGGTTCTGTATTACTGGCTCGAATCAGGGCAAAACCATCGTCAAATACCAGCCTTACGCCGTCAATGGTAATAACTTTATTGATTTTATTGGCGAATACGTCCGGTTTTGAAGCAAATTCGCTCTGTAATTCTTCAACTATCCTGTATTTATGCTCGTTAGGACAGTGGAGGCGGACTTCTTCGGATGTAAAGGTTTGAGGGAAGGAATTAATAAATTCATGCACGCTGAAATTTGGATTTTCAGCTTTTTTGCTGCTCACTATTTCAATAAATCTGCATCCTGCGTAAACTGCGTCATCGTAGCCGTAATAGCGGTCTTTAAAGAATATATGCCCGCTCATTTCTCCGGCCATAAGAGCATTTTCTTCTTTCATTTTGCTTTTAATAAAGCCGTGGCCTGTTTTCCACATTATTGCGCAGCCGTCGTTCTTTTCTATTGTGTCATATAAGACCTGGGAGCATTTAACTTCAGACACAAAAGTGGGGTTTTCTTTTTTGTTTTTACTTAAAATATCCAGGGCAAAAATAAGCATTAACCTGTCTCCTGCCAGGCTAATGCCTTTATCGTCAACTATACCGATTCTGTCTGAGTCACCATCGAATGCAATGCCAAAATCTGCTTTTGTTTCAATTACTTTTGCTTTTAAGTCAGCCAGGGTTTTTTCATCACTTGGGTTTGGGTGGTGGTTCGGGAAGTTGCCGTCGGGTTCTGAATATAGTTCAACAACTTCGCATCCCATTTTCCTGTAAAGTTCCGGGCCGACAATACCACCTGTGGCATTTGCGCTATCAACCACGACCTTAACTTTATGTCCTGCCTGTTTAAAATTATTTAATTGTTCATTTATGTAGTCGGAAATAATGTCATAGGTTTTGAGCTGGCCTTTTTGGGGAGAGGTTGGGAATTTTCCAGCTTTTGTTATTTCTTTTAGTTTTGCAATTTCCTGTTCATTGAGGGCGGTTTTTTTGTATGTCATTTTAAGCCCGTTGTATTCAGGAGGATTGTGGCTTGCTGTTACAATAAGTGTGCCTACGATGTTCGGTATTTTGTATTCTGAATAATAACCCAGCGGTGTTGGACAGAGTCCCATATCATACACATTTATTCCGCTTTGAATAAGACCTTCGATTAGTGCTTCAGTCATCTGAGGTGAGTGGTTTCTGGCGTCGCGGCAAACGCTGACCCAGACGTCTGTTTCCCCGATATATTGCGCAAAGGCCTTGCCTATAGCTGTGTATAGTTTGGGCGTGAGTTCATCTCCTCCTACTTTGCCTCTTATGTCGTTTTTTCCAAATACAATGTCATTAAATGTGATTTGCATAATTGACTGCCTCTTCTCATTTTCTTTTCATTTTTTCCTAGTATTCAATTGTAGCTAAAAAAGATTTATAATTAAAATGATGTAAAAAAATCCAGTGAGTGGAGCTAACGAGTGGAGATTTTATGAGAGTTGTTAAGTATTTATTATTAATAGGCCTGGTAGTTATGATTATGCCTGCTTTTGCCTTAAAATCAACTGAGGTTTCAGAGGAAAAGTATCTTTTAGACCATGGTCATTCTGATGAAATTGTAAGAATGATGGAGCTGCAAAAATCCAGGCTTGAAGGAGATAAACCTGAGCATAAGGAATTTAAAACAAGTAACCGTATTGTAAAATTTTTCAAAAATCTTTTTTATGAAAGAGATATTACAATGCCATTAAATGACTTTGGACAGGATAGGGTAACTACGGTGGAAAGTCCTAAGAGGTAGTTAAGGCAGAGCACCTTTTTTGGATTTGATAATACTGGTAAAAGTTTCAACAAGCCTTGCATCCCATATAATTCCCCCGCCATTCCTTAAAATTTCAAGGGCTTTTGGGGTGGGAAGCGCTTTTCTGTAAGGGCGTTCACTTATCATTGCAAAGAAAGAATCTACAATAAACATAATTCTTGCTGGTCTTGGAATGAGCGTGCCGGAAAGGTTTCCGGGATATCCTGTCCCGTCCCAGTGTTCATGGTGGTTTTCAATTACATTTATTATATAACCTGTTGTTTTAAGTGGTTTGAGGATTTCTTTTGCTGCTAAAATCGGGTTTTTTAAGATTCTGGTTTTCTCTTCCTTTGTAAGTGGTCCGGGTTTCAGTAATATTTCTTCGGGCGATAAAAGACTGCCAATATCATGAATCAGCAGGGCAATTTGTAGTTTTTCAACTTCATCATCGCTCATGCTTGCTGTTTTGCCCATTTTTGCAAGAATATCAAGCTTTTCAGAAGTATAATCAGTTTTATATATGTTATTAACCTGAGAAAGAGATTTTAATATTAAAAACATGACTTCAAGCAGGTTTATATCTTCCATATTTGAGAGTTTTAAGTTTTCCAGAACCTGTAGTGCAGTGGGGTTTTGCTGTTTTAACAGCAAGTCTGTGAATGTTTCAATAATTAATCTTTTCCAATCCTGCTCTTCTTCTCGTGATGCAAGTTCAATCCTGTTTCTTCCGTTTCTTTTTGCTCTGTACATAGCCTGATCAGCCAGTTCAAGAAGTTCACTCAGGGTTTCTGTATGTCGTAAAAATGTTGCAACTCCTATACTTGCGGTGATTTTTTCAACTTCTTTAACCTGGCTTTCTTCTATGGAAACTCTAAGCCTTTCTGCTGCTATTTTTCCGCCTTCTACGTCAATTCCGGGAAGTATGATTGAAAATTCTTCACCTCCGAAGCGTGCCGGTATATCTACTGAGCGAGCATTTTTTCTGAGAATTTCGCCTATTTTTTTAATTGCTTCATCGCCTATGGAGTGGCCAAAAGTATCATTAATTTTTTTCAAATGGTCAAGATCCAGGGTTATAAGGGTAAAAGGCTGATTAAGTCTTAAGGATCTTTCCACTTCTGTTGTAAGGCACTGGTCAAAATGTCTTCTGTTGTACAGTCCTGTAAGGCTATCGGTAATGGCCTGCCTTTTTATTTGTTCAAAAAGGTTTGCAATTGTTACAGCAAGTTCTATTTGACCGGCAAAAAGGCTCAGAAAGTTTTTTTCTGTAAAACCTATTTCATTTCTAACTGAAATTGTAACCAAACAGCCGAACGGATTATCCTGTACTATTATGGGCAGGATAGAGATTGCTCTGTTGCCGATTAATTCATTAAGTGCTTTGAGTTTTTCTGGCTCAATTTCAGGGGTTGCGCCGGTAAAAAGGTTTGCAAAGCCTTTTATGTCTTTTCTTTCATTGTTTTTAATGGCCTGGATAATAATGTTGTTTTCTGCTGACATGGGAATATCATAGGAAAAGATTGAGCTGTGGAGAATTTCTTGTAATTTTGCGGAAAAATTATTTTCATTTGCAGCCCTGATTTTTAATCTTTTGCCTGATTCAAAGTCAAAAACCTGGAAAACAAAACAATATAGGTAGCCCAGTTCATTTGAAAGTCCGCTTATTACTGTGCTTAGGACTTCAGAAAGCGGTTCTGAAGAATTCATTGTACTCCAGATGTGCTTTAAGGTTAAAAGGCTTTTATTTGCCTGGTTAAGTTCTTCAGTTCTTTCAGATATTTCTTTTTCCAGGACAAGATTTCTTTCAAAAATTTCTCTGAATCTTCTGTTTTCATCCAAAACAGAGCTTTCAAGAACCTGTATTTTATTTCCGATTATTTTTACTTTATTAACAAAGTTTTTATACCATTTTGAAGACATTTATCAGTCCTGAAAAAACTATACCCACATAATATAACACTTGGTCGCATAATTAAAGATAAAACAAAATAAAAAGTACCATTACTAAAAATCCGATACTCGGGTAATGAAAATTTGCGAGAATTTGAAACATTATTGATTTTGTTAATTATCTTTTTCCAAAAACACAAGCAAGGAGGAAAAAATGAGAAAAGGTAACGTAAAAATACTACTTTTAATGTTATTTGTTCTTGCTGGTTTAGCGTTTGTATTTTTGCTCACTTTGCAGTCCAATAGCCAGGCTGATAAAGTAGCACAGGCTGCACAACAGGATAACATGCAGCTTGCTCAAATGCGCGACACTGAAAGAACAGCCCAGGATAGGCAAGCCTATTCACAAAGTCTTGATGAGTTCAGGAGAATGGTTACTAACCTTGAACAAAGAGACATGGCAAGGTTCAAAACCCAGACAAGAGATGCTTTCATGGAGTTGGCAGATCTTATTGATGAATTAAAGGGAGAAGAAGCTGCTGAAGGTACAACCGGTGAGCCTGCAACTGATGGAACTACAACTGATGAAACCACCGGACTTGGCGAAGATGACACAGATTCAATAAGAGATAGTGCCAGAACTATTGCTACTATCGAAAATGAAGATGATTTGGTTACTGAGCTTAAAAATGGATTTACAAAAGCTAGAGAAGCTCTTGAAGATGTAGAAGTAACCGAAGACGCAGCAGGAATGGGTGAAGACCAGGCTGCTGAAACTGAAGAAGATAAGTTCGAACAAAGATTTAATGAAATTGAGCAAAGAACAAATGAACTTGACGCACAAAATTACAAAGCCAGAACAAAAGAACTTTTCTTAAACTTCCATTCAGTTCTTAAGCAAATGAATGATGAAATGATGAAAAAGGAAAGAGCAGCAGAAACAGCTCGCTAATTCAAAATTGCCTAAACTTTAGTTAACAGAGGGAAGCCCATGGCTTCTCTTTGTTTATGATTATTTTTCATCAACTCTAAACCCTATTCTTCTTGGTTCATCGGGCTTTTGGATAAGATTATTTAAAACTTGAATTATTTGAGTAATGTGGTCCTGATGTTCTTCAAATTTTCCGTCAGTTTTTTCTATGTGAAGAAGTAAGAGTTTTTCAAGTTCAGATAATCTTTGAGGAATTGCATTTAAATCAAAAGCCATTTCTCTAAGCTTTGTAAAAGCTTTTATTATCTGAACACTAGTGTTTATGGCTTTTTTGCTGTTGAGGACGTTTGAAAGCATTAATACGCCGTGCTCTGTAAAAACATAAGGGTTATAACGCCTACCGCCACGGCTTTCGTTTGAGATCCCAAATTGGGATTTCAAAGAATTCCATTCCTCGTCTGTGAGTTGGAACCTGAATTCGCGTGGAAATCGTTCTATGTTTCTTTTTACATCTCTATTCATAATTCTTGTTTCCACGCCATAAAGCGCTGCCAGATCATTATCCAGCATAACCTTTTGTCCACGCACAGTATAAATTTTGCTTTCAATTAATTGTATAGAAATTAATGCTTTAGGCATGTTTATTTTTCCAATAACAGAGGGAAGCCCATGGCTTCTCTTTGTTTGTAATAGAGCATTGCAGTACGTTCAGCCATTTTTCTTATTCTGTTTATGTAATTTATTCTCTCATCCTTGCTTATTACCCCTCTCGCATCAAGCAGGTTAAAGGAATGTGAGCATTTAAGCACATAATCATAAGCAGGAAGTACTAATTCAGCATCTAAACAATTATTTGCTTCGGAAGTATAAAGGTCAAACAGTTTAAACAGGGTATCAGGGGTTGATACTTCAAAGTTGTATTTTGACTGTTCAATTTCGTTCTGGAGATATATTTCGCCGTATTTAAGCTTTTCATTCCACTGGATATCAAATATATTATCCACATCCTGTAAGTACATTGCGATACGCTCAAGTCCGTAGGTTAATTCAAGTGCGACAGGCTTAACATCAATGCCGCCTGCTTGCTGGAAATATGTAAATTGTGTTACTTCCATTCCATCAAGCCAGAATTCCCAGCCTACTCCCCATGCGCCAAGTGTTGGAGATTCCCAGTTGTCTTCCACAAAGCGAATGTCGTGGTTTTCAAGCTTTATACCAAGTGCTTCAAGGCTTTTTAGATATATGTCCTGGGCGTCATTGGGGGAGGGTTTTAAAATTACCTGATACTGAAAATAATGCTGTAGTCTGTTGGGGTTTTCGCCGTAGCGACCGTCAGCAGGCCGCCTGCATGGCTCCACCATGGCGACTTTGTATGGTTCAGGGCCGATTGCACGCAGGAATGTTGCGGGGTTCATGGTGCTTGCGCCTTTTTCAATATCGTATGGCTGCTGGATTATGCAACCATAGTCAGACCAGTATTTATTTAATGTATGAATTATTTCCTGAAAAGTTATTGTCATTGTTTACCTCTTTTAATACTTTTGATAAATTATATTATAAATATAAATATTTTTTGGTTGTGGGGTGCCTAGGGCACAATGTCGTCAACTTAGGCATTAAATCGCCCTCCTTTTGCATTTCGGGTATTTGTTTGAGCGAGTTTTTTTCTTTCGTTCAAATTTTCTGTTTTTCCTTACAGGAATTAC
>Ga0209417_1003899_pt1 | contig 18919 bp, 19 predicted proteins | sample RifGroF2_FD_184002 | JGI IMG/M metagenome (GOLD analysis project Ga0209417, IMG submission 184002) | Groundwater microbial communities from Rifle, Colorado, USA - Groundwater F2 (SPAdes) (version 2) | ecosystem: Environmental > Aquatic > Deep subsurface > Groundwater | place: Rifle, Colorado... | reverse complement strand
TTTTAAATTATGTTCATGATGAAAAAGATTGTTGCGGCGTTCGTGCTGCCTCCGGGGATATTCGTGGCGGGGCTGCTGGGGGCGGCGGTTTATTTTTGGCGGAGCTCCCGGAAGGCCGCGTGGACTTTTGCGGCGCTGGGGGGGCTGCTGTGGATACTCTCGATGAACGTTTTCGGAGACCTGCTGCTGCGGCCGCTCGAACGGGCCTATGCGGCGCCGGCCGCGCCGGCGGGGGACGTTATTATAGCGCTGGGGGGCGGGGCTTACGACGCGGAGACGGTCTTTTCCGCGGGAGAGCGGCTTTCCCCGGGCAGCCTGGAGCGGATGAGCGCCGCGGCGCTGCTGTATAAAAAGACCGGGCTGCCGGTCCTGGTGTCGGGCGGGGCCGTGTTCTCCGCCATGGCGGAAGCCGACGCCGCCGCGGCCTACTTGGCCGAGCTGGGCGTACCGGCCAAGAGCATCATCCGGGAAAGCGCCGCCCGCGACACCAATGAGAACGCCCTGTTAAGCCGTAAGCTCTGCGAAGAGCGCGGCTATAAAAAAGTGATACTTCTCACCTCCGCTTCGCATATGCCGCGTTCCGTGTATCTTTTCAAGGAAGCTGGATTTACGGATATAATCCCTTTTCCCGTGACGCGCACCGCGGACAAGGCACGGCGGACCTACCAGGATTTCCTGCCGGGAAGCCGTAACTCCGCCGCGAGGGCGCTGAACGAATATATCGGCCTGCTGTTCTACCGCGTTTTTTAACAGGGCCCGGGTATGCATAAATCCTTCGAACTTCTCTCCGTCGCCGACGACGCGCAGCTGCGCGACCCGGCCCGCATCCGCCGTATTTACCTGAGCGCTAACTATGGCCTTTATGCCGCCATGCTCTCCTGCGGCGCGGCCGGGGTCGGCCTTGCCGGCCTGGCCCTCTGGACCCTGCAGTATAAAATGGGCGGCAGGCCCATGCCTGGGGAGGTTTTCTGGTCCCTGCTGGGAGTGGGCGCCGGCGGCGGCCTTATGTGCCTCGGGATGGCGTGCGCGTTCCTTAAAGAGCTGCGTCTGAACCCGCTGCGCGCCTACCTTAAGGATCCGGCCTCCTGCCTGTTCTCGGAGGGCTCCATAAATGAGGCCCATTATCTCAGCAGCGGCAAGAGGTCAAGCTCCCACATGAGCGTTAGTGGAACTTTCGGAGAGAGCGGCATCTTCATGGACGATTTCGAGCCGGGTGTCTGGTCCAGGGCGGTGGCCGAGAGGGGCGAAGAAGAGAGCCTCAGACCCGGCGACGACAGGTATCCCGAGAAAGGCAAAAGACAGAAGTTACCGCTGCCGGTGTGGGTAATAGCCCGCCGCGAAGACCCGCGCCTGGGCGTCCTGTGCGGCATCCCCGCCAAAACCGTCTCCAAGCTTGTGTAGAACACTACATGGAGGGACGGACCGCACGGGACCTTGGCAAACCCGTTGCAGAAGGGGGGCCCCGCCATAATTTCCCAAAGGCGGGGGGGAACCACGTAAGGGTTCCCTCTTCCGGGTTTGCAAAGGTCCCGGGCGGGCAGGCCCGAACCTTCATGAGGCAACCCCCTGTCAATCATTGGGAAAAAAAGGTAGAATAATGACCGTACGGGGAAGCCTGGCATAAGGGCTTCCCGTTTTTCACACCGCAGGCACAGGAGGCAGCGTTTTGTACCACGACAAGAGAATAAAGGTGAACAGGAACGTCACGGCCCCGCAGGTTCGCCTCATAGACATGCACGGGACCATGCTGGGTATAAAACCGCTTATAGAAGCCGTTACCATGGCCAAGGGCTCCGGGCTCGACCTCGTCGAGATATCGCCCGACGCCAACCCGCCGGTCTGCAAGGTGATGGATTTTTCCAAGTACCTTTACGAGAAGGATAAGCAGGACAGGGAGAACAGGAAGAAGCAGCGCTCCGGCGTCATAAAAGAAATACGCCTCAACCCGCGCATCGCCACCCACGACCTGCAGACCAAGGTCAAGCATATTGAAGAATTCCTCAAAGAGCACAATAAGGTGCGCGTCACCGTGGTGTTCCGCGGCCGCGAGAACCAGCACCGCAACCTGGGAGAAGAGATCCTGATGGCCATCAAGGCGAACCTCAGCTCCGTCGGCACCGTCGAGGGCAAGCCCTCGATGATGGGCAACCGCATGAGCATCATGCTCGCGCCCACGCACGGCGGGAAAGGCCAGCCCCCGGCGCCCGTTAAGCCCGGACCGGCGGCCGCAAAACAGCCGGCCCCCGCGCCCGCGCCTAAGCCGGTTCAACCTCCGCAGGCGCAGTAAGAGAGCGGCAGCCGCAATAAGCGGCTTTCCAGGAAGGGCCGTGAAATTATATAATTAGAGACAAGAGAGAATACTATGCCTAAAATGAAATCACACAGCGGAGCCAAGAAACGTTTCAGGAAGACCGCTTCCGGCAAATGGACGCACAGGAAGTCGGGCCTTCGCCATCTTTTGATAGGAATGTCGGCCAAGCGCGGCAGAAACCTGCGCACCGCCAAAGTTGAGGAGAAAAATTCATCCGAGGGACGGCTGCTCGCGGATTATCTCCCTTACAAGTAACAGGAAACCCCAATGAGAATAAAATATAGCGTAGCGCGCAACAAAAGAAAGAAAAAAGTTTTAAAGCTCGCGAAGGGCTTCTACAGCGATAAGGGCGTACGCCTTCGCCAGGCTAAGCAGCAGGTGAACAAGTCCCTCACCACCGCTTACATCCACCGCCGCGACAAGAAGGGCGAGATCCGCCAGCTCTGGATCGTCCGCCTCAACGCCGCAGCGCGCGAAGAGGGAATGTCCTACAGCCGCTTCATGGACGGTCTGCACAAGGCCAACATCACCCTGAACCGGAAGATGCTGTCCGAGATCGCCATCCGCGATCCGCAGTCCTTCAAGCAGCTGGCCGAGATCTCCAGGAAAGCCATCTCGACGATCAAGAAGGTCGTCGGTACCGAGAGATAGGTCACGCCGTGAACGCCACGGTGTGGAAGGAAAAACTGTCCGCCGTACGGGACAGTTTTTCCGTTTCTATAGCGCAGAAGCCCGCCGTTAACCCGGAGGAGCTGGAGCTGCGCTTCCTCGGCCGCAAGGGCGAGCTGGCGCTGCTGCTGCGCGACCTCAAGGACATCCCGCTGGAAGAGCGCAAGCCCCTGGGCGCCCTCGGCAACGCCGCCAAGACGGAGATGGAGGCCAGGCTGGCCGGGCTCAAGGGCGCGGCCGGGCTTTCCGGCCCCGTCGTGAAGGCCGACCTGGACCTGACCCTGCCCGGAGTTCCCTTCCCCAAGGGCAGCCTGCACCCGCTCACCCACACCATGAACCGCCTGACCGAGGCGTTCCTGAAGCTGGGCTTCACCATGGCCGACGGCCCGCTCGTAGAGGACGACTACCACAATTTTGAAGCGCTGAACTTCCCGCCTTACCACCCGGCGCGGGACATGCAGGATACGTTCTACGTCGACCTCAAGGACGCGGCCGGCAAGGAGCTGCTGCTGCGCACTCACACCTCCAATACCCAGATCCGCGCGATGGAGAATCAGGACCCGCCCATACGGGTGTTCCACCCCGGGCGCGTGTTCCGCAACGAGGCCGTGGACGCCAGCCACTCGTTCACCTTCCACCAGATAGAGGGCCTGTACATCGACGCCGGCGTCAGCATGGCCGACCTGAAGTGGACCGTGGACACCTTCATGAAAGACCTGTTCGGCACCGCCGTGAAGACCCGCTTCAACCCGTCCTATTTCCCGTTCGTCGAACCGGGCGCGGAAGTGGATATGTCCTGCGTTTTTTGCAAGGCCGGCGGCGACCGCTGCCCCGTCTGCAAGGGCACCGGCTGGCTTGAGATGATGGGCGCCGGCATGGTTCACCCCAACGTGCTGAAGGCCTGCAAGTACGACCCGGCCAAATGGAGCGGCTTCGCCTTCGGCGCGGGCATCGAGCGCTTTGCGATGCTGCTGTACGGCATCAGCGACATGCGCATGCTCTACGAGAACGACCTGCGCGTCCTTAAACAGGTGCATTAACGCGATGAAAATACTTTATTCCTGGATCAGCGGTTTCATCGAGAACCCTCCCGCGCCCGAAGAGCTGGCGGCGAAGCTCTGCCGCATCGGGCTGAAGGTGGAGGAGCTTAAGAAGACCGGTGCGGCCTTTACCGGCGTGTGCGTGGGCCGCATAGAAAAGATAGACAAGCATCCCAACGCCGACAAGCTCGCGCTCGTAGACGTTAACGACGGCAAGGCCGTGATGCGCGTGGTCTGCGGCGCCAAGAACATCGCCGTGGGCCAGCTTATCCCTTTCGCCAAGGTCGGCGCCGAACTCTCCGAGGGCAAGCTGGAGAAAGCCAGGATCCGCGGCGTGGACTCCGAGGGCATGATCTGCTCCGCTGCCGAACTGGGCCTGGAGGGCTACGACAATTCCGGCATCCTGGTGCTGCCCGCGGACGCCCCGCTGGGCGCAGACGCGATGACGCTTTTCCCGAAGGCCGACTATACCCTGGAAGTGGAGATGCTCCCCAATCAGGGCTACTGCCTTTCCCATTACGCCCTGGCCCGCGAGCTGTGCGTGTTCTACGGCTATAAGTTAAAGGAAGCCGCGGTGTTCGGCGGCGAAGCCCCGGACTCCGGAGTGCCGGTGGTCATCGAAGCCCCCGAGTTGTGCCATCGCTATACCGCTATCGTGATGCGCGGCGTTAAGGGCGCAAAAACCCCCGAGTGGATGGCCGAGCGCCTGCGCGCCATGGGCTCCAACCCCAAGGGCAATCTTCTGATAGACGGCGCCAACTACGTCATGTACGAGCTGGGCCAGCCGCTGCACTGCTTCGACCTGGACAAGCTTTCCGGTCCCGCCATAAAGGTGCGGCGCGCCGTCGCGGGCGAGTCTTTCAGGACGCTGGACAACGCCGACCTGAAGCTGCAACCCGGCATGCTGGTGATAGCGGACGATAAGCGCCCCGCGGCGCTGGCCGGCGTGATGGGCGGCCTGGAAAGCGCCGTCTCCGGCGGCACCGATATCATCCTCATCGAGTCGGCCCGCTTCTTCCCGCCCGCGGTGCGGCAGTCCTCCAAGGCCGCCGGCATCAAGAGCGAATCGTCTTACCGCTTCGAGCGCGGCACGGACCCGCGGCTGACGCCCAAAGCGGCGCGCAGGCTGGCCGGGCTTATCCTGGAGGCCGTTCCCGGCGCGAAAGTTACCCAGTTCACGGACAACCTGCCCGTGGACCTGGTCCCTTCCGTGGTGGAAGTGTCGCCTGAAAAGGTCAACGCGCTGCTCGGCACCGGCATTGCCGACGGCGAGATACTCGCCTGCCTGAAAGCTTTCCAGCCGGAGGTAAAGGACGGCAAGCCGTGGAAGTTCGTGGTGCCTTCCTACCGGCAGGACATAGAGGGCATCTGCGACGTGGCCGAGGAAGTGGCCCGCTACATAGGCTACGACGTGATCCCGACCGTTTCGGACATGCCTATGCGCCCGTCCTCCGTTACGGCCTCCTGGGCCGTGAGCGCGGAACTAAAACACTCGCTGGCGTCGCTCGGGTTCAGCGAAACCTACAACTACGATTTTTTCTCGGCCAAAGAGCTGAAGGCCTGCGGCATGAAGTCGGAGGAGGCGCTGGAGCTTAAGAACCCGCTCTCGTCGGACCTGCAGTACCTGCGCCCGACCCTGCTGCCGGGCCTGCTCAAGACCCTGCGCTACAACCTCAACCGCGGCCGGGATTCGGTCATGATCTTTGAGGTCGGCAACGCCTATTCCAAGAAGCCGGGCCGCACCGAAGAGATAAGCTGCGCCGGCCTGATCTTCGGGGACTTCCCCGAGGGCGGCCATTGGAAGGGCGGCGCGGCCAAAGCCGATTTCTACCAGTTAAAGGGCGTTATGAGCCGCCTGTTCGCCGGCAAGGGCGGCTTCCGCTTCGAGAAGCCCAAAGCCGCGCCGTCGTATTTCCAGCCCGGCGGCGCGCTCGAGATGAAGCTGGGCGCCGGCTCGCTGGGCTACGTCGGGCGGCTCTCCGCTCCCGTGGCCGCGGCGATGGACCTCAAGGACAACAATATTTTCTACTTCGAGCTGCCTATAGGTTCGGCCGCCACCGCGTGGAAGCCGGAATTCTGGCAGAAGGCGGTAAAGATAAAGCCGGTGTCGGCCTTCCCGCACATCTGGCGCGACCTCTCCGTGGTGCTGGAGGAAAAGCATGAGTGGGGGGAACTGGAGCGGGCTTTCTCGGGGATACAGGACCTGGCTTCGGCGCGCCTGGTAGACGTGTTCAAGGGCAAGAATATCCCAGAGGGGCACAAGAGCCTGACCATGCGCTTCACTTTCTCTTCGATGGAAAGGACGCTGACCGACGCCGAAGTGACCGAGCGCATGGGTGCGGCCCTGGGCAAACTGGCCAGGAATTTCGGCGCCAAGCTGCGCAGCTGAGCCGGCGGGCGGCAAAAAGGCCGGGCATTGCCCGGCCTTTTTTATTTGTGGAACCGGCGGCTCAGCAGGCGCGGCCCGAGTCGTCCATCCAGCGGAAAGTCCTGAAGCGCCTGAAATGGGAGAAGGTCTCGCGGATGTTGCCCGACTGCAGCAGCGCGGCCAGCATGAACAGGACGCCGGCGCCGAAGATGAGCTTGGCGTACAGCATCAGGCCGGGCATGCGGAAAGCGTCGGAGAGCATCCACATGGTGTTCATCCAGATCCAGCAGTTTATGGCGAGGTTTATCTTCAGGACCGCCGGGCGCTTCTCGATATAGAGCAGGCCCAGGCCGGTAAGCACCGTCGGGAAGATGAAAAAGACGCCGGTGCCGGGAAGGCCCAGCATCCAGAAGGCATCCATGAAGAACCAGGCTACGGAGTTGGTGGTGTCGAGCACGTCTTTGGAGAGCAGGAAGGGTCGTTCGCTTTCGGTGTTTTTCATCTTGCTTTGTTTTTGCGCGGTTACTCCTTTTTCGTTGTGCGCCGGGCGTACCGGCGTTTGATACTATATCTTAGTATAAACCGCGCGGCGCCGGGTCACAAGTGCCAATGGACTTTCCCGCGGTAGGAAAATAGTCCTACTCCCTCGCCGGCTTGCCAACCGCGCCCTCATTTGATAGAAATACCGGAGTGCCTGCGGGAGAATAAAATGAAAACACGCACGATAAAGTCGGTGCTGGAAGGGCAGTGGGTCATGGAGGGGGCCGGGGTGAAGCTGAAGCGCATCTTCGGCTTCGGCGACACCTCCCTGACGGACCCGTTCCTGCTGCTGGATAATTTCGGTTCCAAAGACCCGGCGGATTATATCGCCGGCTTCCCGTGGCACCCGCACCGCGGCATCGAAACGATAACCTATATGCTGGAGGGAGCCGTGGCGCACGGCGATTCACTGGGCAACTCCGGGGTTATTCAGGGCGGGCAGGTGCAGTGGATGACCGCCGGTTCCGGCATTATACACCAGGAGATGCCGCAGGCCACCGCGGGCGGCCTGCGTGGCTTCCAGCTTTGGGCCAACCTGCCCCGGGAACACAAGATGACCGCGCCGCGCTATCGCGATATCCGGGCGGAAGCGATGCCGGAAGTTAAGGGCCCCGGGTATGCGGTAAAGATTATCTGCGGAGAATATGACGGGGTGAAAGGGCCGGCGGCGGACATACTGATCGCGCCCTGGTTCTTCGATGTAAAGGCGGGGCCGGGCGCGGAGTTCAGCCTGAAGGTCAGACCGGAAGACAACCTGCTCTGCTGCGTTTTCGAGGGCGGCGGCTATTTCGATAAAGCGAAGGAGCGCGCGCTGCTCCCCGGGCAGCTGGCCGTGCTGGAAGGGGGGGACACGCTGGCCTGCGCGGCCTCGCCGGAGGGGATGCGTTTCATGCTGATAGCCGGCAAGCCCCTCAGGGAGCCCGTGGCCTGGCGAGGCCCGATAGTGATGAACACCGACGCCGAGCTGAAGACCGCTTTCGAGCAATACAGGAAGGGGACCTTTATAAAAGCGGGACGGAAAACATGAGACGTAAATTAAAGGACGTCTGCGCCAAGTCCGTGGCTTTCCGCGTGGTCGGGGGCCGCCTGGAAGGCGTTAAGTTTTACAGTGGCTGCCCCGGCAACCTGCAGGCCCTCGGGGCGCTGCTGGAGGGGATGCCGGTGGAGGAGGCCGTGGCCAAGCTCAAAGGCATTCCGTGCGGCGAAAGGAAGACTTCCTGTTCGGACCAGCTGGCCAGGGTGCTTGAAGCCCGCGCCAAACCGGCCGCGCGCCGGAAGCCCCGGAAAAAGTCCGGTCCGCCCGCCGGGCCGTAACGCGCGCCTCCGCTTCGCCGCCCGGCCGGAAGTAATCTTGCCCGCGCTTTTCCTATAATTGAACCAATGCCAGATCTTTTAAAACGCCTCCGGGCGCGCCCGGCCCGCCTGCTGCTGGCGGCCAGTCTCCTGTCCGTCGCGGCCGCCTTTGCCGCGGAGGGGGCCTACCGCCTGTTCCTGCGTTCCAGGGCGGCGGCCGGAGCCCGGCACGGGGTTTTCGAACTTTACGCGGTAGGCGACTCCAGCATGAGGGGGCTTCCTTTCTATATCTCTTCACCGGAGATAGTCTCGCTCCTGCTGGGAGACAAGCTGGGCGGCCGGGAGCTGGCGGTGAACAACCTGGCCGAGGGCGGCAGTTCCATCTACACGCAGGCGCTTAAGGCCGCCAGGACGCTGAAGTACAGGGACAGAAGCAATCCCGCGGCCGTGCTCATCTACGCCGGCCACGCGGAGAACATCACCGCGCACAAAAGCCGCGCCTCCCTGCTGCCGCGGGCCTATGAGAAGTTCAAGACGCGCGTGCTGTCCCATTCGCTCCTTTTCAGTAAATTGTTCTTCGATATCGAAAAGGCGCTGCTGTTTTACGGCGTGCGGGACCTCGGTCATTACGAGTTCTACCTGCGCAGGACCATAGAGGCCGCGCTGGACGCCGGCGCGGTCCCGATCATCGCGACCCTTGGAAGCAACCTGGAGGTTGAGCCTAGCGTGGGGGACCGATACCTGCCGAGCGCGGAAGAAGTGCTGAAAGCGTTCGGGGCGGAGGAGCGCGGGGAGACCGCGAAGGCGCTGGCGGAATATACCAGGCTCTACGCCGGCGCCGCGCCTGAAGAGGCCGGCGTGCTGCGGCCGTACCTCGCTTACCGCATCGGCAGGTGCCTGCAGTCCGCCGGAAAGCCGGAGGCCGCGCTCGCGCGCTTCGCGGAGGCGCTGGAGAACGACCCGTACCCGCTCCGCTCGAAGCCCTCGCAGAACGCCATCGTGCGCCGGCTGGCCGGGGAATACTCCATACAGCTGGTGGACGCGGAAGCCCTATTCATGGAAAATTCTCCCGGTAAAGTCCCGGGTGAGGAATTATTCGTGGATACCATGCATCCGGGACCGGCCGGGACGCTGCTGCTGTCCCGCGCGTTCGCGCAGCGCCTCGCGGAATTGTTACACGACAGGGTGCGCAACGACCTGCGCGACCCGCTGGCCATCTACGAGTCTCCGCGGCGGGATATCACATTCAGGGAGGGCCCTTACGTCGCGGCCGGCGTCTGCCTGCTCTGGTCGGGGCAGGGGAATCTGCCCATCCCGGACTGCCTGAAACTGGCGGATAAGAATTTCAGGAAAGCTCTGTCGATGTCCCCCGGCGACCGCCTGGCGCGGATAGGCCTGAGGGTAACGGCCGTATCCAAAAAGAACCGGTATATCATACCGTGGGACGTCTACAAGTGGTACAACACAAAGCGCCGGTATTACGAGCTGCGCCGGCAATTCACCGACGAGGAGATGGCGGAGGCGGACAAGTTCCTGGCTAAATGGGAAAAGCCTTGACCCCCGGTATGGCCGATATAGTCCTTGCCACTTTCAACGCGCGCTACGAGCACTGCTCGTTCGGCCTGCGCTGCCTCATGGCCAACCTCGGCGAACTGGCGCCGAAGGCCAGGATGCTGGAGTTCACCCTGGACCTGCGCCCGGCCGAGGCCGCCGAGGCGGTGCTGGCGCTGGAGCCGCGCATCGTGGGCCTGGGCGTGTACGTCTGGAACGCGCGCGAAAGCGCCATGCTGGCGGCCGAACTTAAACGGCTGCGCCCGGAACTAACAGTGGTGCTGGGCGGCCCGGAAGTCAGCTATGAAGCGGACGGGCAGGAGATCTCCCGCAGCGCCGATCATATAATCGCCGGCGAGGGCGACCTGGCGTTCGCCGAACTTTGCCGCCGGCTGCTTTCCGGCGCCGCTCCCGCCGCGAAGATGCTGCAGGCGCCGCCGCCGGACCTGGCCCGCGTGGAATTGCCGTACGGGCTATATACCGCGCAGGACATAGCCGGGCGCGTGCTCTACGCGGAAGCTTCCCGCGGCTGCCCGTTCGGCTGCGAATTCTGCCTCTCTTCCCTAGACAGGACCGTGCGCTGCTTCGACCTTGAAAGGCTGTTCGCGCAGTGGGAAAGCCTGCTGGGGCGGGGGGCGCTGCGCTTCAAGTTCACGGACCGGACGTTCAACCTGGACTCCGGGCGCGCGTCCGCCATCCTGGGTTTTTTCCTCGGGCGGTACAGGCCGGGGCTGTTCCTGCACTTCGAAACGGTGCCGGACCGCTTCCCGGAAGAACTTTTCCCGCTGATAAAGAAATTCCCGGCCGGCTCGCTGCAGCTGGAAGTAGGCCTGCAGACCTTCAACGAAGCCGCCGCCCTGCGGATAAACAGGCGGCAGGACAACGCCGCCGCGGAGCTGAACCTGCGGCGCCTGCTGGGCGAGACGGAGGCATACATCCACGCCGACCTGATAATAGGGCTGCCAGGCGAGGGGCTGGAAAGCTTCGCGGCCGGTTTCGACAGGCTCCACGCCCTGCGCCCGCACGAGATACAGGTGGGGATACTCAAGCGCCTGCGGGGGGCGCCCGTCTCGCGCCACGACGGGGAATGGGCCATGGTCTACAGCCCGCACGCGCCCTATGAACTGCGGCAGAACCGCCTGCTGGATTTCTTTACCATGCAGCGCCTGCGGCGTTTTGCCCGCTACTGGGACCTGGTGGCCAACAGCGGGGTGTTCGCCCTGGCCGCGGAGGAGCTCTGCCGCGGCGCCGGGCCTTTCGGCGCGTTCCTGGCCTTCAGCGACTGGCTCTACGCCCGTACCGGGCAGACCCATTCCATCTCCCGCTCCCGCCTGCGGAACCTGGTGGCGGAATACCTGGTCTCGGAGCTGAAAAAAAGCCCCGTCGAAACTGCCGCGATGATGGAGCGCGACGCCGTGAATTCCCGCCGCAGGGAGGACGGGCTGCCGCCGCGGCAGGCCCTCCGCCGGGATCCGGATGAGAAAAACGCGGGATAATTTAGTTTAATATACAGACCCAGCTGCGGGACGTTTCTTTCGAATCGGGGGGAGCTGACGGGAGAATTTTATGAAAGTGCTTATTGTAGACGATAATGCCGGGACCAGGAGCATGATAAAGATCATCCTCAAGCGGACCGGGCACGATGTGGTCGGCGAAGCCGGCGACGGCGAAGCCGCGGTGAAGGCGTTCAGGGAGCTAAAGCCGGACGTGGTGCTCCTGGACATAATCATGCCCGGCAAGTCCGGGGTGGAAGTGCTCGGCGAGATACGGGCCATAGATCCCCTGGCCAAAGTGATAATGGTAACCGCGGTCGAGCAGGATATGATCAACAGCGAGCTCGAGGGGAAAGGAGCGGCCGCCATAATTTACAAGCCGTTCTCTTTCGACGATTTTGAAAAGGCGTTCAAAAAGCTCAGGTAACTGCGCTACCAGCATGGAAAACAAGGAACTATCGGCGCCCGGCAGGCTGGCAGGCGCGGGCATTGAAAAATGCCTGGGCAGGCTGTCCAGGGCCTATTCCGGGGCCTGGCGGCTGCTTGGCGTTTCAGTGTTCCCCGGCAGCATGGCCGACGCGGTCGGCCGTCATGATTTTAAGGACGGCGCCGCGGCCGTCCATGTGAACGTGCAGTCCGCGCAGCCCTTCCTCACCGTGCTCCTCTTCGGCTCCGGCGATGTCGGGCATATCGCCAAATGCTTCCTGGCCGAGCCGTTCTCCGAAGCCCGGGAGATAGCGCAGTTCGAGGACGTCATGCTGCTGGAGATAGGCAATATGATCCTGAACGCGCTGATAAATTCCCTGCTCAACGCCATAAAGCAGAGCGCGGTGCCTTCCGTGCCGGGGCTGCTCAAAGGGGACGCGCGCAGCATCCTCGGCGGGCTTGGCGGCATGATCGACACCGCGGCCGGGGCGCGCGTAATAGTCGCCGATATCTCCATCGAGCTCGACGGCAGGACCTGCCGGGGCGAGGTCGCGGCCGTGATCCCGGAAGAACTGGCCGCGCGCATGGAGTCCGCCGCCTGACCCGGGCCGCGGTTTAATTTTCACCTGTAGGTCCTTTTCCTCGTCCCGCCCGGGACTTTTGCCTCTATCGGGCCCCGCCGGTTAAAAATATAATTAGCGTAATGAAAAAAACGGCCTGTTCCGTCTTTCTGCTTATCCTCGCGGCTTCCTCCGCCGTCCTCGCCGGTGACGGCGGCTTTGCCGCGGCGAACCCTTTCCCTTCCGCCGCGGCGATGAACAGCGCGCCCGTTCCGCCCGCTTCGCCGGCCCCCGTCCTGCCCGGCAGCCAGGAAGATTACCCTTCGCTTAAAACCCGCGCGCAGACCTTCAACGCAGGCTACTACGCGCGCGTCAGGGATGGCGGGATACAGGTCAGGCCCAATTACGAGCGCACCGGCAAGGACGGCCCGTGGGAGCAGCTGGCCATTCCCGCCGAGGCGGGCCGGATAAGGGAGATCTCCGCCGACGGGGACAACCTGATGGCCGTTTCCGAAGCGGGGCGCGTGTTCTATATGAAGTTCTCCTCGCGCAAATGGGCGGTCAAGCTCGGCAAGCCTTTCGGCAAAGAGCTGTACCTGCCGGCGAACAGGGCCTGGGCCGTCTCGCACCTGGGCAAGGAAGTGGGCGGCCATTACGAGGACCCGGACGGCAAAAGCATTTCCAACTCGGCCGGGGTGTCCACCCTTTATGTGCTGTCCCCGGACGGCACGGGCATCTCATACATCGACCCGTGGCTGCCGGCGGCTTTCAACCACCACGTCCCCACGCCGCTGCGCGGCAGGTTCGCGGCGGAGGCCCTCAGCGCCAGCGCTTCCACTATCTTCCTCATCGGCGGGAGCGGGCGCATGTTCACCCGGCTGGCCGACTTCGATACGCTGGGCTGCGACCCGGCCCTGGCGTATTCCTACGAGAGCACCTCCAAGCCCGGCGTGATAAAGCTGCCGGCCGAGGACTGGCGCGAGCAGCCCGCCATAGCGGGCCGCATAACCGCCGGGATCACGATAGCGCAGAACGGCCGCGGCAACGCCGCCCGCGAGCTGCGCGTGGAAGGCGTGGACGCCGACGGCAACGGCGGGTATTATTCCAAGCTGATCTACGGCGCGGAGTGGAGCTTCGTAAAAACCGGGGCCGCCGTGACCGGGCCGTTCCTGGGCGGCGCGGACGAGACGGGCCCGGAGCTGGACGGGGATTACGCGCTGGACTACAGGCGCCTGCCGGAAGGCGCCCTGCTGAAAGGTTTCAGCCCGCTCAATTCTACGGCGCAGATCGTCGTGCCCGGGTTGGAGGGCGCCCCCCTGACGCTGCATACCCGTGAAACCGTGCTCCCGGCCGGGGCAGGGAAGCCGCGGAATTTTTACGGCGCGGTGGAGATACCGGCAGCCCTGTACGGGTCCTCCGACCCCGCGGCGAAGCGCCTGGTGAAAGAGCTCGGCGGCAAAAGGTTCCGCGAGGTGCGCGTAATAGTCTTCAACGGCAGGGTGACCCTGCGCGACAGCCGCCTGGGCCTGGTGGGCCGGGCTCTTCAGTTAAGCCGTATTTCCGACGCCCTGGACGATTGACGACAACGGCATATGCCGCGCGCGGCCCCGCCCGGAAAGCGGGGCCGTTCGTTTTATTATAAAATACAAGCCGTATGCTTAAGCTGCTTCATGCCGCGGACCTGCACCTCAGCTCCGGACCGGAGAAGGAATACGGTCTGGAGGTGCTGCGCGAAATTATCAGCCTGGCCAACCAGAAGCAGGCGGATTTTGTGCTGTTCTGCGGGGACCTTTTCGATTCCTTCAAGGACCTGAAGTCCGGCAAACTGCTGGACGCCGTAAAGGAGGAGGCCCAGCGGCTGCATAACAACGGGCGCATCCTTTATATCCCCGGCAACCACGAGTCCCTCGGCATGGGGGAGCAGGACAAATTTTCCAATTTCAATTTCGGCCGGATCGAACTGATGGCCGATCCCTCCTCGGAGTTCGGCGGCAGGGTCCTGGAGCTGCCGGCCGCGGACATCGTCTGTGTGCCGCACGCGCAGGACTATTCCGGCTACCGCAAGTGGCCGCTGCCGCCCAAGCGGGCGGGCACGGCGCGCGTGCTTATGATGCACGGCACCAGCTCCGCGGTTTACCGCGGGCCGGACCCCGAAGAAGGCGGCGCTGGCGTCATTCCGGACAGCCTGTTCGAATGGCTGGGCACCGACTACGCCGCCCTGGGCCATGTTCATTCCGCGCGCGAAAGCCGCATCGGCGGCACCCTGGCGGTCTACTGCGGCTCGGCCCGCGTCTGGCGCCGGCGCGAGGAAGGCCCGCGCAAAGCCGTATATTTCGAGATAAAGGACGGGGAAATAGCCGGCAAGGAAGACCTGCTCCTGCAGTCCGCCGGCCAGTACCGCGCCTTCACCCTGCCGCTGGACCCTGACGCCGGCGTGCCCCCGGCCGCCATGCGCGGGCTGCTTGAAAAGCTTTCCTCGCCGGAGCGGGATTACGTGGTGGTTTCGCTCTCAGGGCTGGTGGAGGACGCCAACGCGCTTTCCGCCACCGAAAGGGCGCTCGAAGACGTGCTCAGGGCCAAGAGCCCGCGCAAGCTGGAGATCCTGAGCGGCGAGGTGGAGAACTACGGCGGCGCGGCCTCCAACGAGCTGGCCAAACAGTTCCTGGCCAGGCTCGACGCCGTCAAGCCGCCGGCCGGCTCGCCGGAGACGGAGCTGTGGTTCGCCGCCAGGCGCCAGGGCCTGGCCGCGCTGACCGACAGGGAACTGGAATGATAGACAGTATCGAACTCACTTCTTACGGCAAGTTCAGGGGGCGACGCTTTCCCCTTGGGCCCTTTACCGTCGTGTATGGGCCCAACGAAGCCGGCAAGACCACGCTTTTCGACGCGCTGTTCGAGGCCGCCTGCGCGCCCGCCCCCCGGCGCGGCCAGGTCTGGACCAGGCTTTCCTCGCGCTACGGGGAGGAACGGCTGTTCAAGACGGAGGGCGAGGTCCAGGCCTTCGAGGACGCCGTGGAATTCCTCGAGCTGTTCGCCATACGCGCCGGCCAGGTGAGCATAGACGCCGAGAACGGCGGCTCCTGGACGGAAGCCGCCAAAAGTTCCCTTTACAGCCACGGGTTCAACCCGGCGCAGGTGGCCGAGAAACTGGAGAAAAGGGCCTCCACCTCCAACGCTACGAAACACCAGAAGAACCTCAACCGCCTTAACTCGGCGCTGGAAGACCTGCGCGTGAAGATAACGGAGCTGCGCGCCAGGGAGGCCGTCGTCCTGCAGTCCAAGGCGCGCCTTATCAAACTTGAAGAAGAAATAGGCGGCCTGGGGGAAAAGCGGGCCGGGCTCGAAGCCGGACTTTCGGGCGAGCGCGAGACGCTTGAAAAACACAAGCTGGACCGCGCGGCGGCCGAGGCCCTGCGGGACAGGGATTTCGTTTCGGAAGTGGTGCAGGACGAAGGCATACTGAAAGGGCTGGCCTGCTGCCGGGCCGCCGAAGTGAAGGGCTACGACGAGCTGCAGCTGAAGATAGCCGAAAGCGAACGCGTCCTCAACGAAACCGGCGCCGCCCTTTCGGCCGCCAGGGAAACGCTGCAGCGGCTGGACTCGGAAAGAACCTATTACGAAGACGCGCTTAACGCCGCGCGCCGCGAAGCCGCCGCCGCGGCGGAACTGCTGCCCGAGGCCGGGCGTATAATTTCGCGCCGGGGCGGGCTCTTCGGCGAGCTGCCGCCTAATACGCGCTACGGCGTGTGGGCCGCGGGCGCCGTGCTGGCCCTGCTGGGGCTTCTTATAGCACGCCGCACCGCGCTCGGCTACCTGCTGGTGCTCGCCGGCCCGGCGGCCGCTTTCTGGCTGGACCGCCAGCTGTTCCGCCCGAAGGACCCGGCGGCGGTCCTGGCCAGGGAAAAAGCCGAACTGGAAGCCTTGTTCGCGCGCTGGACGGCGCTGGGGTTGGCCAGGGACAGGGTAGAGCGCGCTACCGCCGAGGAATTGCAGGAAGTGCTGATGTACTTCAAGGCTATGCCGGCCTCCTACGAGGCCGCCCTGGCGAACAACAGCAACGATACCCTTGCCGCGCAGGAGGCCATCGGGCAGCTGGAAAAACAGAACCTGGCGCTGGCGACCGAAAAGGATTCCGTGGCCGGCTCCGCCGCGGCCTGGCTTGGCGCCGCGGGCTGTGCCGACCGGGACGAGTATATGGCCAAGGCCGGGCAGTTCGAGGCGCTGGAACAATCCCTGGCTAAAAGAGCCGCCAGGCTTAAAGAGCTGCTGGAGCTTGAAAAGAGTTCTTCCTCCGGCGCCCTGCTGGCTTTGCTGGACAGCCGCGTAAAAGACCTGGAGGCCCGAGGCGCGCGCCCCAGGCCCGACGCCGACAGGGACCTGGCCGCCCAGGAGAGCAAGATCCGCGGGCTGGAAGACTCCGGGCGCGCCCTGGAAGACGGGGTGAACGCTAAAAAACTGGAGCGCGAGAACCTGGCCGCCTCCCTGGAGGGGGCGCTCGCCAGGCTGCCCGAAGAGCTTAACGAGCTGCGCGTTAAAGAAGCGGAGACGGAGAAGGAGATAGCGGCCTCCGAGCTTCAGCGGGCAGGCGCCGAGTGGGCCGCGCGCATTTACCGCGAGCTGGAAGCCGATTCCGCCGGCAAGTTCGCGGTGCTCGCCGACGACGTAAAGAAGCGGCTGGCCGGCATCCTGCCGCTGTCGGACCTGGGTATAGCCGCCCTGGACCTGGGCGGCGTTTCCATCCGGGACTTCGGCGGGGAGCTGCGCGCGCTCGAGAACCTCTCGTCCGGGACCAGGGACTGCTTCATGCTGGCCGCCCGGCTTACGCTGGCCCTTTCCGCGCGCGGCGCCGGGCCGGGGCTGCTCCTGCTCGACGACCCTTTCGCTTCTTTCGACGTGCAGCGCCGGGCCGCCGCCCTTACCATGATCCGCGATTTCCAGGACGAGACGGGCTGGCAGATAATACTTTTCACCAAGGACGCGGCGCTGCGGGCGTCGCTGGAGCAGGATTCGCGCGTGGCGGTCTGCGCGCTGGAATAGAGAGCCTATGAACATCGAACTGAGCAAAAAACTCAAAAGCTTCAAACCGTTCCTCTTCGAGGAGCTTTACCGCAAGGAGAAAGCCGAGCGGGCCAAGGGCAAGGACATCATAAGCCTGGCCGTGGGCGACCCGGACATCCCGACCGACGCGCGCATAGTGGACTGCGCCGTCAGCGAGGTGCGCAAGGGGGCCAACCACCGCTATCCCAATACCAAGGGCAACGAGAACCTGCGCAAGGCCGTCTCTGAATGGCATAAGAAGCGGCATGGCCTGGCCTTCGATCACGACAAGGAAGTTTCCATCCTGGTGGGGTCCAAAGAGGGCATAGCCCACCTGCCGCTGGTGGTGATGAACGAGGGCGATTACTGCCTGATCCCCGACCCGACCTATCCTACTTACAGGACGGGCGTGGTGCTGTCCGGCGGGCGCATCCACGACGTGCCCCTGGAAGAAAAGAACGATTTTCTGCCCGACCTGGGGAAGATACCGCAAAAAATACTGGCGAAGACCAAGCTCTTCTTCATTAATTATCCCAACAACCCCACCGGCGCGGGCGTGACGCTGGCTTTCTTCAAAGAGCTGGTGAAGTGGGCGAGAAAGAACGAAGTGATAATAGCCCAGGACGCGGCTTACTGCGAGATCTATTTCGATAAGCCCACCCCGAGCATTTTCGAGGTGAACGGCGCGCGCGACGTGGCGGTGGAATTCTATTCGGCCTCCAAGACCTACTGCATGGCGGGCTGGCGGGCCGGCTGGGTGGTGGGCAACAGCAAACTGGTCTGCGCCCTGAACCAGCTCAAAGAGAATATCGATTCGGGCCAGTTCAACGCGGTGCAGAACGCGGTGGCGTTCGCGCTGCGCAACCACGACAAGATCCTGCCGGCGGTGCGGGGCAGGTTCAAGGCCAGGGCGGCGGCGTTCTGCGCCGGCCTGCGCGAAGCCGGCTGGCATTTTGTCGAGCCCAAGGGCAGCTGTTTCGTCTGGGCCAAGCCCCCGGTGAAATGCGCTTCCATCGACGCGGTCTGTTATATGCTGGAGAAAATTTCCCTGCTGGCCGCGCCGGGCTCGGGCTTCGGTAGATTCGGAGAGGGCTTTATCAGGTTCTCGCTGACGGAGCCGGAGCCGGTCCTGGCGGCCGCCGTAAAGAGGATAAAGTCGCTGGATTGGGCCGGGCTCTGAGCCCTGCGGGTCAGTTCTGATCGTCGGGGGGGAGTATCTGCGGCAGGGGTTTTTCCTGTTCCTGCGGTTTCACCTGTGTTCCCAGAAATTCGTTGGTGTTCGAGGCCTTCTGCGCGTCGTCGAGATAGCTGCGCAGCATCATTCCTGCCACGCCGCCCGCCGCGGCGCAGATGCCTATGGTGGTGAAGGTGGGGTGCCAGCCGAACTTCTCGGAAATAACCGCGCAAAGAATAACGCCTATGACGGCGCCGTCGATGGCGCCGAACTTGTGGTTCCTGTAAAAATCGTTGTGATGGTGTCCCCAGCGGCTCATGTCTTTATTATATGAAGTTTGAGGCGGCGGCATCCGACGGTCGTAGCACCGACGGCACGACGGCAGTAGGTCTTGACAAGTCAAGTGCGGTGTGGTAAACTATAACCGGTCGCCGCCGTTGTGCGGCCACCAACTGAG
>Ga0209417_1003898_pt1 | contig 18919 bp, 21 predicted proteins | sample RifGroF2_FD_184002 | JGI IMG/M metagenome (GOLD analysis project Ga0209417, IMG submission 184002) | Groundwater microbial communities from Rifle, Colorado, USA - Groundwater F2 (SPAdes) (version 2) | ecosystem: Environmental > Aquatic > Deep subsurface > Groundwater | place: Rifle, Colorado... | reverse complement strand
AACGCATAGTTTGAACATCGGTATTTCCTGGTTTCACACTCAAGAGCGAATCAAATACTGTTTGGTCAAAGTCTAGATTGGAAAAGTCCTGACTATAGTAGCCAACTCGAACATCTTCTAAAATCTTGGCATGTGGATTATCTCCTGAGACCAAGGATCGCAAAAATGTACTTTTGCCAATTCCGTTTGGACCAGTGACGATGTAGTGCATCCGCTTACGAATAACTTCTTCTACTTCTTTCACTACTGGCTTGTTGTCACGAAAAGCAGTGATAGCGCTGATCGTAACTATATCGCCGACAATATCTTGTGCTGGGATAGTGAAATTTCTGATCGTCCGGTCCTCATGTCTAACATCAACAATGTTTTCTTCGAGTTCAACAGTTTCTTCCTTGAGTTTTTTGGCAAGTCTTCGCATCTTACCACCTTTGTTGGAGAAAAAATTTACTTTTTCTTTACGATCTATGATCGACTTTTTAAGCTGAGCATTTTTTCTCTCTTCACTCTCAACTCGTTTGCGAATCTCTTCGACTACTGAATAATAATCGCCGACATAGTTTTCTATTTTATGAGTAAAAACATTTAGATAGATAACACCTTCTGTAAAACAATTTAAAAAGTCTGCGTCATGGGAGATAACGATCACCGTTTTATCATACAAAATCAAAAATTCGATCAAGTGATCGATGCCGGCCTGATCTAGATTGTTGGTCGGCTCATCGAGTAAAAGAATATCTGAATTTTGAATAAGTGCAAAAGCTAGCAAAAGTCTAGCCTGCTGCCCACCTGAAAGATCACCTACACATCTATCTGTTGGCACTTCTAGGTTTACTGCACTCAGCACCTTGTGTATTTTGCTATCTAGATCGTTTGATTGTATTTCAAAAGCTTTAGCAAAATATTCCTTAACTGTCAGGGGAAAGTCTTCACGAGCCATGACTTGTCGGGCCGTAGCAATAGTGATGTCATTGGCGATAGATATCCTGCCGGATTTGGGCTTTATTTCGCCCATGATCATGGCGAACAAAGAGGTTTTTCCTGCGCCGTTTTGACCCATGAGGGTTATCTTGGAGTTTCTGCGCACACTAAAACTGGCCTCATCAAGGATTGGCTTGTCGTGCTGATATTCGAAACAGACATCGCTGAATCGTAAAATTACTTCTTCATTCATGTTTTATTAGGGAGAAATTAAAAAAGGCGCACTCTACGCCATTGGCAATATTATAGCATGTAATTTACAAAAGTACCAGCAAGGGCAGCTACATTTTATTACTTACTAGCCAGCGGCCCCAAACCTTTGACCTTTTTAGTCTTCTTTGGCTTCTTCGTCGCTTTTTTTGCGTCTTTACCTTTTCCCAATTCAGTCCCTTTTTAATTAACTTTTACTATTTTAATAGAAATATTGCTTCGTGGCAATCCCCTTACTTCTTTTTAGAGATTGGATCAATAACATCATCAAGATTTCTTTTTGCTTCTTTAATGATTTCTCGCATTGTCTGATACTCTTCTTCTGTAGAATCACAAAAGAAGCTCCTACAAACCTGTGGCCTGCTCTTATGGATACTGCAGCAGCTATTGTCTAGATAAATGCAGCTTCCATCGTCTTTCTTGGCAAGGAAATTGGCACCGCATTCAGCAGCAGAAGAGTAATCATCTATTGCTTCAAGGCCATCAAAAATAGTTTTGAATTTTCCTGACCTATATTCTTCCTCATTTAGATTGATGAAAAAGAGTTTGCAGCACTCTCCACATTGATTACAGGTATTACTATTCATAAATTAGCATGCCTTACCATAGTTACTACTTTTATTCCCTTGGTAAAGTCGAGTTTGGTAATTCTGTGATACTCTTCTTTTAAGCTGACAGGGAGGGCCGAAGGATCAATCGGGTAAAACATATTCTTACAATAGAAATCTTTATTCTCCGAAGAACACAAGAGGTAAATATCTGAATCATTTGTTTTAAGCATTTCTTGAATCAACTTACTTCCAATTCCCTGGCCACTATATTCTGGTAACACAACCAAACTGGCTAGCTCAAAGCAGTCTTTTAGCTTTTTAATTCTTATACAACCGACTATTCTCTTGTCAATCTTAACAATCCGAAAACTCTCGATGTCAATGTCTTTTTGATCTCCTTTATACTTTTTAAGTATTCCTAGGATTTCAAGACGGTCACACTCTTGAGCACTTGTGATAAAATATTGTTTCATTAATATATGTTATCTAATTGATTCTCATGTTACGAGATTGGGCCATTCAACTCTTCTTCTGTGGGGATGTTCTTCGGGAAAGTCTTTTCATGAATATACTGCTCGATAGTAAGTTTCATAAATTTCTTGTTTCTGTTAATTTTAACATCTGTAATTAATATACTAAGAGCAATTGGAAAGGATAGTATGCCAGCAACCACTCCGATTATATAGCTATCGGAAAAAGTAATACCTATACAGAAGAAGAGAAAAAATGCGGCAATTGGAACCCAAAATCCCTCTCTTTTGCCCATTAGCTTTATACATTCTTTTAATAAAGGTTTATTCATATCGGGTTAAATCAAATTCTATCCTAGTGTCAATTTAAAGTTTGTTCAAGAATTGATAAATTCTAACCATTGCTAGTGTATCAAGTTCACAGTATTTGAGTAAATCGTTCAAGATTTTATCTTTTTCATGATCTCTTTTTCCATCAAGAACCGATTCCATCCAGAGCCGCTGAGCCGCTCCACCCTGATTGATGTCTAGTTCTTTGTATGATAGCTCCGGGATAAGTACAGGTAAAACTTTTTTGATCGAAGCGCTGCCAAAGAAATCTTTGTGAACGTAGTGCCCATCTGCAAATGGTTTCATCAAGTCAACAACTCGATCATTCACTGATTGATAAAAGCTTTCATATTCCGGCAGTATCTTACCCATCAATTCGTTGCAAGTTTTCTCAAAGCCCTCGAACCAGACTAGAACCGTACCTTCTTCACCTACTTGAGACCTCAATGCCTCGGTAAGCGGCCTTACTGGATTAGATTTATCACTATGCAAATATTCAAAATGTTTTACTTCGTCATCTGGCGACTCTAAGACATGAAGAGAATACTGAAATGGTAATTGTTTGTATGGGCCGAGGCCATCGAAATATGGCACAACACTTGAAAGAGTTTCGTAATCAAGAAAATACAAAGGGAACTTTAGACTTGCAAGGAATTCTCCAATCTTAGCTTTATCTGTGATCACATCGCCTGTTCTGGTTGCTTGCACTTGCCTCATTTGTTTTTCATTCAGAGGAAAATCTGCAGGAATTTCATCAAGTCGTTTAATGCCCAGATCCTCAAGATCGCCGATCTTTTGGGCGCCAGGAGAGCACAGATGATAAATGCTGTACTCATCGATGTCAGCCAATGTTTTGTAAATAGAAAGCCAATCGCCATATGCGCCAAGTTTTGCATGACAAGGAGAAAGATCGGGGCAGTCTTTCTGTTTTGCTATATCGAGCGCTTTTTTAATATTTTCTCTGGTAGATCCTTCGAGTTTTTCCACCTGTTCGGTCACTTCGCATGTATTGCAGAGATCACAGGCCTTCACTTCACCGTCTCTGACATATTCATAATTGACATGAACAACAAATATTTTATTAACTTTGTAACCACTTTGGGTCAAGACTTCCTTTTGAAAGGCAAGATCTGGCTCATGTTCAGGCTTTGCGCTAGTACTGGACTTAATCTCATACAGATCGAAAGTGTTATCATCGACTCGAACGATTGCATCGCAAATACAAGTTATTTCCCCTGCCTCAAACCTTGCTTGCATGATGGTTTTGGCTCCGGAGTCGATAGCCTCCTTTGTTCTTCTGGTAAGGGATAAATATTCTCTATAACCATCAAACCCAAGTTTCACAGCATCAAAAAATAACTGCTCGGCATAGGATTCGAAAAGAAATCCAGCATCAAAAATGGCCTGAGTGTCCTCGTCAATAGGTGGTAGTTTTTCTTTGTCATGCTTCTTGAGCCACAGCCAAGCCGGATGGCGCAAGTAGAGCATATAATCAGATTTCGATATTTGCATAAAATCCATTCTTAATTACAATTTTGTAGTAGGCCAGCGGTTAATCTTGAACTAACAGCTGCTGTCTATGCTTTTGGCTGCATAATAAGAAGTCGTATCTTTGATTAAAGGCTTATAGTCAGAAATCGTCTCACAATAGGTTGTATAAGAGGCATTGTTTTGCAGTTTGATTTGATCAACTTTTTCCAGCACTTTATCTAAGTGGAAAAAAGTGGTCGAGCTAGAGTCAACCAGCTCTTTAATTTTGAGACTGTTGTCAATTTGTGAGATTTCATCTGGTAAATAGCCCTGAGTAGAAATATTCGTCAGTGCTGAATAGTAATGAATCAGAATATAACATGTTATAAGTTCGATTATCAGGTTTTCAGGAGGGTCTGTCTCATCGATCTGCTTTAATCCAGTACTTGTAGGAATAATAGACCTCTCAACTATCGACATCAATAATGTGGTTGTCTCATCTGCTGGCTTTGGATTCACTGCATATTTAGTAAATCGATCCATCCATCTTCCAGTTAACCTCTCTAACATTCCGGCATGATTTTTTATTTCATTAAGAGTTATGGCTGTATTTTTCTCTGCCTCTTTTGATTTGTGATAGAAGTAGAGCGCCATCCATATTGCAACAATTGATAAAACAAAGGATGTGATTGTGGCCAATAAGTTACCAAATTCTAAGTTACTCATCTTGTATTCTCCTCGATGATTTTTATTTCTTATATGAATTGTTAATAATATACGCGCGGGCGCTTACATTTTGCTGTTTTGTAAATTTTGTTTGAAGTTGTAATTCAAAATCTTCAAACCTAAAATCGTATTGCCAAAGATTGGAATCCTTATTGACCGATTTTACTGTATGATGCCATTTTTTATCATTAGGTATCTCTTCCAGCACGTCATTTTCATTAATCTGAAATATATTAGCATCAAGTATCGGGTCGCCCGCGACTAAATCTTTAAAATCTAAACGAAGCCTAATTTCTTTATTGTCGCTATGAATAGCCTCAGCAAATAAACATCGTACACCACCCCTTCCTTGTTCCTTGGGAATTAAGTCGTATTCCTTTCCCGTAAGAATATCAATGTATTTTGCATTGACTATTTCTGGAGCATTCATTATTTCTAAAAAGACCTGATTCATCGCGTCATCTCCTCGATGAGCTTTAATTCTTCAAGTTGTTATTCTGTTTGTGTTGTTATTATTTAATCCGTCATTTCAAATAATTAATTCAAATTCGCGAGAATTGATCACCCTGACTCCTAGGGTTTTTGCCAATTTTGCCAATCCTAAATCATTACTGACAATTAACCAATCATCTGGTAAAAGCTTATCCTGGTTCTTAGAATTTTCACAAAATGCTATGGCCAGACAAAAGACGTCACCGTTGCCTTTGTTTTGGTATAGGTCAATTACAACATTATCGAGATTCATTTCGCCCATAACAATCGGTAAATATTTTAGTATCTCGCTCGAGATCGGATATGTCTTTTTTTTGAGTTTGTCTAATAGGTATTCATTTTGGGGGCTTTCTAGTTCAAAGACTATCTCTTCCGGTACGAAACAGTTATCCCTATAAAAATTTGAGGTAAAAAAATTTTTATCCTTGTTTTGAATCTCAGTAATTGAGACAGTGTCGAGTAAATAAAAATTCATATCTTTAGCTTTGCTCTATAATTATAAAGCAACTCTACTTTTCCCTTCTTCTTAAATAATGTTTTAATAATCTCAGTGCCATCAATTCTTCCTTCGTCGAAGGCTTTCATTATAGCCTTTGAGTATCCCAAACTGTTATATTTAGCAAAACCATTTTCTATAGATGGATTTCTTGGCCTTCTCTTGTCATTATTCCTAAGAGAATTAAACTCCGAAGCTAAATCGTTTAAATACTCAGCTAAATCATACTCGTTAATAACTGCTAATCTGCGAAGTCTCATTGCAACAGCACTTGGTGTAACGGAATATCTCTCGCCAATTTCTTTTATATCGGCAAGTGAATCAACATGGATATTTTTAAATTCAGCGCTTGGCATCAATATTTCTTCTACTATTTCATACTCGCGTTTCCTAATTATGTTTTTTGACTGTTCATTAAATTTAACAGGCATATATCTTCCTTTAGCAAGACATACTGTTAATAAAACTAGTGTTAAAACTCTTCTTCCTTCCTGCTCATAAAGAGCATGATCTTCTTTGTTATTTAAAAATATAAATGGGATTAATTTATCTTTAACGCAAAATCCGCTGAAACGTACTTCCGATCTTATTCTCTGCGGCATATAATTATTTGAACTCTGTGAAACAAATACATTTTTGCTCTCCAGCAAATCAATTATATATCTATAGGTTTGACTTTTATTTTTAACCTTTATTTCTTCATTGTCAAAATTCAAAATAGCTTTGATATAATTTGCTTGGTCTATAATCGAGGCCTTGGATCTTCTTAAACAGGAGCAAATCTCATTTGGACCAAGAGAGGATTTTCTTTTAAGAAGCTCCTGCTTTCTCATGATATCTTTGACAATAAGTTCCACATCTTTTATTTGTACAATTCCTCTAGAGTTCATTAATAATGTTTTACTGAGAGATATGCCGCTTAATAATTTTTTGTATTTCAAATCAATCAAATTAATGACCATTTGCCGAGGTGAAAAGAATATTGAATAGGGAATATCAGCCTTTCTGGCTAACTCGACGAAGTCAGCAAATCTAACTTCGCCCGTTGATAGTGATTTTTGATACTTTCTTTCAAGATGTATCCAGGAATTATCAAAAAGCATCTCATAAATATCAGAATCAATCGAAATAATTGTATTTGCCAATACTATCTTCATATCTTATGATATAAACACCTGCTGGAGGGGGGATTTTTAGGCCTGCTCCAGTCATTAATTATTAAACCTGTCGCCGATCGCTTGCCATTGTAGCACATTGGACATTAAGAAAAGATTAAGCTTCTGTGCTCACTATTTGTTACTATTATATGATCGGCGACTGCTATCCCTAAGATTTTACCAGCTTCGACTAATCGTTTTGTGGTTATGATGTCGTCTCCTGATGGGGTTGAATCACCAGACGGATGATTGTGTGCGACTATAATATGTGATGCATGGCAAAGAACGGCTTTATCAAATACCTCTCTTGGGTGCACTAAACTTGCATTTAATGTTCCGATTGAGACAATGTCGGCAATCAAACCGTTTTTACTATCTAAATATAACACTGCAAAATGTTCTTTCTTCTGCTTGCCAATCTTTTCTCGAAGATATTCGAACACAACTCCTGGTGAATCTAAAACAATTTTTGTATCAATTTTTTCTTTGGCATACCGTTCGGAAATTGCCTGGAAAAGTTTAATCCCAAAAGCATTCGATGGACCAATACCCTTAACTTGCTGTAATTCTTCAATGCTGGCATCAAGAACGCCCCGCAGGCCCTTGAATTGCTTAATTGCGCCTTTGGCTAGTATCTTACAATCTCTCCTCGGAGTGCCAAGAGTTAATAGTAATTCAATAATTTCATAGTCAAGGAACCCATCTAGCCCCCATTGCAAAAATCTTTGCCTTAATCTTTTTCGATGCCCTTCTGATGGATTATTGCTGCTTACTTCCTTTGACATATTACATATCCGTAGTTATTGAAATGCCATCTGGAATATCGGAATATTTCACTGCTTTGTTGTCATTTTCTAGTTGATCTCTGAAATATTGTTGCGTCTCTGGATCTGTACAGTAGATATAACACCCCTTCATTCCACGTGTCATAAGCGTTCGATAAGTATTTCTTATTATCATATCGGCCATACCTCTAGCCATAATCGGGTCTTCTTTTAGCATTTTTTTGTAACCGAAGATCGATTTATCTGTACTTGCACGCTTTGAAGCGTCGGTGACAACCTTACCGTCACGAACAACTAAATCTGGCCCGATAATCACCCCCACGTAATCAAGTTCGAGCCCTTGGCAAGTATGTATGCAACCGATCTCAGAAACAGAGTTCGGTTTTATTATCCACGTCTGCCCATCTGATTTGAGGTTCCATTTTGCATGATAATTTTCAATAATGATATCGTCTTTGGTCTTATCCTTATCGCTAACCCAGTTCCAACAATACCCGGCAACTAATCGAGATTTGTTATCTACGTTTTTCTCAACAATTTTTTTGTGAAGCTCTTCCGGGCTATCAACCACCTTGAAATCATAATTGATTTCTTCCAACGTTTCGTCTGCTGTCTCTTTTATCTGAAGTATGTTGTCCAGCCAAGCAAGATACCCATCTGACCCGTTGCAACGAAATTGGGAAGAAAGTGTAAGGTCGGTTATTGTTGCTCCAAGTGATTTTGCCCATCGTCTTATCTCATTTTTTTCGCCAATGTCCCGAAAAGTGACTCTCTGGTCTTCATCTATAAAAAAGACGCTGAATTTGGAAGTGTTGATTAGCTCTTTAATTTGGTTTTCACCTAAATGATTAAAAAACCCTGATTTTTCATTTAGCCTGTGAGCTTCGTCAATAATTAGAGCATCAAAAGTATTTGCGTCAAGATCGAAAAATGACCCAGATCCCCTAAACAAGTTAGAAATCCGCGATTTCGCAAAAGACCCAGTGAGTTTCGCCTCATACACATTCCTAGGAGCAGAGTTGCTCGTGATGTACTGGCATACCAATCGTTTATTAGTTAATTCAGTAAGTAGATTGATCGCAACTACCGTCTTGCCTGTTCCGGGGCCTCCGTCGACGATTAGAACATTCTTGTTTTTAACTGTCGAATTTAAGGCTAGCTTGATTGCTGTTTCGTAGACAATCTTTTGGTCATCAATCATAATAAATTCTTGATTGCCTTTGAGTAATGAGCTTAACGAGTCTGCTAGGTTTTTTGAAGGCCTTATTCTACCATTTTCAATCAAATACATGATATTATTTTTATCACCGTATTTAACAAAGCGCTTGATAAATTGTCTCAGTTTCTGTGCATCATTGCCTAGGAATAAAGGCGCTTTTTCTAGATAGTGACCATAAAAATCGTTATCGATGATGCCATCTGGTTCGTAATTGTGCAGATAAGCACAAGGCTGGAGATAAATTTCTTCCTTTTCAACGGCTTCGTTATAGTCTTCGAGCAAGCAAGCATAAGTCCACGCCTGGTACGACGGATGAGGAACCTCTCGGCGTCCTCCTCCGACAAAAGTCTCTACAATCGCATCTTTATCAGTTAAACGTGCTTCACTCCATTGTTTAAGCTCTATGATTATGGCAGAGTTTTTCTTCTCCTCATTAAGGCCAGTTAGAATAAAATCAATTCGCCTGGAAGTATTAGGTATCTTATATTCAATTGTCACTCCGGCGTCATCTGGTATTTCAATATCATTCATGACGGTATTCATAAATTGCATTGAGTTTTGCCATGCCTCCGTTTCGCGTCTTCCTGTGGAATGACCTAATTCTCTGATAAAAGATGTCTGGATATTCCCTTTAATTTGACCCGACAAAACATCTTCTAAAAATTGTTTTTTTGTCTCCGAATAAACAATCATTCAAACTCCGTGTATTTTTTAGCGTTACCTTTTGCTTTGGCTGCTGGGTATTTACGATCGTTTTTTTCAAGCTTCTTGTAGGCAGAGCCAAGCAAATCAATTTCTAGCACATCGGCTAGATTTAGTAGATACAGCAAAATATCTGCCATTTCTTCGTTTATCTCTACCGACTTTTCAGAATCAAGGTATTTCTCTACATCTTCTTTGCTTTTCCATTGAAAACACTCCATAAGTTCAGCGGCTTCAATTGCTATAGACATCGCCAAATCCTTCGGAGTATGAAACTGTTTCCAGTCTCTATCATCTCGAAATTTTGCAACTTTTGATTGTAGGTCCTCAATTGATTTTGCCATAATGTTTCCTTGTTCAATATTTTTTAACGCCTCAGGGGTATGAGCCGTTAAAATTTATACTATTATTCCCCCGATAAAAATCTGCTCGAAAAGTAATTCACCTTCATGGTAGATTTTCTCATTGCCGAGGAAGTCTTTGATATCGCCCTCAAGAGTTGAGATATATTTCCATTCCCCTTCCTCAAAGTGTTCTGGACCGCGATAGGGTTTTTCTGGATCCATGGCAAGCAGGGCTTTTTTAAGAAAGACAAATGTTTCATGTGCCAGCTCTTCATCGCCATGATGCTGGAACTTCATCCCGCCGGCATATGCCATCGTCCAGATTGGTATGCCTTTATAGTAAACTATTTCTTGTCCGGGAGCAAAGAAATGACCGGCATAGGAATCATGCATAAGCCAATCGCCGTTTGAGCATTCTATTTCCTTAAAGCCTGGTCTTTGTGGCGTCACTTTGTTACCACTGCCGGCATAGCCATTAGTATTGGCATCAAGCAAAAACTTTTTAAGCTCGTTATAATCAATTTCTGGCATATTTGTCCTTTTTATGGGCTACAAAATTAATTGTTTTGGCTAGTCAAAACCTAATCTACAATCTGTCCATGAACCCTGAAGCGAAGAGGATACCCACCACGATAGAATTCAGGATTAATAAGCCTAATGCTGACCAAAATAATATTATTTCTTTTGAGTTACGATTTTTGATATTAAGAAAGGCTATCAGGTTCAATAACCCAAAAATCAATATGCCAGGAAATGATAACCAAACAGGACAACTGGAAGGCTCTAGGCTACATAAGAAATTACTTGCGGCCAATGTAATGTAGTATTGAAATGGAAGATTGATAAGAAGCAAAATAGTAAAAATAACTACAGTCGACCTATTACCCGGATTTCGTTCCGATGTTTGTTGACCACTTACTTGCTCCAAAGTATCATTGTTCATTGCTTTTTCCTAAAGTTTATTTGATCATATTATTCGTGTTAAGTTTATTGGGAAATTGGATCCCCGAGTCGAGTCCAAGGATGACAGTATCGAGTATTAAATAACCTTAGAAACCTCTTTTACTAATAAGTCATGCGCTATTCCGTTAGAGATGATTGCCCCATTTATATCCTGGTCATAACGCTGTTCGTTCCCACGGATATCAGTAACTTTTCCTCCAGCTTCTTCAACAATGACTTTAAGGGCTGCGATATCGTGAGCGTGTTTTTCCCGATAGATTGTGCCAACAAATTCACCACAAGCAACCATAATTCCACCGTAAGTAGCACAACCGAATTTAAATTGCTGGAAGTCCTGGTTCCTGAGAGATTCAACTAAGGAGGGAAATCTTAAAGTTTCAATATTTACATATCCGGTCGACTTGGAATTGACATGAATCTGCTCTCCATTTAGTGTTGCACCTTTATCTTTTTCGGCCACAAAAAGTCGATCCATAATCGGATCATAAATCACTCCCAAGATACTGACCCCATCTTTTACTAAGGCAAGTGAGAAGGTGAAAATAGGGACACCATGAGAGAAAGGCATAGTGCCATCAATTGGATCGCAGACCCAAAGGTACTTTGAAATATTTACCAAATGGCTTGCTTCCTCGCCTTTGACATTGTGATCTGGAAAATATTCCTTAATGCTTTCTATTACAAGCCTATTTACGGCTATATCAGTTTCGGTTACTGGTGACTTATCCTCTTTCCATTCCTTCTTCATACCAAGTCGGAAATTCTTTCTTATGACATCACCAGCTTCTTTAGCCATATTTATTGCAAATTCTTTATATTCCATTTTGTCTCTTTTTATTAGAACTAGAATAATTAATTCTTTCTCATATTACTCCCAAATAGGCTTCTGGACAAGCGTAAAGGTGACTACCAAATGTACTATATCAAATAAACCTTAAGAAAAGATAAAGTTCTTACTTATTTCAATACTACAAGAGGTATTCGTATATAATTTGAATTCATAAAAATAGTAGGCAGTATTTCGTCGATCGACGGATTTCTGCCCATAATAGCTAGTAATGGCGATCTCACTGATTGACGATTAGAGGCAAAATATGTATTATCAACAGACAGACAACATACTGGAGGTGAGAGAGATGACAGTTTTGGATCGAATTCTCTGCGTCATCGATGGCGATAACTTTCGGAATTTCTTCGAAGCAGTGAAGTACAATACGAGCATAGAAGAAATCGTCAAGACAGCAATCGGTGATCGTGTCTGCGAAGTTAGTCCCATCCTTTTTGTTAGCCAAGACCGAAGCTTCTGGGTGCCAGGAGAAGACCCCAGAAAGGCCTTCGTCGAAGATCGACAGAAGGCAGCCTATTTCGACCTGCGCATCTATACTATCAGGAGATACTTCGTCCCGGCATTTCCTGACACAGACCAAGAAGATGGACGAGTACAACACATGGAGAGAATTGTTCGACAAGGCGGACATGTCGAGTTCAAACACTCCAACAGACGCGAAGCGCTCGAAGGACTTGATCGGTATCCAGTAATAAAAGCACAAGGATACGGCGATACTGAGTTAGTAGTTGAGGCCTGGCGTAATATCGACCGATTCGATACGCTCATGCTCTTCACCCATGATCATCACTTCGTCAGCATGGTGAGATTCCTGCAAGAACAGGGCAAGCGTGTCGAACTTTTTCACTACGGAACATTTATCAAGCAGGAACTTCGCAATGCCTGCAACAAACAGACGAACCTTGCTTCCATCTACGACCCTATATATCCCGATCGGATCCAGGAAAGAATCGATACGGCCATCGAGCTTACTAACAGTTAGACAACAGGACAGAGCAATTTCGCTCTTACACATTTCTAAACCCCCAACCACCCGCGTTGGGGTTATTTTTATTTAGCTAGAATTAAAAAAGTCGGCAGTATTTCGTCGATCGACGGATTTCTGCCCACTTAGTTTAATATTGACATATTGTCATGTGAGTGATATAATCATCATGGCTTTGATCAACAAAGCGATTACCGAATATACGGGGGGACAGCATAATGAATGACAAGATTGAACTCGGGATGAAATGTAGGGACACCATCACTGGTTTCACTGGAATCACCACAATCCAGACCGAATACCGGAATGGATGTCTACGGTTGGTCTTGGAGAGCGCTGATCGAAATAGTGACGGTGAGGTGATCCCGGCATGCATATTCGACATTCAGCAGCTTGAGATCGTGGACTCAACAAAGCCATCGATCAAGATCGTTCGGTCAAGCATTAAGATGAATGCTGAGGTAAAGGATATCGTTACGGGTATCGAGGGAGTGGTCGTCGCAATATCAACAGTTTTGGGAGGTTTGCCCGAAATTGGGATCCAGCCCAAAAAGTTGAAGACCGATGGTGCACCTGCCAACCCGCACTTCTTTACCGAAAACCGCATTCAGATCATCCAGGATGCCGAGGCAAAAGAAGAGCCAAAGAAACGAACAGGCGGACCGCAGTCCCTTGAGCCGACATTGCCTGGCGATCGCATTCGCTAGACAGATCACCAAATCAACAACTACAAAATGGCACAGTTTATGTGTGTCGCTCTCATGGATGAACTTCGGTTCGTCCATTTTTTTGTCCTCAATCTGATTCAAGATTTGGCATAAAAAATGTGCCGGACTCGATTGAGCCGGCACCACAGTTGAATCGCTTGAAATCACTCATGCGACTTTGAACAGTTGTTCTTGTTCCGCAACGAACTGCGGAGATATCATGTTTTCCATAATCTCCCTGATACTACAGAGACTAGTCACGCCTAAACCACTCAGGCCTAGGGTAATAACAGGGGGACAATCTAGCACTCCTACTGTAGAAGGTAGCCCCTCACATAGGCAGATCCTGCCCTCACAATCGGATTCACATTGCTCTTTGCTCTTGCTGGGGCAAAGTCTCATGTATTGTTCGAGAGGCATGGCCGGGCAGACCAAAGCTCCCTCGAATTCCTGTCTTAGGTACCCATATCTACACTCGCGGACACGGGCATTGTAGACCTCGGGGTCTGTCAGTGTCCCCTCCATGATCACTCCCTTGAGGGGAAACTTGGTTGGAGAGTATTGAAGACTGGTCACGATCTTGGTTGTACCCGCACGATTACTGGCAATAATCCGATCACGGAGATCAGACCGCATCCCTGTCTCCTCACAAAGGGCAAACGGTGATCCAACCTGAATCCCATAGGCACCACGATCTGTCCAGTATCCGAGTAAATCCGAGGAGCTTACCCCCGGTGGATAGGCCCCTGCAACGATAAGAGGGACACCCAGAGTGAGACATTGATCAAAATACGCTTCGACCCCGTCTACCTCAGGAGTATGACATATCTTGTTCCTAGCAGGCGCGTTGTGTCCACCTGCGTTATAGTCCTCGAGAACTATGAAATCAGGTTTCCTGCCATGCTTCTTCGTCCAAACATCCACAATTTTCTTGCTGAAGGTGTAATTGGAAAAGATCGGTACCAACATTGGGAAATCAAACTGAGAAAGATATTCTGACATACCGTCCTGTTTGAATCCCACCGTACTCGTGGTGCTGTAGAGTGGAGAGTAATAAAGGTCTTCTCCTCTCCGTAGCTTTTCTACGATCTCTAGAAGCTCCATCGGAACTCCCGCACCACCAATAATCGCGTCTATTCCAGCCAATAAGGCACCATAGATTGTCGGCAAAACATCAAAAGTGATCTTCCACATAATGTTTATGCCGATTTTTCCAGAGTGTCCTTCTTTTGCTAAGCGAACCTCAATAAAGGTTGCTATGGCCGTAAGCCGCTCGGCAAGTCCGCACTTGCCAAAGCCTTGGCTCTTGGGAGGATCCAGGTGATGACGGGATCCTCCCGGAGCATACGACAGTATCTCATCAACATATTGGGGTATAGGAAACTCTCTCGCCATCCGAATAGCATCGGCATCGCTTCGCTTGATCTCAGCTATAATCAAGTTTCTAAGTACCGCTGACGAAACTATGCCAAGTCCCCCGAACATGGCCACTATTTTGGCCATCCACCGTCGAGAAACTCCTGCGCCCATCCCAGCTTGCCAAAAGCCTGGGAATTCTTTCTCCAGCCACTTTGCAATCGCTCGCTCTATTGCCTTTGTTGCCTCTTTCATTCTATTCCCTCACTTTCGACCGAAATGGAATATCAAATTGCAAAAATCAAGAACACCTTCTTTTTGGTGTTCCTTCATTCCATATAGATGTAGCACAAAAACAAGCTCCAGCGCAAATATATTATGCTAATACTTCAATATTTATCAAAGTTTTTACTATTTCTACCCCCTTAGTTCTTCAAGTAGATCGTCAAGTCGCTCATACCCCTCGTTAACGCCCTGCTCCATACCACTTTGCATCATACCATCTCTGTCTGCAACGGACTTGAAAGCTGACTTTGATATCACTCTCGTTCTGTCGTCTGGTAGCTCCTCAAATACAGCCGAATCCACAGACTCATGTCCTGGTCCAATCGGCTCATAATTGAATGTCTGAGACATGCGCCGAGGCGGGTCTATCTCCTTGTATTCGCCAAAAAAGACATCTTTTGATCCATCTGGATTAGTGGAGATAAATCGCCATTCACCACCTGGCTTGAGCTCCATTTTTTCAATTGTAGTAGTAATGTCTTTTGGTCCCCACCACTTTACTATCAAATCTGGTTCTGTGTATGCACGAAAAACGAGCTCGCGAGGAGCATCAAATTCTCTCTCAATAGTTAGTTCTGGTTTGCCTGGTTCGGCAATGATTTTGGTCTTATTTTCCGTCATTTCAATCCTTTTTTATTATGGATTGATTATATGGCTACGATTTACAGAGAACAATGTCAAAAGTTTCAGTTTATAAAGATAAATTAACTATTTCTAATTAAAAAAGAGCGGATGAAAGAATGTATCTATCATACCGCTCATGGTTCGAGTACTACTTGGCGACCCATATGCCGCCTTCTGTTAAAACTGGTTCTTTTGGGACAGCTCCTGGAGAGTCGACTGTCTCATCTTTCTGATCGAAATCCAGATCATAATTCTTGGGATCTATACTTACTCCTCTCATCAGATAGACCAGCCCCGTGAGTTGCTTCTCTGTGAAGACAAAGAGCTTTGCTAGGGATTCACTATCCATATTTGCGAGTGCCAAAGTAGCTTTGCTGCACCCACTCAGACTCGATCTTCCGCGTGTATAGGCAAAGTCTTCTACTAGCGAACACTGCTGCCTCATGTCGATCTCATCGATACCCTTACAAAGGGAACAATGCTTACTAGCAAGCCAGTGATGGGTCGCTAGCTGAACTGCAACATACTGGATATTGAACCATCTCAGTGACTTGCGCAACTCAGACAGCAGGTCGTCAACCCCTTTCCTCAGTTCTACAGATTCGAGCCATTCGGCCGAAAGTGCCAAATCAAACAACTCGGAATCTTCCAGAGTGACAATCGGACTTTCTCTCTTGCCGCGGATCCTGTTCAACAGGCATTCGATAGAAGTCAGATATACTCTGATCATGTCACGATACCAGACATTGTTGCCGAAATCTTCCAATTTGGAATTCCCATACTCAGAGACAACTTCCTCAAGATCCATCGGGTATGCAGAATGAGTCATAGTGACAGACCAGAATTCATTACGCAACACCGGTAACCGGTCAAAATTGTCAACGAAATGCTCAATCCTCCTACCCATCTCAACCTCACCAAGGGAAGATATATAAAGCGTCATGCCCCCACCTCACTCAACAGAATATAAAGCACGATTGTTATACCATATTTACGACATTTATTCAAACTATGGCATCATTATTAATAAAAAAATGGCCGGGCGATGTGCCCGGACCAAAGTTCCCCACTATTCCGTTCGTTAATTCATTTGACGATGTGCTTCTTGCCGCATCCTAGCTTGACCATACATCATGGACAGTGTCTGATAGGCCATCAGGACCTTCGAGCGTCTTTGCGCGGGTATCTTGGAAATCAATGGTATCAGTTCTTCTTTTGCCGCCAGGTCGAACCTGGGCAAGCTCTCGTTCCCTCTTATCACATTGCGAAGCTCTTTGGCTCCTTGCTCGTCAATCCCGAACTTCGCAATCACCTTGTTTACTTCCTCTGTACCAAGTCTTTCCTCAAGACCAGACATCGGAAGATTCTGATCAGACGAGCGCCAAAACAGATGTGTCATGCTCGACTTGTGGGTGATGCAAAACGGAGCATCAAAAGCAGCAATAAGCTCTGCTGTGATATTCTCAACCATCTTAAGTGGCTGAATTGGCAGCACTACATGGATGATATTGATATCATCCGGGAAGTAGTATTCGTGGGTAGCTTGGACCCTTATGCCCTCCACGACCTCGTCTACCACCTGGTCACTAATAAGCCCTTGATTTGGAAATATGACCGGTAGCCGCTCAGCTCGTTCTTTCCAATCGATCTTCTGGTTCACTGTGTGCCCCTCCTATGCCGACAATCTATCGCTGATTATTATAATATCTAGTAGTCCAATTGTCAATACTACGAAGCTGATCTTTGTCTTTTCAAACGAAGGTTTTTCTGTTATAATGCAGCCGCACCGTTATTCTGAAACTGGAGGAGGTGAGCGAATGAAACAGAACTTCTGTGCTTTTCTAGGATGCTGCAGCATCTTGCCTGATGGCCTCGATTTCTGTAATTCACACAAAAGAGCTTCGATCGTATTTCATGATTCTGCTTCAAGATTGATACCAGGAATTAGCAAGGAGGAATCAGTATTCTTATATCAGCATTTGAACCTTATGAGAGAAAACGGCTCAAGCAATCTAAAAGAAGACGGCCCCTTACTGCTTGAGTTTAGCAAAACCACTCTCTATGCAGAGCGGATTAAGAGAATGTTGAGCCATAAGAAATTCCTCTCCGATAACACCTCTGGCTGTCGTCTCTCTGATCTGGGTACATACCTGGGTCTCTCAGACGCTGCCACAAAGCACCTTGGCAGCAAAATCCCTACTGTTATTAAGGTAGTAGAAAAACACCAGCACAAATGGGTGGAATTCACCGCCCTCAAGAACATGCTTTGGGAGGATGCATTCTTTATCGAGATTCACCGGATTCTAGAGGGAGAAGGCATCTCTCCATGCTATAAGCCTTTGGCTATGTTATCTGATATGGCCAAAAGCGGTAAGTTTGGTAAGTGTAAGTCGAGTCTCTATCACGAGAGGATGATTACTCTGCCCATACTTCAATATTATGCATTGCAGAATGAATTCCTGTCCCAGGCATCTGATTCAAAGCCACGAGCAGTGAGAACGATGTATGACAAGCCAGACAGAGTAAGCTCAACTACTATTAGCAAACTGTCCAGAGTTAGTAGTACAACTGGTCTTAAGTGGATCAAGAAATACCTTTCTGGACAGGCTGTGATAGAAGAGTACACAATCTATAGTGTATCTACCAACGAGTATATTCATTTTCTAAGAAACGCAGTAGACGGAAAATATGCCATCCCTGGGGTTCGTACATTTAACCACAAGACCATTTCCCGTTTCAATGAAATACTAGAACACTGGGAGAAGCATGGGGAGCTTCCTTCCACAAAGACATAGGCGCCCGAGAACAATAGTTTGAAGGCGCTTTTTTAATTAAAATTAAATTTATGGTTTATTTGTCCTTGATTTTAGGACGATCGTCACAAAACCAAGGACAAATGAATAAGCCAACAATACGGCTACTGTTAAGCTTCGATTGTTTCTGATATAACATAATCGACCAACTATATCGGAGGTGTACCGTGGGAAAGTTTTCACTGATTATGGTTTGTGTTCTAGCTGCCCTCCTGATCGGCGGGGTTGTACTATGCTACTTCGATCAACAGCCCTTTGGCTTCATCGCACTTGCACTGACTGGAATTGGAGCTGTCGTGTATGTAGTCGGAATATGTAAAGGTCTAGACGAGCCCGCTACAAGGAAAGGCCCTATCATGGCAGCCGGTAGTAGACCAAGAACTTCAAGCAGTCCCTCTGTATCAAAGGG
>Ga0209417_1003897_pt1 | contig 18925 bp, 13 predicted proteins | sample RifGroF2_FD_184002 | JGI IMG/M metagenome (GOLD analysis project Ga0209417, IMG submission 184002) | Groundwater microbial communities from Rifle, Colorado, USA - Groundwater F2 (SPAdes) (version 2) | ecosystem: Environmental > Aquatic > Deep subsurface > Groundwater | place: Rifle, Colorado... | reverse complement strand
TTCCGTTAATTAATACTTTTTTAAACGTTTATAGCATTTAAAAATGCAAAGTTAAAAAAAAATATAATTAAAAATTTATTTATACAAAAAAAATATTTTATTTAATAATGAAAATACTATAATAATACAATGCTCTATTAGCTATGTAAACTATATTTATAATCATTTAACTATAATGAAAATTAAAATATTAATATATACTCTAAATATAATAAAATACATGAATTACTTAAAATATCTTTTTATAACATCTTTAAATTCTTCAAAAATATATTTGTTTGAGGCTATTATTTCTTCTCCAAACAAATAATTATTATTACCAGAAAAGTCTGAAACACAACCACCTGCATTTTTCACTAATAGCTGACCCGCTGCAACATCCCATGGCTTTAAGCTATATTCATAAAACCCATCATAACGTCCTGATGCAACATAAGCTAAATCAACTGCGGCAGAACCTGGACGACGCACTCCATGTGTGTTTTTCATGAAATATTTAAATAATTCTAAATAAGTATCTAATTTTTCATAGTCATAATAAGGGAATCCCGTTCCAAGCAATGAATCTTTTAAGGTTTTTACTTCCGAAACCCTTACTATTTCTTTATTCAAATATGTATTACATTCAAAATAAGTATGAAACATTTCATTTCTACTTGGTTCATAAACTGTTCCTATTACTCCTTCTCCTTTTCTCATAAGAGCTATACTTATCGAATAACATGGTACTCCATGTATAAAATTAGTTGTTCCATCCAACGGATCTACAACCCAAACCAAATCTTCTGATTTTTTGTCAATAGAATTTTCTTCAACTATAAAACCAGCCTCTGGCAATAGTTTTAACAATCTATCAACAATTAACTCTTCTGATTTCTTGTCAATATAAGTAACAAAATTATTAAGGCCTTTTACTTCTACATCTTTATTTTTTAATGATTTTGCTTTTTCTTGAATATAGTTACCTGCTTCAAGTGCTATATTACATACCTTATCTGACAAATTTTTATAATCCATAATTTTTATTTTTTTCGTCTTCTTCAAACTCTATATATTTACTCAATTCTTTTACAAACCATTCAGGAGGTTTAGCTGGCTTCATTGTTTTTTTTGAAACAAAATACATTGTCGTTTCCCCATAATTAAGCAATTTATCGTCTTCGTTAAATAATTCATAATAGAAATAAATTCTTACTCCCTTTATTTGTTTTATTGTTGTTTTTATTGTTAATAAATTGTCATACTTCGCAGGTCTTTTATATTTTATATACATTTCTGATACAGGCATAAAGAAACCATCATCCTCTAACTGACAATACGAAATACCTATATTACGAAATAACTCAGCTCTGCCTATTTCGTAATATTGAGCATAATTTCCATAGTAAACATAACCCATTTGGTCCGTTTCGGAATATTTTACCCTAAATTGTGTTGTACTTGAATACATAATATATTTTCTCCTTATTTCTTACCATTTATTATATTTTATTCTTTCTGGATTATATCTATTTTCTCCAGCTTTCTGCTCATTTGAAATGCCAAACGAAATTAAAGATATTGGGATAATATTATATGGTAATTTAAAATAATCTATAATCCCATTCAATCTGTCTTTGCGAGGATGCACTCCTAACCAAACAGAAGCAATTCCTATGTCATACGCAACAAGTAGCATATTTTGGGTTGCAGCAGAACAATCTTGAATTAAATAACTCTCAGTTTCATCAATAGATTTATCTCCACATACAAGAATAGCAAACGCAGCCTCTTTGAGCATTTTACCATGCGGATGAATTATTGATAATTCATGTAAAATTTCTTTTTTATTTATCACTATAAAATGCCAAGGTTGTAAATTGCGAGCTGTTGGTGCTTGCATTCCAGCCTTTAATATTGTATCAATACTTTCTTGAGCAACCTCACATTCTTTATATTTTCTTATACTTCTGCGTTTAAATATTGCGTTTAAAGTTTCCATGATTATTTGTTTATATATTCCAAAATTGTGTTTATAACATAATCTTGTTGATTATCTGTTAATGATGGATACATTGGTAAACTCAAACAATGTTCATAATAATTTTCCGCAATAGGAAAATCGCCTTTATTATTTCCTTGTGCCTTGTAGTATGGTTGAAGGTGAACAGGAATATAATGCACTTGTGTAAATATATTATTACTCTTTAAATAATTATATAATCCAAGCCTATCTTCATATTGAATAATGAATAAATGATAAGCATGAGTATAGTTATCATTAGCCGTAAAAGGTATCTTTAGCTTTGTATTTGTAAAAGCTAAATTATATTTTGATGCAATAACCCTTCTTCTTTCAATACCATCTTTTGCTCTATCTAATTGGCTAATCCCCAATGCAGCTTGAATATCTGTTAACCTATAATTAAACCCTAACTCTTGCATTTCATAATACCAACCCCCGTGATTTTCTGTAAGAAGCTCTGGTGATTTTGTTATACCATGCGTGCGTAAAAGCAATAATTTGTTATAAATATCCTCATTATTTGTTGTAATCATACCACCCTCCCCTGTAGCAATATGCTTAACAGGATGAAATGAAAAAATAGCCACATCTGCATAATCACAATTACCACAATTATGCTTAACTCCTTTTGAATCTATAAAATATCCACCTGGAGCATGACATGCATCCTCTAAAATCCATAATCCAAATTCATCTGCAATTTCTCTTAGCTTTTCTAAATCAACTGGATAACCTGCAAAATCAACAGGTATAACTCCTTTAAACGTTCCCTTTGGAAAACTCTTAAGAACAGAATGTAATTTATCAATATCTAGCAAATATGTTTTTGCATCTATATCTGTAAACGACACATTTCCATCACAATATTTTATACAGTTCGCCGAAGCTACAAATGTAATTGGAGTAGTAATAACATTATCTCCTTGTTTAACATCTAAAGCTAAAGCTGACAAATGCAAAGCTGCAGTTCCATTAGATACCGCTACAGCATATTTAACTCCTATATATTCTGCAAATTTTTTCTCAAATTCTACAACTGAAGGCCCTTGTGTTAAAAAATCACTTTTCAATACATTTACGACTGCTTCTATATCCTTATCTGTAATATCTTGTTTACCATAAGGAATTGGGGATATTTGCATAAATCTTAATTTTTGGTTTTAATCTGACAAAGTTACGACTTTTCTTAAAACAGAATTATTCTTATTTTAATTATTATTCCATTTTAATTATCTTTGTTTCTAATTAATTTTAAAAATAATTAAGGTAATTTTAAAATTAAGATTACTGTTATTTTTATTATTATAATTTGTATGTGCAAGCCTAATTTTAGGACAAAAGAAAAAAAATACATTATGAAAGTGTAATTTCTTCTATCTATATTTTACTAGACAATCAAAGATTATTTATTAAAAATAAAATAAAAAAGATTTTTTTTAAATAAAAACTATTACATTTGTAAATTATTGCATATTATTTGTAATGAATTTAAATAACAAACTAAATTGAGATCTCATGTATTGGACTTTAGAATTAGCTTCAAAGCTTGAAGATGCACCTTGGCCTGCAACAAAACAAGAATTAATTGATTATGCTGACCGTTCTGGTGCTCCTATGGAGGTAATAGAAAACCTTAATGAATTAGACGATGAAACGGAAATTTATGAAAATATAGAAGACATCTGGCCAGACTATCCAAGTAGGGAGGACTTCTTATTTAATGAAGATGAGTATTAATTTACTATATATCTAACTTAAGTAATCTAAATCAACCTTTTCTTCCTACCTTTAATGAAATAAGTAGGCTTTATTTATTTGTCAAATAATTTGCCATTGTTGCATTATGTTTTGATAAATATTTATTGCAATTTTAAGTAAAACTTGTTAATAACTTTTTTTTTTTTTTTCATAAAAAAGCGTTTATTTTGTACTTACATATTTTTAATTAAAAATTAGAAACTTAAACTTATGAATTTTATAGTATCAAGTACTTTATTGTACAAAAATCTACAAGCCATTGCTGGTGTAATAAATACAAATAATTCTTTACCAATCTTAGATAATTTTTTGTTTGACATTAAAGGTAATTCTGTAACAGTAACAGCTACAGATTTACATTCGACAATGAATGTTACTTTAGAGATTCAATCAAGCGAAGAAGGACAAATAGCTATACCTGCAAAAAAATTATTAGAAACATTAAAAACTTTTTCAGAACTACCAATCTCATTTTTAGTTGATAATGAAACATTTAATATAGAGCTATCTACAGGCGAAGGTCGTTACCAACTACCAGGTCAAAATCCTGCAGATTTTCCTAAAATTCCTGTTTTTGAAGGAGCTAATTCTTTTGAAATAGATTCATTAACACTTGCAAAAGGAATAAACAAAACTATTTTTGCAACAGGTAATGATGAGTTTAGACCTGCTATGTCTGGAGTTTTGTTTGCAATAAATAATGAAGGACTAACATTAGTTGCAACAGATTCACATCGTTTAGTTAAATATGTTAGAACAGATGTAAAAAATACAGAAGAATTTTCATTTATAATGTCAAAAAAACCTTTAAATATAATAAAATCAATATTGACAAAAGAAGAAAGTATAGTAAAGGTAGAGTCAAATTCAGTTAATGCTTTTTTTAAGTTTAATAACATCCAATTAATTTGCAGATTAGTTGAAGGAAAATTTCCTAATTACCAAGCTGTAATCCCAATGGAAAACCCTAATAAACTTATTGTTGAAAGTAATGCATTACTTAATACATTAAAAAGAGCTTCAATATATGCGAGCCAATCAACATATCAAGTTCGACTAAAAATAACTGGTCAAGAGTTAAATGTTATTGCAGAAGATATTGATTATGCTAATTTTTCAAGTGAAAGAATACCTTGCCAATATGATGGCATTGATTTAGAAATAGCATTTAATTCTAAATTACTATTAGAAATGTTAGCTAATTATGAAGGGAATGAATTATTGCTAGAAATGTCTGCACCAAACAGAGCTGGCATATTAAAAAATACAGAAAAGGACATGCCTGAAGAAGATCTTCTAATGCTGATTATGCCTATTATGCTTAGTTAATGTTAAAATCATAAAAAAATAACAATAAGCAACAACTTTTATTTGGGGTCCGCTATTGTGCTATTTAAAAATTTAAAGCTTGTTAAAAAAGACAATGGCTTGGTAATACTATCCAAGCCATTGTTTGTATAAAAGCATAACAACATTATCCTTGTTTATATTATTTATTTTTTTTATAAATTAAATTGAATATTAGAAATAATAAATACCATGACTGAACCTAAAATAAAAATATTACCCACAAGCTATTTCGGAAATATATACTATTACTATGAACTATTAACATCTAACTTAGTACAAATTGAATTATACGAAAATTATCCAAAACAAACATTTCGAAACAGATCTAATATTGTTAATTCTAATGGGATAATATGTTTATCTGTACCTATAGAAAAAAAAAATAACAACTTCTCTTATACAAAAGATATGAAAATTTCTTACCAAACAGACTGGGTTAGTTACCATCTAAAAACAATTTCTACAGCATACTCTCATGCCCCATTTTTTGAATACATTTTCTATGATATAGAAAATATACTAAAGGAAAAACATAAATTTATTATAGACCTTAACAACCAACTTCTAATCCTAATATTTAAGTTTCTAAAAATAGAAACATCTAAAATAAAATATACAAACTCATACATCAAAAATTATGAACACAATATAATTGACTTAAGAAATGTCTTCAAAGAAACTCAACATAATATATTTACTCAAAATATAATATTCCCCGAATACAATCAAGTGTTTTTTCCTAAATTACAATTTATGAAAAACCTATCCATAATTGATCTAATATTTAATATAGGTAATGAAGCATTTTTATATTTTAATAAAATTCAAAACGCTCCAACAAAAACTATTTCCACTTAAACTTAAGCCCCTCCTGAATAATCTTATTTCTATCAATCAACCATCTTAATACTTTAAGCATCTTATCCTCGTCAACATTTTTTACAATAAACAACAACTCGTCCATAGTTCTAAATTCATTTTGCAAAAAAGGTTTTATATTCTCAATCACTGCGTCAAAATCATACTCACTAACCTCCATATCATTTCTTTTTAAGCAAATATCACATTTTCCACAACGTTTAGAAAATGAATTATCAATAAAATATCTAATAATAAACTTATTCCTACACTTATTGTTGTTTTTAACGTATTCAATCATTGCATCTAACTTCTCTTCCGCAACTTGCTTCCTATTCTTATAATTTTCATCAGACAATAATAAATACCTAGAATCGATTCTATTCTGTACAAAAATCATTTGATTCATAGTCTTTGCCATATCATAAACAAGAACATTCATCTTCTCTAAAAGCTTTAAGTTATAAATGATTTTTTCCTTATTTAATCTTGTTTTATAAGCTATTTCATTTTCATTGATGTAAATATAATTTCCCAAAATACCAGGATAATTTCGTAACATAAACTTTATCAAAGGATCTAACTTAGGGTTTTGCAATTGTATTGTATATAACTCATCTCTGCTAACAAATATAGATACCTTTGAAACGCCCAAATAATTCTCATTAAATAAAACATAGTTTTCCTTCTCTAAAAAACGCAACGAACTAAAAACTGTCAGTAAATTAAAATTATAATTATTTGCAAATTTCATTAAATCAAAATCAAAAGATATATTCTCTCCTGCTCCGATAGCAACTCCATAATAATTGCCGAGTGCATTATAAATAGCCTTTATTTTATCAATTGCAGGATATGAATACTCAAATAAAGTATAAGCATCCTGTATATCAGACTTATTATAAAACATTATAGCCTTTGCTTCTTTATTATCTCGGCCTGCCCTACCCGCTTCTTGATAATACTCCTCTATACTTGGCGGAATATCGTAATGAATAACAAAACGAACATCATGTTTGTCAATGCCCATTCCAAAAGCATTTGTAGCAACCATTATTTTAAAATTATTTTTCAACCAATTATTTTGTCGTGCCTCCCTATCCTTAAACGACAAACCCGCATGATAATAATCCGCTTTAATATTATTTCTATTTAAAAAATCAGATATCAATCTAGTGTTCTTTCTGCTTCTTGTATATATAATTCCAGCTCCTTGATACTTATTTACAAAACTATTTACAATTTTGAGCTTATCTTCCGCATAAAAAACATTATAAACTAAGTTTCGCCTATCAAAACTTCCAATAACAACATTATCTTTATTAATTTTCAGCTTCTCCTGAATATCTAATACAACCTTTGAAGTTGCAGAAGCTGTTAATGCGACAATAGGAACATTAGGAAACTTTTCTCTTATACTATAAATTTCCAAGTACGCAGGACGAAAATCATACCCCCATTGAGATATGCAATGAGCCTCATCAACAGCAATCAAATTAATATTTGCTCCCGATATATTATCAATAAAACTTCTTGATTTTAACCTCTCTGGAGAAACATACAAAAACTTTACTTGAGGATTTTCCAAACACTCATCTATGACAAAATTAATTTCTCTATAATGCATACCAGCATGTAAATAATAAGCTTTAATATTTTGCTTATTCAATCTATCAACCTGATCTTTCATCAATGAAATCAATGGGGAAATAACTAAACAAATTCCTTCCTTTGCCATTCCTGGAATCTGGTAGCACAAAGACTTACCTCCTCCTGTTGGCATCATAACAAACGTATCATTACCTTTCAATACAGACAAAATAACCTCTTCCTGAAGATCCCTAAAACTACTGTATCCCCAGTATTTAAACAATATTTCTGTAATTTGAGTCTTCAAAATCTATCCTATTTAAAAATTTGTTTCTTTAACCAATAAACTGTATTATAACCATAATACCAGTATTTGCCTGACAATCGCATTGCTTTAAAAGTATATTTCAAGCCCTCTGCATATTCACCTATTTTGATATACTCAAATCCTAACTTACCAACAAAATCATGCAACGAAAACCTTAATTGCCTCTTTTGTGCTTCATCTAAAATATCTGATTTTAATTGCTTATTTATAACTTTTATTCTCCAATTAACTGTTGTATAAGTATCAGAACAAATACCTCCAGTATTGCGTCTATAATAAGCCATATTTTCATTCATGTAATAATAATTTGGCTTATTTGAAGCAAATCTTAAATACAAATCCCAATCTTCATAATTTTTCAAAGATTCATCATACAAGCCCCAACGATCAAAACAACTCTTTCTAAAAAGGTAGATATGAACAGGTGTTATAAACTCTTTCTCATAATTATAGATAAAATCATTTAATGCATCTTCTTGTATCTTTTGCCTTTTAAAAAAACTAAAATAATCTTGAGGAGCATCATCCGTAAATGACAAATAATCACAATAAACAATATCTACATTTGCTCTTTGCTCCATTATTGAAAGTTGCTTCTCAAACTTATCTGACGAAATAATATCATCCGAATCTAGAATTTGAATATACTTCCCATTCGCAATTTTCAACCCTGTGTTTCTCGCTCCAGGCAAACCTTTATTATTCTGAAAAACATAAGTGACCCTATTATCAATATCCATCAAATCTTTCGCAACTTGCTCTGTATTATCTGAAGAACCATCATTTACTATTATACATTCCCATTCCTTATAAGATTGATTTATTAACGAAATTACCGCATCCTTCAAATAATTTGCTTGATTATAACAAGGCACTATAACTGATATTAATCCAATATTAGACATACAATAACTATGCTTTTTGATTTTTAATCTCTCTAACCCAATTCAATAATCCTTTATTTATAAAATAAACCCTTATTATTAAATTAAATAACTCTTTATCAATATACCTAAAACCCGTTTTGTTAATAATATAACTTACACACTTTTTAAACAAAACATAATCCTTTTCACAATAAGCATGCTTGGCTATTTTCGAACATTCCAATGCTATAAATATTTCTTTCTTAAAATCACCCAATTCCCAAGCTATTTCTAATAACATATCTTTTTCATACTTTGCAGAAGCATACTCCATAACAAAAGATGGCGATTCCATAAAGCTAAAAAACGAATACCTGATATTTTCTATTTCCAACTCAAACTTAGAACTTTGTGCAACTGATTTTGAATTTTCATGACTTCTAAAGTAAGCCAAAACATTATCTGTAGTCACTATCTTATCAAACCCATATTTAACCAAATAACGCATCCATAATTCAATATCCATTACATAGTGCAAATTTTCATTAACTCCATTTAGATAATTAATAACATCCATTTTATAAAACGTTGCAGGCTGACACATATAAGGTTTATATGCGGTAGCCTCTGGTGTTTTATTTATACCCATAGAGTAATCTTTGATAATTCGACCATCATCATTGTCGAAAATTCTTAACCTTCCACACAAAACATTAAAGTTACTCTCATTATACATCTTTCCAATAGTAAACAATGAATTTTTCTCCAAATAGTCATCCGAATTTATCCAGTTAAAGATATCGCCAGTTGCCAATTTTATTCCTTTATTTATAGCTTCACTCTGCCCATTATCCTTTTCCGAAACCCATTTTATATGCCTTTCATACTTTTTCAAAATATCCAAGGTATTATCTTTACTTGCAGCATCAATAACAATCAATTCTACATTAGGATAATTCTGTTCCAAAACCGACAAAATAGTAGTCTCTATAAAATCTCCCTGATTAAAAGAAGGAGTTACTATTGAAATTTTCGGATATTCTTCTGTTTTCAATCTATTTTTTATAATTTAAGTATAATTTTATTTATTAAAAAATATAACAAACATTGAGCATTAAATTAATGAGGATATTCAACTCTTAAATGATAAATACTAATAAGTTTTTTCTTTATAATTTTTTTAACAATATTAATTTCTTTTAAAGTAATATCAGCATTATCAAACTGGTTATCCTCTATTTGTTTATCAATAATATCATCAACCATTTTATCAATAGCAACACTATCTGGATTTTTCAAACTTCTTGTTGCTGCTTCAAGAGAATCAACAATCATTAATACAGCCGTTTCTTTAGAAAAAGGAGAAGGTCCATTATATCTAAACTCCTGCTCTTCATCAATAGAAATATCTTGGTATTGCTCCACATGCTGAGCATAGAAAAAACGTGTTACTGAATTTCCATGATGTGTCCTTATAAAATCAATTACAATATCTGGGATATTATTTTTCTTTGCTATTTCAATACCTTTAGTTACATGGCTAATAATAAGCTTTGCACTTTCTATACTAGACAATTCTTCGTGAGGATTAATTCCCATAACTTTGTTTTCAACAAAATATAAAGGCATAAACATCTTGCCAATATCATGATACAGAGCTCCAGCTCTAATTAACAAGCCGTTTCCTCCTATATGATATATTGCCTCTTCGGCTAAATCTGCCACTTGTATAGAGTGCTGAAAAGAACCAGGGGCTTTAGATGCAAACTCTCGTAATAGCTTATTGTTGGTATCAGTTAGTTCTATTAAACTTAAATCTGTAACAAACCCAAATATCTTTTCAGAAATAAATATTAATGGTTGAGAAAATAGTAAAAGCGAAGCACTTACCGCTAATAGTAAGAAATTAGAAAGTTCTATATTCATTATGCTTCCTTCATTAATTAAAGAAAGCCCCAGATAAATTGTACAATATGTAATATAAATAAGAATTACGGTTATAAAAAAACGAGCTCTGTGTTTAAAATCTAACAAGCTAATAATAACAATAACTCCAGATACAAGTTGCAAGAAAACAAACTGGAAACTATTAGGAACTAATAAACCTATAATTGTCAGCATAACAACATGCACAATTAAAGCTATTTGGGAATCAAAAAACGCTCGAATAAGAATGGGAACAAATAAAACAGGGATAATATACATGTAATCAATATTATACTTAATTACGGTATTAGTAATTAGTATCATAAGATAAATTATAAGCAAAATAAAGACAATCTTTTTATTATCATAAAATATTGACTTTTGATAAAAGTATAAGAAAAGGGAAAACATTAGCATTGTTGTAAAAACTAATATAAGCTGACCGAAAAATATAGCATAAAAGTTAAAATTAGTTTCTCCTATTTGTTTTTCAAATGAAGTTTTTAAGGACTCCAGCATTATATATTTATCATTTGTAATGAGCTCCCCTTTTGATATAATTCTTTCTCCGTTCTGAATCATTCCTTTTGTAATGCTTATATTATTCATGAGGCTATTAAACCCATTCTTTGTTGCAATAGAATCCAAGACAATATTTTGAATTAAATTTTGAATTATCAATTTCTTTACATACGATGCATTTTTAATGTTTTTAAATTTTAAATTATCAATAAAAGACTTTGCATTAGCTATAGAAAGAAAATCATGAATAAGTTTTGTATGTGCTATATTATTATTCACTAAATAAACTTCATTCAAACTTTTTTCAGAAAAGTTTTTAGGTAATTGAATAATTCCTTTACTATAAATAGAGTCGATTATTTTGTTTACTTCTTCTATTGTTTCTTTTTTATGTTGCGAATCTTTCATTAAAGCACTTGAATTTAAGTCTTTTAGAAAGTTCTGCTTAACAATATCTTTTGTTTTAATATCTTCAACAAAATAGGGTTTGTTTTTCTTTATTATATCAAATTTCTCCAACTCTATTTCTTTAGATGTTTTTAGAATAGCAAAATCGAAAGGAGCAATAAGATCTTCATAAGCCCAAGGTTTTGACTTCTGATATTCATATTTAAATTTGCTAGTTTTAGGAAAAATAAATACTATAAGCAAAGAAAACATTATAAAAATAAATATTTTAGAAATCCCTAAGTAATTATTGGTTAATGTGTTTAGATGTTTTGAAATATTTATCTTTTTATTCATTTGGTGAATTTTTTGTATTTTTTAACAAATATATATAGTTTTTTTACTGTTAGCAGATTAATTTAGAAAAATAATTATGCTGTAATGATAAAATTAGTATTTTTATGGATTGGAAATAAAATATACGAAACCCATAATTAATTTATTATGAAAAAAATAATACCACTAATTATAATGAGCGTACTATTGTCATTTACTAATATGTATGCTCAAATATACATTAATTTGAACGTAAACGCCCCTTCTCCTTTAATTGCAAATGCTGGTGGAGATAAAACCATCCAAAAAGGGAATAATGTTCAAATTGGAGCAGAAACAGCAGCAACAGGAGGAACTCCTTTATATACATACCTTTGGCAACCTAATGAAGGTTTAAATAATGTAAACATCGCAAACCCAATAGCAAATCCCATTTTAACTACAACTTACACCCTAATTGTTACAGATGCGAACAATTGCATTAGTAGTGACACAATTGTAATAAAAGTAGATACAGAAGAAACATACATTGCAGAGCAATCCTATAGTTCAAACATAAACATTTACCCTAACCCCAATACAGGAAAATTTTATATTAAAATTAATAATCTAAATATTGGTGATAAAATAGAATTAGTTATTTTTAATTCTTTATTACAAAACGTTTATAATGAAAAAATAAACACCTTTAATAGTAATATTGAAAAAGAAATACAAATGACACAGCTCAATAAAGGAATTTATATTGTCAAAATAAATTCGACTCAAGGAAGTGTGGTTCGTAAATTAATTATTAACTAAACTATTGGGAGATAATAAAATGAAAAACGTTATAAAAATTGTCATTGTATTAGTTTTTACCTTTTGTGTAAATATATCATACTCTCAAAATAACACAACTGTTATAGACACAACTGTTAATCAAAATGATACTGTAAATTTTGTGTTACCTAAAGGTCTTTTCGGAACAATTATATGGGAAAAGTCTATAGATAAAATTATTTGGAAGGAAATCTTAAATAATAATAATGACACTTTAAGTTTTATTGCAGATACAAACCAATATTTTAGAGCAAAAATTATAAATGGCTCTTGCAATCCCATATACTCAGATACAATTTTAGTTTTAGTAGTCAAACTAAATACATACCCAGTGGCATCATTTATTGCAAATCCCGACACAGGATTTGTTTCTACTACATTTTCTTTTGACGCAAATGGTTCTTTTGACGCAGAAGATAATATCGAAAATATACAAGTACGTTGGGACTTTAATAATGACAGTGTTTTTGAAACACAGTTTTCAACAACAAAAACAGCAACTTATCAATATTCTTCAGCGGGAATATACAAAGTTAGATTAGAAGTAAAAGATACAGAAGGATTAACAAAAAAATTAACGAAAACGATTGTTGTTAACTCTGACAATTTTAATGACACCAATAAATTTGTTGTAAATGGATTTGAGATGATTTGGGTTGAAGGAGATACTTTCACCATGGGTTGCGTTAGTGTAAATGATAGCAATTGTTATAGCAACGAAAAGCCTGCCCATCAAGTTATACTTAATGGGTTTTATATAGGTAAATACGAAGTAACACAAGGTCAATGGAAAGCAATAATGGGAAATAACCCGTCTTATTATACTGGCTGTGGAGATAATTGTCCAGTTGAAAGAGTTTCATGGAATGATGCACAAGAATTCATTACAAAATTAAATCAAAAAACAGGTAAAAGCTATAGTTTACCAACAGAGGCAGAATGGGAGTTCGCAGCAAGAGGAGGCAATAAAAGCAAAGATTATAAATACAGTGGAAGTGATGATATTAATGCTGTTGGGTGGAATAAAGTTAATTCTGGAAGCACAACACATCAAGTAGGAATGAAACAACCAAATGAATTAGGCATTTATGATATGAGTGGCAATGTTATTGAATGGTGTTATGATTTCTATGGTTCCTATTCCGAAAACACTCTAATTAATCCTTCAGGGCCAAATACAGGAACAAATCGAGTAAACCGTGGTGGTGGATATAGTTATGAATCATGGTTTTGTCGTGTGTTTTATCGCAACTATAGTACTGCTAGTAACAAAACAAGTAATTTAGGTTTTAGACTATCCATAAAAGAAAACTATTCACCAAAAGCAAATATTATAATTTCTCCTCCAACAGGAACAATTTCTACAGTTTTTACTTTTGACGCAACCCAATGTTATGATGCTCAAGATAATATAGATTCACTAAAGGTGCGTTGGGATTTTAATAATGATGGCATTTTTGAAACACAATTTTCTCCAAGCAAAACAACAACTTATCAATATTCTATTGAGGGAACATACACTGTTAAACTTGAAGTAATCGACACTGATAGTTTAATATCAAGCTCTATTAAAACCATAATTGTTAATCCTAATGACACTGGAGGTATTAAAATAGATAAAATAAATATGGTTTGGGTTGAAGGAGATACTTTCACTATGGGTTGTACAGCTATAAATGACAGCGATTGTTCCAGTATTGAAAAACCAGTACATCAAGTTATACTTAATGGTTTTTATATTGGAAAATATGAAGTCACTCAAGGTTTATGGAAAACAGTAATGGGAACTAATCCTGCATATTATACTGGTTGTGGAGATAATTGTCCCGTAGAAAGAGTTTCATGGAATGATGCACAAGAATTCATTACTAAACTAAATGAAAAAACAGGCAAAAATTATCGTTTACCAACAGAAGCTGAATGGGAGTTTGCAGCAAGAGGGGGAAATCAAAGCCAAAATTACAAATACAGTGGAAGTAATGATATAGATAATGTTGCATGGTATAAAGATAATTCAGGAGGAGAAACTCGCCAAGTAGGAATGAAACAAGCCAACGAACTAGGTATTTATGATATGACTGGTAATGTTTTTGAGTGGTGTAATGACTTCTATGGTTATTATTCTAATGATAGCCAAACTAATCCATCTGGGACAAATACTGGGACAACTCGAGTAAGCCGTGGTGGTAGTTATAATTACGATTTATGGTTTGCTCGTTTATTTGGTCGTAATTATAACACTCCTACAACTAAAACAAGTAGTTTAGGTTTTCGTCTATCCTCTAGTGGAAATTAAATTTAAAGCAGTATTTAAATTTGCTCAATCCCCTCCTAAATAAATTTTACTTTATAAAATGATGTTTGATTTTTAATGATTTAAAATTCTGTTTCCATCACTAATCAAATAGATCAACTTATATTACGAAATCGTTGCAGAGCAACCTCTTCTATTTATTTGGAAAGCCAGCTTAAAAATAGTTTTGTTTGTTGATTTCTCTATAATTGTAGATATTACTAACATTGACTCCTAATTTGCAGATATAATATTTAAAATTATTTTCCATTATTAATACCTAAACGCTATCATAATACCCACAATAATTAAATATCCTAAACACCGTAGGTGTGAAATTATTATAGCAACAAATAACGCAAACACATTAAACACCGTAGGTGTGGCATTATCCCTTTATACAACAATCTAAATTACAAACACCTATATAACTTGATAGCAATTTGGTATAACTATCTTTTATAATTTTCATAATAAATTAATACTCGGCACATTACTTACAAACATCTAACTTACTAATTATAATCGTGTTATATCTACAACTTTACCTTAAAGTCACCCTAAAGTCGCTCTACCACCCTTTTTTTTAGTAAAAATAACAATAAACATGATATGTAAATGTTGAAAAAAAATCTAACACACGTTTATATCCAGATAATCCTGAAATAAGTTTACTCCCTTTTTTAATAATTCTATTTTTTTTGTAAACCTATTTTAGAATGAAATATATTAATTGTTATTAAATAAGTGCAAAAAAAAAAATTATCCCTAATTTTTAATTATAAATTTTAAAACATCAATTTACTTATTGTAAATTATTAGTAAATTATAATTTTTATAATCAGCATAAAAAGTAAGTTTGTCTTTTTTGTCAATAATGCCTTTTAAATAAGAATAGCTAATAACTTTTTTGGGGGTAATCAAAATCAGTTTTTGATATAGAGCACATATAAAGCACATATACAGTTCATATAGAGCACATATAAAGCACTTATACAGCACATTAACCTCACTTTTAACCCGAATAATCAATCTCAAAACTACATTTAACCCTAATAATCAAACAATTAACTATCCAAGTTAAATCATATTCATTTTTTGTTATTTCAACACACAACCAATCTTCGCTTTAATTATCAGCACATTAACTAAAATAGCATAATACAATAAAATTGATTGTGTTTTTTTATAGCTAAATTCCCTAAAACCATTGTGTACTTTGCGGTTAAGTATTTACACGGATTTAATCTATAGAAATTACCTACTAATAATACACAATCAATAGATTAGTCTAATTTATTAAAAAATAATACAAAAATACTTGACACGTGTGATAAAACACACTATATTTGGGTAATATTAGCATTATAATTCCTTCAAAGATTATTTAACAATTTAAATATCTTAATATATGCGATTCACAACGGGATTTACGTAGTTTCTATACTAAGATTTTACATGATTTGCAAACCTCAGCAAATCATTAATCTATTTGCCCTTCTTGAGGCAAAGGGAACAACATAAAAACTAAAAACATGAAAACAAAATTAAAAATATTAATATTTATAGTGTTTGCTTATTCAAACACTTTTGCTCAATTTGAGGCTCCTTATATAAAATGGGATGATTACAATTTCAAGGATAGCATTTATGATAATATAACAGCAACAATTAAAACTTCAACTAATACTATTATCTCCGTTGGGAACACAAGAAATAACAAATCGTTTCTTGTAAAACATAATTTAAAAGGAGACCAAATATTAAGCAATTTTTATGGAAATAATACTACTAATTTTTTTAATATTTTAGAAAAAGAAAATTATTATTATGTTGTAGGATCAACAGGAGATGTTGTCGGAGATTTTTCCGACAACCCAAACGCTGTAAAAAAAGCTTTAGTAATAAAGCTTGATACAAATGGGAATGTTATTTGGAAATATTACTATCAATATTACGATTGTGACAATGATACTTGTAATTACAATGATTGTTTCTATTCAATAATTTCTGATAATAACAATCTCATTTTAGGAGGCAATTGTTTTATTGACGGTAGTTACAAATCAATATTAATAAAATTAAATTTAAACGGGAACTCAATTGTTTGGGAAAACTCATTTGAAGGCAATATGGGCATTTGGAATTGTATTAAAGATATAGAAATTAGTGAAACAACTGGAAATTATTTAATAACTGGGGATATTTATGGTTGGGTCGCAAAAATAAATCAAAGCAATGGAGATACAATTTGGACAAAAAAATTTGGAATTGATAGTTTCCCTACAGCATTTGATATTCACTCCACTAGATTTTATAATATTATTACTTCAAATAATAATTATTTATTAGTTGGAAGAAAACTTAAAAGTTCAACTACTAATGAGTCTGATGGTTGGCTTATTAAAATTGATGAAAATGGTTCGTTAATTGAAAGCAGGTTTTATAACAATTATCCAGATAATAATGAATTTTATTCTATTTGTGAAAATATTAATAATGAATTTATTATTTGTGGATGTACAAATGATTATAGAGATGGATGGTTGTTAAAGCTAGATTCAAACTTAAATGTATTATGGGAAAATATTTATGGTGGTAGTAGAACGGATTTGTTATCATCTATAGTTTTATATAATGGGAATATTATTGTTAGTGGCTATACAAATTCTACAGATGGAGATTTATTAAACAAACCAATTGATGTTTCAAATTCAGTCAATAGTTGGTTAATATTTTTTAAAGATGTTGTTGTTACTCCTAACCATTCAATACAATGCGGAGCTTCAGACACATTAATTTGTTCTGATGCTGAACATTATTTTTGGAGCACTGGAGACACAACCAAAAGCATTATTGTTACACCTTCTATAACAACGACTTATTATGTCACAGCAACATCAGGAACGGCTTCAGATGTAGACAATGTTATTGTTACAACAAATCCTCCTACAGCAGAAGCGGGAAATAATATTTCTATTTGCTTAAATAGTTCGAATACATTAACTGCTTCCGGAGGAAATACATATAGCTGGAGTAATGGAGCCACCACAACATCAATTATTGTTAGTCCTACTACTGACACTGAATATTTTGTTACAGCATATTCGGAATTTGGATGCACGGCAATTGACAGTGTGATGGTTAGTGTATTAGACTTACCAATTGCTTATGCGGGAGAGGATGTTTCAACATGCAAGGGGGACAGTGTAGAGCTGATTGCATCGGGAGGAGCACCATACTCTTGGTCGACAACGGAGACGGATAGTACTATTTATGTGGCACCGATAGTTATTACAACATACACTGTTACAACAACACACGAGAATGGTTGCACTGCAAGTGATGATGTGGTTGTAAATACGTTCACTGCAAGTGCTGGAAATGACCAAACTATTTGCCTTGGCACGTCTACTACTCTTGTTGCTACTGGTGGTGGAACATACAGCTGGAGCACTGGAGCCACAACAAGCACAATCGTTGTTTCTCCAACTGTTAATACGAGCTACTCCGTAACGGTAACAAATAACGTAGGATGTACGGATGATGCATCGATTACTGTTATTATTGCCTGTGCAAGGCCTTCAAATATAATGCTTACAGGCGTATCATATAATTATACATTTGAACATTATCAAATTAATTTAGCCTGGGATGCTATTGTATGTGCAAACAGTTATTACCTATATCGTCGTAAAGTAGGAGACTCTACATGGACTGCACAAGTTTATAGCACCAATCTACCTGCTTTCTATGCAGATAGTAACGCTACATATGAATGCTTTTCAAGGACGATATGTGTATCGTCTGACACTTCCATAAGCTCTGACACAATCCAATTTACAACTCCTACAAATCCTTCCTGCCATGACGATAAACCTACA
>Ga0209417_1003896_pt1 | contig 18926 bp, 17 predicted proteins | sample RifGroF2_FD_184002 | JGI IMG/M metagenome (GOLD analysis project Ga0209417, IMG submission 184002) | Groundwater microbial communities from Rifle, Colorado, USA - Groundwater F2 (SPAdes) (version 2) | ecosystem: Environmental > Aquatic > Deep subsurface > Groundwater | place: Rifle, Colorado... | reverse complement strand
CTTCCGATCTAGCATATTCGCGCGGCGAAACGGCCTTTGAATCAGTCCCGGAGTACAAGGAAAAATTCTTTGAGCTTCTTGAGAAAATTAAAAGTGTTGTCGGAAGGAATATAAAAAAATGAAGGAACTTCTCGTTATAAGCGGAAAAGGCGGAACCGGTAAAACTTCCATCACCGCATCGTTTGCGGCGCTTGCATCATCAACTTGCGTTATCGCCGACTGCGACGTCGATGCGGCAGACCTTTTTCTCGTACTTTCACCATCCCCCCTTTCAGCTAAAAACTTTTCCGGCGGGAAGCGCGCAAAAATCAATTCCGGACTATGCACAGGATGCGGCAAGTGCCTGGAGCTGTGCCGTTTTGATGCGATACACTGCGAACCAGGAACAAATGCTTTTTATATAGACCCTATCGCATGCGAAGGCTGCGGAGTCTGCACATGGTTCTGCCCGTCGAAAGCTATTGATTTCGACCCGGCAGTCAACGGCGAATACCGACTTTCGAGAACCAGACACGGAATATTGTCGCATGCAAAACTCGGTATTGCCGAGGAAAATTCCGGCAAACTTGTCAGCATCGTCCGCGAGGAGGCAAGGAAACAGGCCGAAGCAAATAAGAAAGACCTGATACTTATCGACGGCCCGCCGGGAATCGGATGTCCCGTAATCGCATCGCTTTCGGGTGTCGATTTCGTCCTGCTTGTAACCGAACCGACACTTAGCGGAATGCACGATCTCGAACGCGCCGCCGCTTTGATCCGGCATTTTAAAATCCCCGGAATGGTATGCGTGAACAAGTGGGACTTGAATCCTGAAATAACCGTGACGATAGAAGAAAAGGCGGCGGGTCTCGCCCTTGATATCGGCGGACGCATCCGTTATGACCGCGCCGTAACTGAAGCTCAGATCCGCGGAAAAAGCGTAGTCGAACATCAACAGGCTGGCTGCTCCGAAGATATCCGCGCATTGTGGAAAAATATTAGTGAATTGTTATTCAAGAAAGACGAAAAAACAGAAAATGAATTCTGACTGGAAAAATAAAAGGCTTAAACAGATACTTGGCTGGGAGAAGTATCACAGTTACAAAAATTTCATAGACCATGCGGGTATCTTATCAACGCTGGCGACAAACAAAGCTCCGCAAAAAGAAGCTGTTCGTGAAATAATTCAGAAAGCCAGAAGCAACGCGAGAACCGGGGAAATGCTTTCTCCGGCAGATACGGCTGCCCTGACGTTTGCGGAAGACCCGGAATTATGGGAGGAAATATTCGAGACCGCAAACTGGATAAAAAAAATTGTTTACGGCAACAGGATCGTTCTCTTTGCTCCGCTTTATGTTTCAAGCCCCTGCGTAAACGATTGTCTCTACTGCGGTTTCCGCAAATCCAATTCGGCTGTGCTGAAACGCAGTCTCAGTATCCCGGAACTGGAAGAGGAACTGCGGGTATTGATGAATGCCGGACACAAACGGTTGATAATGGTTTACGGGGAAAGTGCCGAAAATGATTATAACTATATATGCGAGACCGTTTCAGCAGCATATAAAGTTAAGGAAGGCCGTGGTGAAATACGAAGGGCGAATGTCAATGCAGCTCCCTTGTTTCATGACGAGTACGAGGCCGTTCATGCGGTTGGGATCGGGACTTATCAGATATTTCAGGAAACATATCATCGTCCGCCTTATGAAAAAATTCATCCCGAAGGCACGCTGAAAGGAGAATATGACTGGAGGCTTTTCAGTCTGCACAGAGCGCAGGAGGCCGGAATCGATGACGTCGGAATGGGCGTATTGTTCGGGCTTTACGACTGGCGCTATGAAATCCAAGGCCTTCTGAGGCACGCAATGGCATTGGAGAAAGAGTATGGCGTAGGGCCGCATACAATTTCATATCCGAGGCTTGAACCGGCGATGAAAACGCCTTTTATCGCGAATTCCCCTTGGCTGGATGGTCCCGCCAAAAGTCTGCGGTCGGATAAAATCGTACACGTAAAAACCTTGCCAACTGGAATACATCGGCTCATACTCGATTTATGCCGCGAGTAAGTTCTCAAGAATTACGAAGCATCGTTGCAAGGAGAAAGATTTCACAGCAAAGTCTGTTTGAATTGATTGCGTAACGATTTTTTGTTCCTGGACGGGTTTCATTTTGTAAAACTTTGCCATCTGCATGATGTTGTGACCTGTCAAAATCGAATATATGTTGTTGAATACCGCAGCATCGAACGGCTCCAGTCAGCCATGTTGCTGAAAACATGAGTCGAGTCCAGACGCTGTTTGTCAACTTCAATATTCAACTTGCGGATTATTGTCTCGGTGACATCCTCCATCAACTTCTGAGCAAGCGCTTTTTCCCGGAATATTTTCAGATAGCGTTCCAGCGTGCGGATTCCCAGCTTCAAATTATCAGGCTGGATTTTCAACGCATATTGAATCTTCAAATCGTAAAGATATTTATCGACGGTTTCTTCATCCGACCATCCGAATGGTCGAAGAGGAGTATTTGCCTGGGATTGCGCCTGCTAATCATTTTAAGCTATAAACTCCTTATGGATAAATAGATACAATACAGGAACACGAGAAAAAGTCAACCCCTATAAGCTAATGGATATTAGAATTTGTTGAGTTCGTAGCGGCAAAATGACTTTTGGCGGCATCATCTAAAACAGCCATTCGCTCTCATTTTCAAGGAACTCAAGGATAAGGAAGAACTCCTGAACCTCACTCAGAAAATTGCCAAAATAGGAGGCTGGAATTATGATCTGGCAAATGATAAAATGGCATGGACCGATGAGGTCTACAGTATCCGGAAAATTCCCCCGGGTTCCCGGATCGACTTGCAAAAAGCACTGTCGTTCTACACTGAAGAATCTGTCCGGAAAATGAAAAACACATTTCAGAAGCTTGCAGCCGATGGAGGTTCCGACGATCTTGAACTGGAAATGATTACCGCTAAAAATAAGAAAATATGGGTGAGAGTTACTTTTGTCGCGCAAAAGGAGAACGGGAAAACCATAAGAGTATCAGGCATAATACAGGATATAACAGAACGTAAAAACATAGAAAAGCTTCGCGAGGATTTTGAACGGATTACCCGCCATGACCTGAAAACTCCCTTGAATTCCATATTCGTGGCCTCTCAACTGTTGGATCGTACAAAATTATCTGAAGAAGAAACCCGGAAGGTTGTCCATATAATCAAGGACTCCGTTTATAAACTTCTTGATATGATAAACCTTTCCCTTGATCTCTCCAGAATAGAAGATGGCGCATATAATATTCTTCCTGTTCCTTTCAATTTTAAAGACCTCATGATGAAAGTTATCAACGACCACCGCGTTTGTGCCGAAATAAAAAAAGTAGAAGTAAATGTCGACTACAGCGCCTCGGCTTTCACTGTAAACGGTGAAGAAAATTTAATGTATTCAATGCTCTCCAATCTATACAAAAATGCAATAGAAGCTTCTCCATCCGGCGAAAAAATCGAAATAAAAATCGACAAGAATGCGGAAGGATATGTTATTGAAATCAACAACAAGGGAACTGTTCCTCCCGAACTTCGTGACAGATTTTTCGATAAATATGCGACAGCGGGGAAGGAAAACGGCACAGGACTTGGCACCTACAACACGAAACTCATAACCGAACTTCATAACGGTAAAATCTCAATGACGTCTTCCGAAGAACTTGGAACTTCAGTAATTATTGAGCTGCCTAGAAACTTGGATGAACGCAAAATATGATTTATTCGGAGGAAAAGCTATTGCCTTATGGTATATGGATAAGAAAAGTTATTCTTTGGGATTTGTTCTCATAATCGCGGCTTTACTTCCGGGAATCGTCACAGGTTATTTTATCCACGGAATTTCTTCAGGATCAAAACCTCATATCACCGTCAAAGAAAAGGCAGGAACGGCAACTCTATGGACGTGCTCAATGCATCCTCAGATCAGGCTTCCGAAACCGGGGAAATGCCCCATATGCTTTATGGATCTTATCCCGCTCAAAAAGGATTCATCAGGCAGTCGGAACGAAAATGAGCCGATACTGAAGCTTTCCCCGATGGCTGAAAAAATGGACGGAGTACAGACTGAGCCGGTCCGACGCAAGGTCGCCGAAATGGAGATACGCTTGCTCGGACGGGTGGATTTCAATGAAGCGCTGGTTTCTTATATCACAGCGAGAATGCCGGGACGGATTGACAGGCTTTATGTGGACTACACCGGGATATCGGTTCAGAAAGGGGATCACATGGCTGAATACTTCAGTCCCGATCTCATGGTGGCGCAAAAAGAACTTCTCCTGGCCGTGAAAGATTACAGGGAAAAGATGAAAAATAAGCCGGGCGCTTATGATTCCGATTCAAAAAATATATTGAAAGCAGTACTGAAAAAGTTTGAAACGTGGAGCCTCACAAAAGAAAATATCGACAAGATTATCGAGACGGGTAAGGTTTCCGACCATATGACCCTTTATGCGCCCATCCCTGGAATCGTTATTCAGAAAAACGCCATGGAAGGAAAATATTTCGAAACAGGGGACAGGCTTTTCAGGAAATACTCCCAGCGCTGGCGCGGCATTTGATACGTTCCCGAGCCCTGGACTGTTTCAGGCTGGAAGTTGACGCAAAACTGGTCACCGAACCCGGAATGACGTTGAGTCTCGACTTTGAGTTCATCGAGAACGACGGAACTGTTTCAACATCCAGAAAAATCACGGCATAAATTCCTGCACTGGTTACTTTAGCAAATCTGCTCAGCTTAATTTCAATCGCATTTAAAAAAATGATTCTTCAGTGCTGGATATTAAATCCGTTTTCCTTGAATTACCGTGGAGAAGGGGTATTTTTGTCAGCGAGAAATAAGGAGATGCCATGGCGAAATTTTCGCTGGCGGCAAACTATGATCCGGAACTGGTACCCGCGCTCGCCGCATACCCTGTCGATGAAGTTTACGGCAAATTTCCCGGCGATGGTGTCAGTGGCGGCCGTCCCCGCTATCTTGCAACACCGCTTTCGGAAGCGGATCTTCGGGATTATATCCGATTGCTTGACCATCATGGCATTGCCTTCAATTATCTCCTGAACGGTTCCTGTTTCGGCAACCGCGAATGGACACGTCCCTGGCAAAAACGGGTAATGGCCTTGCTTACTAAGCTGGGTGAGCTGGGCGTGCGCCGGGTCACCATATCAACCCCTTTTCTTCTGGAACTGGTCAAACGCCGTTTTCCGGAGTTCAATGTAAGAGTCGGAATCTATGCTCAGGTGGACACGCCTCGGCGCGCCCGCTTCTGGGAAGAGCTCGGTGCGGATGCCATCACGCTGGAAAGTTTCTCGATCAACCGGGATTTCCGCCGCCTGGCTGCTATCCGTCAATCAGTCCGTTGCGGTCTGCAACTGATTGCGAATCATGTCTGTATCCCGAACTGTCCTATGCAAACCTATCATCAGAACGGCTTTGCGCATGCATCTGACGATACCGGCACACTTTTTATTGATTACTGTTTTCTGCGATGTTCGCGATTACGCTTGACTGATCCGTCGCAGTTTATTAAAGCCGCCTGGATTCGGCCGGAGGACCTTGCCGTTTATGAAGCAATGGGGTACACGACATTCAAGCTTTTGGAACGGGGAATTCCATCCGCGGAACTGCTGCGTCGTGTAAAAGCCTACAGCGAGCGACGCTTCGCCGGGAATCTGGCTGAATTGCTGCTTCCATATGGCTTCAATGAACCGGTGCGCAAGGAGTCGCTTTGGACCTTGCGTCACTTCTGGAAGCCGCGGCAGGTGAATCCTCTGCGGCTCTCGCCGTTGCTTGACCTGGCGCGCCTGCAAGGGATGCTCTCGCCGTTGCCTGAATCTCCGATCCTGATAGATTCCGAGCAGATTCCGGATGATTTTCTGGATGGCTTTCGCAATCGCGATTGCACGTCAATGGACTGCCGGGCTTGCGGTTATTGCGAGCAGATTGCCGCACAGTCCGTTTCTATTTCGCCCGAGTATCGCAGCGCGGTGTTGAAAAAGTATGCGGAAATGGATGATTCCATGATAACGGGAGGACTTTGGAATGTTTGAATCGCGTGCCACTGCAACAGAATTTCTGGACCGGACGGACTGCGATCCGGGGCTTGCCAACGCCAGCTACCGTTTCATGGAAATGGTCAATTGTCGCTTCGGCGGCATCCGGGTTGTTCAGCGTTTTCTTTCCGCCGAGATGGCGGGGCGTCGTTCCGGCGTTCCCCAGCGCGTCCTCGACATCGGCTCGGGAAGCTGCGACATCCCGTTGGCACTGAGCCAGTGGGCGTATTCTAACGGCATTCCCCTGCATTTTACCTGTCTGGAAATGGCAGGCCATGCTATTGATATTGCCCGTGGAAAGCTTGCCCGAGCCGGTAACCACGCGGTGGAACTGCTTCAAGAGGACGCCTTCACCCATCAACCAGCCGAACCGTATGACTATGCCGTGGGTTCCATGTGCTTTCACCACTTTAATAATACGCAGATACTCACACTGTTGCGAAGACTTCGTGGTTTTGTGGGTAATAGCGTTCTGATCAATGATCTCCGCCGCTCACAACTGGCGTTTTGGGCGGCAAGACTGCTGCTGGCCGGTAGTGGTACGCCGACAGGGGTCAGGCATGACGCTCTACTCTCCATCCGGCGCGGCTTCAAAATAAATGAACTGAATATCTTGTTGCAGCAACTCGACGGTGTCACTGTCTCCGTAAAACCTGTCCATTGGTTTCGAGTCGCCGCTATCATCCGGTTCAAACAAGGAGAGAATTCATGAAGACAGTCCTCAGAGGCCTGGGTACGGCGACTCCTCCACTGTATGTGACGCAGGAGGATGCCTATGAATTTTTAACTACACATTTTTCACTAAAATCAGCCGAACAGGATTTGTATCGCCGTATTCTTTTGGACGGTAAAATCAAGGGCCGATACCTGGGTATGGATGCGAAGACGGATGCCCTCGAAACCGACCCGGATCTGATGTTGGCGCGATTCCTCAAGTTCGGTCGCGCTACAGCCGCCGCCGCCGCACGCCGCGCGATGGACGAGGCGGGCGTGGAAGCCGCCGAGATAGTTGGACTGGTCGTCAACACCTGCACCGGCTACCTTTGCCCTGGGCTTTCCTCGTATATCGCGGCGGACTTGGGGCTTGAGACTTCGATTCGCTTCCAGGATTTGATGGGGATGGGCTGCGGAGCCGCCATTCCGAATCTCGAAGCCGCCTCGGGTATGCTGGCACGCGGCCGGAGAGGTCCGGTACTCAGTATTGCCGTTGAAATCTGCACGGCCACCATTTTTCCCAGTCATGAACCGGAACTGGTGGTGAGCAATTCTATTTTCGGTGACGGTGCAGCAGCAGCCGTGCTTGACCTGGCACCGGATAAGCGCCAGGGCCTGGCGCAGATACTTGACTTCGAGACAGGCCTCTTTCCGCAGTACCGTGAGGATTTGCGTTATCGGACAGAAGGCGGCCGCCTGCGGAACCATCTGAGCAAGCGGGTACCGGTCATCGGCGCACGCACGGTGACGGAAGTGGCATCCCGTCTTTTGACCCGATACAATCTATCCAGGAATGACATCGCATGGTGGGCTGTTCATCCCGGGGGGACGGTCGTGCTCGCCCAAGTTGCCAAGCAACTGGAACTTGTCAACGAGGAACTGTGTTTTTCCTACCGTGTTTTCGAAAACTACGGGAATATGTCCTCACCCTCCGTTCTCTTTGTCTTGCGGGATATTCTGAACAGCGGCCGCCCCCACCCCGGACAGAAGGGAATACTCCTCTCCTTTGGTGCCGGCTTCTCCGCCTTTGCTGTACTTATTGAGTTTTTATAGGATTGAACCCCGTGCGGTGAGTCGGTGCCGGTTACGGAAGCAATATACAGGTTTTACGTGCCTGCATATTTGCCGATGATAGGAGTGCAGGTATACATCGAGTTACAAACGGATTAATCCGTCAATTATTCGTCATTTTTGCGCTTTCGGAAAAGAAGTGGGCTGATGTTTGTTTCCTGCGAATGCCTGAGCAGCCGCAATTCTCGAACTTATACTCTATTTTCTTTCTGCCAAGCTCAAAATCTGCTCCTGAATGAGAATTCTCAAAGAATACCTGGACTATTAACTCCAGTAAAAGTACTTTCAAATCATATAAAATAAATATTAGTCATTTCTCTTGCCCTCAAGTCGATCTCCCCTTACAGGTTTCCCTGTAAAATACCAGCTTCGCTAAGTCTTTGGTACGAGCAAGTTATGAAAGGTATCAAAAAGAGGTCGTTTCCCAGGGATAGAAAAAGTCTGGTGGAGCATCTTGTATAAAAAACGAAACTATCTCCGTTGTATAAATAGTTAATAATCAATCGCTTACAAGTTGGGAAATTTCTTAATACAAATTTCACCCCCTCTTTCCAAACGGAGATAGGTTCGAGTCTCGAATGCACTCCATCTATATCAAATTGCGAAACTATCTCCATGACTTAATGCTCAAAAAATGAGTTCAAAAGTTGCTATTTTCGACATCTTTTGCAGCCTTTAAAAGATGGCAATATTTTTAAAAAGCTTTCCATTTTTTCCAGGGTCTTCCGGTTTTCTCTATTCTCCCAAAAGAGGTCGTGTGTTCGACTCTCGCATGGAGTCCATCCTTCACATTTCGCAAAACACTCTCTGGTGTAGGGGAACATCGAGTTGTGATCGGATCCGTCAGGCCGTCAGATGTCCGCCATTTTTACGATTCCCGTGGGTAATTGGACTGCGGTTTCTGTTCTTAAAATGCACGAGCAAGTACAACTCTCAAACTTGCTTCCTATTCTCTTACGGCCAAGCTCAATATCTGCTTTTAAAATTGTCAAAGAACAGCAGGACGAACAATTTCAGTAAAAGTATTTTCAAAATTATATAAAATAAATATTGGCTATTTTCTCTGCCCTCAATCTCATCTACCCCTACAGAGGCCCTTTATTTGTTAATGGTTTTTATCTTTTTGATTTTGGTAAATCAGACTATCAGCTTTTCTGTGTTGGAGTCAAAGATGTGGGCTTTGGGCAGGTAGATGGAAAGTTCTATTTTATCTCCAACTCTGGCCTTTTTATGGGCTTCAACTCGGGCAATGAAGGATTGTGTTCCCGTGCTGAGATATAGATAGGTTTCCGAACCCATCGGTTCGGCCACTTCAATTTGCGCCTTGATTTTCGGAGAGTTGGGCTCTTTTTCGGCTTGCTCGGAGCCAATGTCTTCAGGACGCGCTCCAAAGATAATTTTTTTGTCGATGTATGGCTCAAGTTTTTCTTTCCATTCGTCAAGCAACGGAATTTCCATTGTCTCCTCATGGAAGACAAGTTTTCCGTCTCTGGCAATAATCATTCCCCTGAAAAAGTTCATCGGAGGTGTGCCGATAAATCCGGCAACAAAAGCGTTGGCTGGATTATCGTAAAGGGTCAAAGGATCGTCAACTTGCTGGATGAGTCCGTCCTTCATCACGCAGATTCTGTCGCCCATTGTCATGGCTTCTATCTGGTCATGAGTCACGTAGATCATGGTGGTTTCAAGCTGGGTGTGTAGCTTGCTTATTTCGGCGCGCATCTGGACGCGCATCTTGGCGTCGAGGTTTGAAAGCGGCTCGTCAAAGAGGAACGCTTCAGGTTTGCGGACAATCGCACGCCCAACGGCCACTCTCTGGCGCTGACCGCCGGAAAGAGCTTTCGGGCGGCGATGCAGGTACTCGTGAATGCCAAGAATGTCAGCGGCTTCGCGAACGCGTTTGTCGATATCGGCTTTCTTGAATTTGCGGAGTTTGAGGCCAAACGCCATGTTGTCGTAAACTGTCATGTGCGGGTAAAGGGCGTAGTTCTGGAAAACCATCGCGATGTCACGGTCTTTCGGAGGCACGTCATTAATGACGCGCTCGCCTATCTTGATCTGTCCGCTGGTGATTTCCTCGAGCCCGGCGACCATTCGCAATGTCGTCGATTTTCCACACCCGGAAGGCCCGACGAGAACCATAAATTCCCTGTCCCTGATATGCAGATTAACATTATTGACAGCCAACACGCCGCCGTCATAGATTTTGCAAATATTCTTTAAAATTACTTCTGCCATTTTATATCCTTTTTTTTGTTTCTTATCCTTTTACTCCGCCGAGCATGATGCCTTTAACAAGTTGTTTCTGCATTAATACAAATATCAAAATCATTGGAATAACGCTCATCGCCACCGCCGCCATCAGGAGATTTGTCTGCTGGCCTTGCGAACTGTCGAACGCCAACATTCCAATCGGCAAGGTGTATTTGTCCGGGCTTTTCATCATCACCAAAGGCCAGAACATGCTGTTGTAATTGCCCATAAACGAGAAGATTGTCAAAGTCACAATTGCGGGGCGTGAAAGCGGCAGAATCACGTTCCAGTAAAGCTCCCATTTGCTGGCTCCATCTATTTCCGCAGCTTCATCGAGTGAATGCGGAATATTCATCATAAACTGGCGCATCAGAAAGGTGCCGAATGCGGAAAACGCCGCTGGCAAAATCAGTCCTGGATAAGTATTTATAAGTCCAAATCTTATCATGTTCTGGTAGTTCGGAATCATCATCACCAACCCAGGCAGCATCATTGTCCCAAGATACATTAAAAACACTTTGTCGCGACCTTTCCATTTCAGGCGTGAAAAGCTGAACGCCGCAAGACTGCTGGTAAACACCTGCAAAAATGTAACCCATGAAGCAACGAAAATACTGTTCCAGTACCAGCGCCCGAACATGATGCCTTTCACATTGAAAACATCGGCATAGTTGTTCCATTGAAAAATCCGCGGCAGCCAGGAATCAAGCCCTATTTCTTCCAGAGTTTTAACGCTGGCCAAAATCATCCAGGTAAACGGAAGCACAAGCGTGGCGGCAATCAGAGCCAGTGCTATGTTTAAGCTCAGCAGTTTTGCCACTTTGCTGAAAGTTCCATATTTTTTAAACATGTCAATCCTCCTATTCGTTGGTGTAACGGTTGCCAAATTTCCAGTTAAATGCAGTCACTGCAAATATCAGAGCGAACAGCGTCCAGGCAACGGCGGAAGCGTATCCGAGCCGGCCTGTAGCAAAGCCTTCTGTGTAAATATAATAACTTAAAGTGGTTGTGGCTCCGGCCGGACCGCCCTGAGTCATTGTCCTTGCCATTTCAAAGCCGCCTTGCAAGCCGCCAATAACCGACATTACCAGAATGAAAAATGTGACATTGGCCAGTTGGGGCCAGGTAACATGCCAGAAACGTTGAAATGGACTGGCGCCATCAATGTCAGCCGCTTCGTAAAGTTCCTGAGATACCCCGGACAGCCCTGCCAGATAAAGCAGCATGTTGTTTGAGCCGATCGCCCCCCAGAACCCCATCAGCATGAGCGATGGCTTGGCCCAATAATAATCTGCGATCCACTGGGGCGGCTCCAGTCCGTCTGAGGCTAATTGGGGCAACACATAAACGACATTGCTCAAGCCCAGCAAAATAAAAATAAAAATCATTGCCGCTCCGCAAATAACAATGGCGTTTGCCATGCCGCGATCAAGAGGGCATTGATGTTCGCGTCCAGACAAAAGGGCATATACTATAAAAATACCGACCATAATCAACAGCGCGGGAAATAGAAACGACACGCTCTTGAACTGGCTCCAGAAACAACTAAAAATCACTGGCGTGCTCAAGACAACAAGGCCAATAAGAAGGCTCAATGTGCCGCTTTCGCCATCGCGCCAGAGAAGGAATTTGCGCCATGCGGCATAGATGAAAATTGCCGCAAGCAACAAAATCAAAATGCCTGAGCAAAGATGCGCGCCCCATGGCGGAATTGCAGCGAGGCGCGGTCCTGCAAAATTAAGCAAAGGCTTTAGGGCGTTGTTTATTGGGCCAGTGTCCGGGCTGTACAGCTTTTTCCATAAGATGAAAGTGGCGACTCCGGCAGTGAAATATGGAAAATAAAATAAAGTCCGATAGATGGTTTGTCCGCCAATGCTTCCACTTAGCAGAATCACCCCGACAAGTCCGCAGATCAGCATGGTCATGGCGGTTCCGCCAAGACCAGTTATAACCAGAGCGCCAAGACTGACAATCAGCATAACAGTCACAATAACCATGCCCCACACCCGTCTTGAGCCGCCGCGGAAATTTTTGCTCAAGAGCAAGGCCGAACAAAGGCTGCCGCCGATTCCAAACGGAATGCCCATCATAAAGAAAAGCGTATTGCCCAAATAGCGGAAAAAGTCAGGTTCTGTCAGTAGTTTTATAAAATTGCCGAATCCGACAAATTTTATAGGCTCCGTCTTGAATACATTGTGCAATTCCAGATTCCAGTTGGTAAATGCCATGGCCAAGCTTATTATGAGCGGCCCTGCTATAAAGGCCAGAAAGCCGCAGATATTAGGAAGGAGAAATCCTATTCCGGCTACGATATCCTTGAAATCTTTTTTGCTGATTTTAGTCATTGCTTCTTCCTTCCTTTTTCGTTAATTTCCGCAAGCGTTCCATTCGCCCGGCAATATGCGAGATAAAAAGGATTTTTTATCCAGGCGTTCGGTATTTTTTTCCCAGCCTTCTTATATTCGTCGATTTTTTTCTGAAGTTCACAGGCCTGCAGATATTGCTTTTCAAGGTGCGGATTAGCGTCAATTGTGGTCTTTATTTCCCCATTTATTCGCGTTTGAGTTTCCGCGGCGGCTTCTTCTGCTGTGCAGAGGTTGTTGAAGTATTTGTCTATCGCGTATTGCTGCCAATCCATCCCGGTGGATTTGTAATATGGCGAATATGGTTCAGGCAATGCAATGGTCATCGCCCATTTCAACTCCCGCTCATGAACATTGCCTTCGTTCGGATACTTTGCCGGATGCAGATATTCAGGATTATTTAGCGCGTATTGGGGATTAGGCGGCAGGCCATCCGAACCGCGGATGATATAATCATTGTATTCTTTGTCCGCGAGATAAGCGAAAAAAAGCGTCCCTAAATCCTTGCGCTTGCTTCCACGATAAAGCGTCGCTGAACGCGTGCAGATAATCATATTCTGAAAATCATATTGCGGTATTCGACTAACGCTCAACTTGATTTTTTGCTCAAATTCCCGAAAGCGAATCAGGCAGTAGCGCCCAATATAAAGCATTGCGTAATTGCCGCTCTGGAATTGTGAAAACGCGCTGCCACCATAACCTGATTCGGTGTTCATTGATAGAAGTTCCGCGGCGCTGGGGAAAAGATGGTCTTCATAAGTCCATTTATACAACAGTTTGAGAATTTTGATATAACGCGGATTATCGAGAGTGCATTGTGTGAGAGTCTCGTTAAACATATCCAATCCTTCGCTGCGACAGATAGCAATGGCAAACGCCTTCTGACTTCCTGAGCAGAAAAAAGCTTCCCTTCTTTCCTTGTTGGCATTTGCTTGTTTAACAAACTCTTTGCCGATCCGCTCGAATTCTTTCGGCGTCCAAATTTCCGGCGGAACTCCTATCTCGTACTTTTTAAAAGCGTCCACATTGCACCAAAGCCCAGCCACACTAACATTGCAGGGATAAGCGTATTGTTTTTCGTCAACAAACAAAGACTGCTTCAAGCCGGGGTAAGTCGCATCTAATCCAAATCCCAACTTTTTTGCGTCATCGCTTATGTCGGCCAAAACACCCAGCGGTTGAAATTCCGACATCTTGGCATCCATTATGTCACCGCCGACTCCAGATACAGCCTGAATCAACTTGCTTTGGTTGTTTGCTGAATCCAGCCTGAGCTCCACAATTGGTTTGCCATTCTTGTCAACATGCCCATTTTTTACAAGCCACTTATTAAACAGCTCAATCTGATCATAACGCTGTGGATTGGCATCGCTTTTCCAATAAATAACCGGACGTTCAGTCTGGCGTTGCGGCTGCGTCAACAACGTCCCTATTGATGCCAGTATCAACAACAATAATATCCCTACAAATAACTTTCCCATTTCAAGTCACTTTTTTATATTGACATTTCATTCAAGGAAATAATCTTGAATAGCGTTTCAAAAATCAAAGTTTCTGATATTTTAATTCTCAAATTTCATCTATGCATGCTTGCACAATTTCATTCAATGAGCCTGTTGCCAAACAAATGCTTGAATCAGTGGCGCCGTAGTACAACCGCAATTGATCGTTCTCGTAGTCTGCAATAGCTCCGCACGGGAATACGACATTGTCACAATTGCCATTGCGCTCATAGGGCATTTCAGATCCCAGTATAGGACTGCTCGTTTTTCCAATCACTTTTGTTGGATCTTCAAGGTCAAGAAGAATAGCTCCGATATAATAATATGTTCCACCCGCCGGCGTGAAAACTCCATGGACAATATCCAGCCAGCCTTCATCCGTTTTTATCGGAGGAGTCGGACCTATTTTCTGGACATTCCAAAATCTGTACCCCGCCTTGAGCAAAGGGCGGAAACACCCCCAATGTATCAGGTCGGGTGAAGAGCTTATCCAGATATCCCCATCGCCGCCATCGCCGCCGCCTGGACGGTCCAGTTTCCAATACTTGCCGTCTATTTTTTCCGGAAACAGAGACGCTCCGCGATTTTTTGGCTGAGTTATTATTTCTATATGCTCGTAAGTCTCAAAATCATTTGTCTTTCCAAGCATTCCTGTCGGCGCGTCATAGCCGTCATCCCACATGACAGGAGTGATAATATAGTAAGTGTCATCAATTTTAGTCACACGATTGTCGATAAAATGCTTGACCTTGTCATATGGAAATTGATTTTCCGGGACTTTTATGAAGTTTTCTGACGACAATTCGAAATTGATTCCGTCTTTGCTACGGGCTATTCGGGTTTGCCCCACATCGCGTCCAAGCCTTTCAGTCTTGTAGTCAACCACGGAAACAAGCAATATGGTTTCATCGCCGTATTGAACCGGCGATGGATTGTAAATTTGAGCGATTCCCGGATAATCTTTTATATGCAATAAAGGATTTTGGGGGTGACGGGTTAAAATTCTGGTTGCGTCTTGCATGTTTTTTCTCCTTAAATTTGCCGCATAAAAATAGACATATTGTACAGATAGGTGCTACAAGGCAAGATTATACGCCATTATTTATACATTGTCAATGTTTTTTTGTTTTTAGTATTGACATTTTGTCTAGTTTTCTGTATACTTGAGTTTAGGAAGAAAATTAAAAGCTATGGAAATTGAAATGAATAGTCCCAGAAAAAATGTCTTATCGTTGCGAATAAAGAATAAAATAACAGAAGATTTACGGGAGGAAAGCTTTTTATCCCTTCCCATTTTGCCGACCGAATCAGACCTCTGCGCCAGATACAATGCCAGTAGGGAAACAATACGGAAAAGTCTGCGCTTGCTTCAGGAAGAACGGATATTAAAACACATCCCCGGCAAAGGAGTATGGTTTGACATCAGTGCTGGCAGGGTTTCGGACAGAAATGACGAAATACAAATAATAACGACCTTTCCTTACAGCGAGGACGATTATTATTATAAAGAGATTCTGGCTGGATTTTTCCAAGGAAGTCAGATGCACAATATTTCGCTGCGCTTTGTAGAAAGTGATGCAAACACTTCCATAAAAGCGGAAGACATCAATTGTCCAACCGTCATTTGGGCTGGGAAATATGAAAAACTGGAAACCTTTTACGAATTGATGCAGTTGAAAAAGAACTTCGTTGTTCTTTCATGCTCATACGACGACAAAGACATACCCTGCATTGACTGCGACAATCAGCAGGGAATTCAGCAAGCTGTGGATCACCTCAGATCGTTCGGACACAAGAGAATAGGAATCGCGGCAAGAAAAGTGGACTTTGCCTTGAATCACCTTCAACGAATAGCGTCGACAAAACAGATATTAAAACGATACGAATCCAACTTAAAATATGATCCTCTATTCTTTATAAGCGAAAATTGGAAACTCGGGGAAAAGCCAAATCCAGATAAATTGCTCAGTTGGCTGGAAGAAAATGGAATAACCGCGCTTATTACTATTGACCATGGAACGCTGGCATTGTGCAAAATGTGCTTTGCGGACAAACTCGAAATTCCGAACGACCTCTCGCTTGTGTCCTTCGACAACCCGGAATTTGCAATGGGATATACGCCGCCTGTGACTTGCATAGCCCAACCGTTGATTGAGATGGGGAAAAGAGTCATAGAGCGGTTGGCATCCGGCGCGCCTGTTTATGAAACGGAGCTTTTTGAAACAAAGCTTGTCGAGCGCAGCTCTGTATCGAATCTGAAAAGCGGGAATTAAATCTAGCGGGAGCATAATATAATGTCCATTTATATGAAACAATTTGCAGGGCTTATGTTACTGGTGCTCATACATGCGGTGCTATCAGGGTGTTCGACCTTGCTCCGACCTGATGAAAACGGCGCCCTGATTGTTGCGCCATACAGGAATGGCATCGTTTTGGATGGAAAATTAAATGACTGGAAAGGCATTGGTTTTTATGAAGTCACTCCTGAAAATGGAGTTTTTGACCTTGAAGATACAAGAGCGAACGGCCCTGATGATCTCTGTTATAAATTTGCGCTGTGCCATGATGAACAAGCGCTGTACGTGGCAGTTGAAGTTATAGACGATAAAATAATAACTGACAACACAGAAAAAGGGGACACAAACGCTCAAGTCTGGAAAGACGACGCCATTGAAATATTTATCGACGGAAATCACAACCATTCGCCGAATGCGCGCTACAAAGGGTGTCCTGAACTCAAAACAGGCGGGGAATTTTCTCTTGCCATAAATGGTGCGGCAACCAGCTTCTGGAGCGGGTGGCCCGACTCATTTGGGAAAAGTGCTTACTGGGAAGGCATCGCTGTCGCATTAAAAGAAAATGACAGAAATGTTCTCCGCTATGAGTGTCGGCTGACATGGAAAGTCATGGGAGGAAACATTAAGCCGGGAGACACCATTGGATTTACAATTGGAGTCCAGGATGATGATGACGGCGGCGAAAGGGATCACGCTTTATACTGGAAAGCCGTTTCGCCTCTTTGTTGGAAAAATGAAGGAGGCTGGGGTGATGCGCTTCTGGAACGGAAAAAATAAGCAAATAAGGGAAACTCAATAATGTTAATTAAAAATGTTGCGACCTTTGCATTGATTCTATTTTGTCTGGGGGTTCAGGCTGTTGACAGACCATTGTCATTTCAAAAAACAGAAGGCGGAAGTTATGTATTAAAAAACGGAGACGACGAACTGGTTTTCGATTTGTCAAAGAAAGATTATATTATACTGAACGGCAGTTATAAAGTCAATATCTATTTCACTTCGAACAGCGACAAGGAAACTCTTTACGCCAAGAGCAAAGAGGACGTTTTTTACGTTAAAAAGATCGATGGCTTTAAAGTGATCAAAGACACGGAAAGCGAACTTGAGGTTTCCCTTGCCGCTACGCTTGAGAAAACGGATGCAAAAAATGATTTTAATCTGGAATTTCATATTTCATCTTATAAGTCAAAGAGAGGATTTGAGCTTGAAACACGCTTGTCGAATCTTTCCGGAAAGAACGTTGTTATCAACATTGTAAACTGTTTTGCTCTTCTCTCCGACAAGTTTCAGGGAGAAAATTCAAGCGTTATAATCTTTGATCAGAAAAGAGCCAGGGAAAACAGCGGTGATGAGTGGAAATGGGCTAAGCTTCTGTGTTCCAACTGGATATTTCTATATGGGAAGAAAAATGACAATCTTGGGATTGCATCACCCGGCTTGAGATATTTTGAGAAGCTCAGAGACGGTTGTAAAACGTTGCTTGGAGTAAAAAAAGGAACTATCAAAAAAGAAGGCGTGTTATACAACAGATTAACTTTGCGTCCCGAGGATGATTTTAAGAATTTTTTGTTATCGCTTGATTCGCCTGGCTCCTGTAATGAGCCAAAGATCATCAATGATTTCTGGAGGAGCAAATTGAAAGATTCGTGGGATATTAAGCCCAGGAAATGGCGGGCTTTCAAATTGCAGAAATATGGAAAATCAATTTTGCCTGATAAAAATATAGGATTGGCGTTATGGACCGGCGGCATAAAATATGAAAACAATCAATATATCTGCAATATCGATGAATTATGCAAGGCTGTTAAGGGCGCCGGTTTTAACACTGTGCCGCTTCAGGTCTCCGAGAAAGATGAATATTTTTTAAAAGGGATGGAGAAGTGCATTGAAAACGGACTTTATGTAACTCTTATGAGGAATTATTTCAGACCATTCAAATATTATAATAACATGACCTATCCTTCGCCTGAAGAATTTCTTGAACTGGCAAAAAAAATGAGGAGCATTGCGGAAGACAATTTGATCGGAATAAGCGATATCGAATATGACGGGACACTTTGCAGGCCTCTGGCATTCTCAAAACATATTTCGGCCTTGAAATGGAAAGGCACCTCGGATGACAGGCGCGAAGTATATGAAAAAGCCGTCCAGTTTTTCCGCTCCCTCAATGATAATTCAAAAGATAAAAATAGAATAAAATCGTTATCGCACTGCGAGTCATCTTTGCAATACATACTGGCGGAAGCTGGCTCCGATCTAATCGGGAATATCGCCTACGGCAATAAAATGAATACGGAGTTAAGCTTGGCTTATACTCGCGGAACATGCAGGCAATACGACATTTATATGGGAGCCGCTCCGCAGATATGGGGAGGGCGGCCGTTCAATTGGTATCCGGGGCAGCCGTTTTGGACTAAAGGACGAGACAAATTGATATTGCCTGTTTTGGATAATAAAAAAGTCTTCAGCAAATGCCGTTTTTGTGGAGCGGATGAAGAAAAATATTCTAAAAAGATGTATTCGGATCGGGATTTGTTTTACTACTGCTCTAAATGCGGCAGTTCCACAGGAAAACCGCCGGAAGGGTTGTTTTCTTCCAACCTTCTTTCATCGACTTTTTCTTTATCCAGTCAGGACTAACGCCGTGCTTCAAG
>Ga0209417_1003893_pt1 | contig 18953 bp, 15 predicted proteins | sample RifGroF2_FD_184002 | JGI IMG/M metagenome (GOLD analysis project Ga0209417, IMG submission 184002) | Groundwater microbial communities from Rifle, Colorado, USA - Groundwater F2 (SPAdes) (version 2) | ecosystem: Environmental > Aquatic > Deep subsurface > Groundwater | place: Rifle, Colorado... | reverse complement strand
CAATACCAAGCTCTTTTATACCTAAAGAGATAGTTGACATAGGAACTTCGATAATACTATGGCCATTACGTAAATCCAATTTATGAATTTCTTTTTTAAATCCAGGCCAACCATATAGTCGACCTTGCATTGGCGATATACTTGAATCATAGTAAAAACCGCATTCTGCTAAAACTTCTAATCCCCATTGAGTATCTTTATTAATCGAAAAAGCAGGTGCCCTGTGGCCAATTACTTGTTTACTAGATAAATCTTCTAAAAGTTTTTTTGCTTCCGTAACCTCTTTTTTAAATTCATTTCGAGAAAGTTTAAATATTTGTCTGTGGTAAAAACCATGCACTCCAATTTCATGTCCCTCATTTGCAATTGTTTTTATAAGTTGCGGAAAAGATTGCGCCACTTCACCTAAAATAAAGAAGGTAGCTTTGACATTAAAATATTTAAAAGTTTCCAAAAACCATTCTGTATTCCTTACAACAGCTTCCGTTGGTTTTATTTCCGAAATATTAAGCCAATCTCGTCCTAATATTGCCCAGTAATCTTCAACATCAATTGATAAACCATTAATATAATTTTTTGCTTTATTATTCATTACGGCAAATTGCGGCTTATTTTAGGTCCCAATACACGTGTAAGCCACAATGGCATCCGTTTCCAAATTTCAACTTTCCGTTTAAATTTTGGATTATCAGGGCTTAAAATGTTAGCCTTATGTGCGGGGCTACTCCAGTATTGATAAAATAATTCTACTGGTGTGGGATCCCATTGCTTTTTGAATTTATAAGTCGGTCCATCTATTGTACACCTCCCAAAATCAAAAATTTTCGCATCTAAGAGACAATAATACTTAATAACAGACCAGTAAAGAAGATTGTTCGGACAAAAGGAATTATATTCTACAAGAGTCGCTGCCCATGGAATTTCAGCAAAGCCATTAAAGCATATAGTAAAACCGCCACCAACAGTAACATTGCCCAGTTTTGCAATAAAAATACGGCTGTAATCGGGCATTTTGCTTAAAATCGCATTCATAATATTAATAGGGTAACAAGGCGTGCCTAATTGACGCATACGGATAGTATAAACGTCATAAAAATCTTTCAACAAATCTATTCCACCATCGCAAATAGAAATATTTGATTTTTCTGCCTTTCGAACCTGGTTTCTTACTTTTGGATCAAGAGATTTCCAAATTTGATCAGGATCAGAAAAAAGCGGAAGATGCATGCTAAGTTTTCCGCTCCGCAATGTTAATTCGTAGGGAAGAGCCTGGACATTTCTAAATTCGATAGATTCACAGTTGAGTTTCGTAGCAATTTCGACAGCTTTATCATAAAGAATTTTTTCAGCTTCTTTTGAAATTGCCAGTATCCCACCATACGTGCTCATGCCAGCCGATATCATTCGATTACCAAATATCCGACTATTTACTCTCATTAAGGGAAGAACACCGTGGATTTCATTATCTATTTTCACCGAGAGATAATAGCTTGTAAGCCCCATTATTTCTGCGACTATATGATTCCAAAGAAATAAATGGCATATCTTGCCATTTTTATGGTTCTTTACAAATTCGTCGCACTTTAAATTTGGTGCATTTAAAATTTCAACGTCAATTGTTGTCATTTTTAACTGGTGTTCCATGATGTTTTTTCAATACAGATTCAAAGATTTTTTCAAATTTGTAGGTTCCTATACCCAATGATAATTCCAGATTATAAAATTGCCTTCCATTTTCACCCATCTTAATAAGTTCATCTTTAGAAAGCGATTTGAATTTTATAACTGCTTCAGCAATACTTTCAGGATTATCGGGTTCGCATTTTATCCCTGCGCCAGATTTTAATGCCAATTCGGCAGCATTTCCTTTAACACCTACAAGGATTGGTTTTCCAGCACACAAATAAGCCTGTATTTTCGATGGTATCGTTATCTCAAAAAGAGGGTATTCCTGTAAATGAACCAAAAGTACATCTGCAAGACTTAAAACTTCACTGATTTCTGACACAGGTCGTGATTTCAAAAAAAGTGTGTTTTTGAGATTTAATTTTGCTGCTCTATCTTTTAAACTTTTTACATCGACCCCGCCGCCAATAAACACAAATTGCACATTAGGACAGACTGGTTCAACTATTTTTGCTGCTTCTATAACTGAACCTAATGATTGAGCCTTACCCATATTTCCAGCAAATATTATGTTAAATTTACCTTCCATTCCAAGCTCATGAGCCAATTTAGAAGAACAAGGAACTGGATGTATTTGAGTATCATCACACCAATTGTAAATTACTTCAATTTTATCCTGCCGGACACCTCTTTCTATTAATATATCTTTGTAACCCGGTGAAAGAACAACAATTTTATTGGCAACTTTATAGTAAAATCTGCAAAAACGATCAACAAGCCACATTCCAAATTTATTCTGAAACATATCTGAATCTGCTAAAGATTCAGGCCATAAATCTTGAATATCATATACTAAGGGGATACCTCGCAAAAGTTTTATCATTCCAGCGGAAAAGCATACAGTTGAAGGAGGATTATAAACATAAGCAACATCTGCTTTGTGAACTAAGAAAGGCCCCATCAGTGCAGCAGAGAGCGCAAAACTTGCATAATTAAAAAAACGCTTGAGACCTGAATTGTCATGGCTTGGATATAGCGGAACTCTAATAACAGATATTCCATCTATTGTTTCCCGCTGCAAAATTTTAACTTTATACCCTGAATACAATTTGCCTCCTGGATAGTTAGGAAAACCAGTCAGCACCTCGACGGTATGCCCCCGTTTAACAAGTTCTTTTGCAAATGGTAAACCTTTTAAAAAAGATTCAGGCTGGAACCATTGTGTTATGAAAAGTATTTTCATCTTCAACTCAAATCGTTAACTCTAATGCCATTCCACAAATTACTTAATTTCGCGGTGCCAAGTATTAACTTGATAACTCTTTCCGATGTATTAGTAATTTTATAATCATCTGGAATCGACACAGAATTCTTAGTTATATCTTCCGAAGTCTGTAATTTAATCGCATTGACAATCACATCTGTTTCAACACCTGTAACAACTATTGAACCGGTATCCATTGCTTCCGGCCGTTCAATAGCATTTCTTACGGTTATTGCCGGAAAATTCAACATTGAAGATTCTTCGCATATTGTTCCGCTATCGCTTATAACGCATTTTGCTTGCATTTGCAATTTTACATAATCGAAGAATCCGAATGGTTTCATAAGTATAATCTTTTGTGAAATGTCTTTTTTGCCTAACTTCTCCAACCGATTTCGCGTTCTCGGGTGAGTAGAGACAATTACAGGCATTTGGTAAATTTCCACAATTTGTTCAAGAGCATTGAGCAATTTCGTAAAATTGTCGCTATTATCGACATTCTCTTCGCGGTGGATACTTACAACAAAATATTTTTTCGGTTCAACACTTAACTTTTCCAGTGCGTTTGAAGCTTTAATTTTATCCATATGCGTCATCAGGACTTCAAGCATCGGCGAACCAGTTACATAAATTCTCCTGTGCGGCAAGCCTTCAGAAATCAAATGCCTTCGTGCATGTTCAGTATAACATAAATTAAAATCACTTATGTGATCTATAATTCTGCGGTTGGTTTCTTCCGGCACATTCAAATCAAAACATCTGTTTCCCGCTTCCATATGATAGATGGGAATTTTCATTCTCTTTGCGATAATACCAGCGATCGAACTGTTCGTATCTCCTAAAATTAAAACTGCATCAGGTTTTTCTTTTTTGAGAATTTCTTCCGTCTTGATCATTATTCCGCCATATACATTGCCAAGACTGGAAGTATTGACACTCATAAAGTAATCAGGTTTCTTGACGCCTAATTCTTCAAAGAATATCTCATTCAATTCATAATCATAGTTCTGGCCTGTATGCACCAATACATGGTTAGTATGCTTTTCCAGCCGGTTAATCACACATGATATTCGTATAATTTCAGGGCGTGTACCTAATATTGTCAATACTTTCATTTTCTATACCTCTTCAAAAAATGTGTCTGGATCATCTGGATTGAAATGTTCATTGATCCAAAACAATGTTAAAAGTTCTTGAGTTCCAATATTTGTAATATTATGCGTGTGATAAATTGGCATTTCCACCCACGCAGGCTGATCGCCGGATGCTTTATACTCGATAACTTTGTCTGTCCCTATCCTGCGAATCTTTATACTTGCGTTTCCTTTAACCACACAGAATTTCTCATTCTTTCGAATATGGTAATGGTTGCCCCTGGTAATTCCGGGCTTTGTCGTTGAGAAAGATACTTGTCCGCCATTTTCAAGTTTGAATACTTCGATGAAACTGCCTCTGGCATCTGTATTCATCTTCAAATTTCTTTGCCAATCCGCCTGATCCATATACGTGATAAAGGTATTATATAGATCTCTCTCGAAATTAGACGAAAAAACAGGAACCATTCCAGTACCTGAATAATAATCTTTAAATTTAGTCAGCAGCGCAAGAACTTCGGAAACTTTTATCTCCGCTCTTGGTTTAATATATTCAACTCTATAGCCCGGTTTGCGATTTCTAATTAACTGCATGATATCGCTGACAAGATCATTAATATAAATCATTGTCATTTGGCCATCTTTAATAATCGTTGGCTTTTCACCATGCGTTACCTGATGGCAAAATGTCGCGATAACAGAATTATAAAACGGTCGTCCGCCATCACCAAAAACATTCGGCACAACCATTGACACAGCGGAGGCATTATTCTTTTGCACCCATTGCTCTAGCAATTCCATTCCTCGCTTTTTCGCTTTTCCGTATTCATTATCTTTTTCTATCTGTGTTGAAGATGAGAAAAGAATGTAAGGCCTATTGCCGGAAACATCAACAAACTCAAGCAGTTTTTCCATCAGTTCGATATTTTTTTGATAGACGACTTGCGGCTCATCTCTGTTCACTCCTGCCAGATGAACAATCACATCAGCCTTCTTCGCAAAATCTACAAAAGCTGATGGATTCTGATAGTAGCTATCTTCAAACGGCAGCACTTCGATATCTTTCTGCGGTTTGAGGTTATCTCGCAAGTGCGAGCCGACAAACCCTATCATGCCCGTTATTCCAACTTTTATTTTATCCATTGTTGCAGCCTTTATAACTAAGGTTTATAGCTTTTTAATTCATTTTGGACGTATTTAAGAGAAAGCAAAAGCTCTTCGATCTGCTTAACATTCAACTGCTTGGTATTATGTGAATGGTAATCATCAATTTGAGCTTCTTTCTTATCGCCCTCTGTAAAATACAGATTATAATTCAAATTCCTGCTATCCAGGCTGACGCGATAATAATCTCCCATATCTTCCGATCGCACTAATTCTTCTTTAGTTACGAGAGTTTCATACAATTTTTCACCATGTCTAATGCCTATGACTTTCACAGGAACGTCGGATTTAAATATATTTTTAATGGCCTGTGCGAGATCTGCTATAGTACTTGCTGCTGCTTTTTTCACAAACAAATCGCCTGGCTTGGCATTTGTAAACGCAAACAATACCAAATCTACAGAATCACGAAGCGGCATTAAAAACCTTGTCATTTCCGGAACGGTAATTGTCAAAGGCTGATTCCTTTTTATCTGGTCTACAAACAGAGGAATCACAGAACCTCTTGAACACATTACATTTCCATATCGAACACATGCAACAACGGTATCATTGCATGCTTTGGTACGAGCAGCAGCTTGTGCAACTTTTTCCAACAGAGCTTTCGTCATACCCATCGCATTTATGGGATAGGCAGCTTTATCAGTGCTTAAGCACACAACCGTTTTTACATGGTTGGCAATTGCAGATTGAATAACATTATGACCACCCATGATATTTGTCATCACAGCCTGGATGGGGAAAAATTCGCAGGAAGGAACCTGCTTTAATGCCGCAGCATGAAAAACATAATCTACACCCTTCATAACATTATCAACGCTATCTCTTTCACGAACATCACCTATATAAAAATTTAACCTGGGTTCTTTATATTCGATGCGCATCAATTCCTGCTTTAGCTCGTCTCGGCTGAAAATACGTATTTCTTTCACATCGGTTTTCAATAGCCTGTCAACCATCGCCCGGCCAAATGAGCCCGTCCCGCCTGTTACAAGAATGGTTTTATTTTTTAATTTATCCATAAAATCTCCAATTTTATTTATCTTAAAATTTAGTTGCAAGGGAATCATTTAATTTAATAATATCATCACACATTGTACGTCTTATTGAATCAAAAATAGAATATGACTTATCTTTATTTTTATTTAAATCCTTAAGGATACGATCTTCAGCTAAGTCTACCGGACCATTTTGATATGTGCTTAAATAATTCTTTCTAAAATTATCATCCATATGAATCAATATATCATTTAAATTTTTTTCTAATTTTTCGCCCAGGAACATCACATCTTTATTAGATGATTTTAAAGCTTTAGAAATTAAATCCTGCAGAGTACATAATATTCTTGCGTCCTCGATTCCTTCACGCAATGCTTCATAAGAAAGCGTAGGTAAAATATCACCATCCCAGGTTGGATAAGTAAGCAAATAGTCATTCATTCCTATAACATTGTAGTGTGTAGAAGATGAATCCATATCATCAAATGGATCCTCAATTTCATCTCTATATGCATAAGTAAACACATATTTTGTATCTGCCTTAAATGCATAAAGTCCATTTAGAAAGCGATTAAACACAGGATGAACGCTTGTACTCATATAAGTCGTATAATAAGCAAAGGTAGTTTTATTTTTCTTTATAATATCTATATAAACAGGATCAATTTCACGCAAAGGACAAACAAAGACATCCGTTACTTCCATTAAAGGTCTTAAATAATTCACACCATTAACTTTCTCATCAGATGTTAATTCCAGTTGTACATCCGTTCCAACGTATGAATCTACCCATGTTTTCAAACCATTCTTATGTGCGATTGATGCACATAAATAAGAAGCCCTTCTTTTATATAAATCGGCCCCAGGTTCATCAATGAAAGTAAAAAATATTTCATAATTATATTTTTTTGCTAGTTGTGCATAATCTAACAGTACCTTACCATAAACTTCGTCAAATTTGGGAAATGAATACTGAAATCTTGGTTCTCGTCCTCCAATTTGGCGCCAAATAATACTAAAATTTTGCAAACCAACAAATACCTCTTTTTCATCTGTAAAAATTTGTGATATTTCCCGCAATTCGTGTTCAAAATCTTTTTTGTCTAATTGATAGCTGCCTGAATCTGTAATAATTAAACGTCCCTTTGGATAGCAAACAGGCATTAATCCATGAGCTTTCATATCTCTCAAAATGGCATTCTTATCTTTGTTGTAAGCTTTTTCCCTGAAATATGGACTGTGAAAAACAAAATAATTAATTTTATTTTCATTTAATTTTATAGGAAGCACTTCTAATTCTATCGGCAGTGAACATAATTTATTGTTTTGAGACCAAATTTCAACAATCCCTTCGTACAATGCTGGGGACACATCTAAGGGCACTTTAATCGTTAACCAAAACTGACAATTTGCATTAGCCATTATATTACATTTTGGATTTTTTATGCTAAGATAATCCGGGCAAAGACCGTATTCTTTACTCCATCCCCATCCCCATCTTTGATCATTATAAACAACTCTTCGTATATCAATAGCCTCATTTGAAATTATAGAGCTTTTCGTTTTTAAAGGACTTACTTTAATATAAACGTTATTTATATCTTTTGATGTGTGTAACACAAATGAAACAGGCTCTGCTTGTCCCGGAACCTCAAAACATTTCAATGACTTGCCTACACTATTTGTATCTATAGGACTATTTGGAAAAATCAATTGCAGATAATTTATTGGATAAACAATAAATGATTCATGTTCTTTTTTTGACAAAGAATATACCGGACGCTTATAGTCAAATCGAACCAAACCTCTTTCTAGCCTGTCTTTTTCTCTTAAATCAACAAATTCCTGATGGTTAACAGTCCTTAAACTTACATACGAAATTGGTAATGGTATCAAGTTGCTTTGGTTTAAAATAATTTTGAAAGCAAATACATTATTGATTGCACGCAACATCTGTCTTGGATTTTTTTCGATGAAAATCAGTTTTTTCTTCCACTTATGATCTCCATCTGCAGAAAGATAACCTATTTCGAAATATTCATTCTTTTGGGTAAAATCCAAACCCACCTGAATTGTCGGCCTTGCATCTACCCAATTCACTGATTTCTTTTCTACTTTTGTGTCGTCACGATAATAGATTTCCATTATCATATCTGTTTTACAGAAACCATTGCTATCGACATTAAAATCTTTGAACAGCAAATCCGCAGTCGCTTTTTCTTTTAATAACCTGAAAGAAATATTATCTTCTTTTCCTTCTTGCCCCCATGCATCGGGATTGGAAAGAAAACATTTTACATTTTTATTGAAATCAGTTTCAAAGCCAAGATTTTTTATAATTGAATCGTTTGCATTTGAATAGGTGCAATAAAACAAAACAATGACATATAACAAAATTACTTTTTTGAATATTTTCACTTACTCTCTCTAACCACTAAATTTTCTAATGAATTTAATGCTCTATTTACCATATCATCCCAGGTATATGAAAATTTTTGTAATTGTTTTTTTCCAGCAATCCTTAATTGTTCTAATATTTCAGGATTTGATTTTAGTTTAATCAAGGCGTCAGAAAAACTTTCGACATCCGATGGATTGTAATAGGCGGCAGCATCACCGCAAATACAATGAGCAAAATCTAAATCTGTTGCAAGAATAGGCACTCCGAAATACATTGCTTCAATATATGAAACACTGAAACTTTCCAAAAGGGATGGCATTATAACCAAATCTATATTTTTGTAATAAGAAGGCAATTCTTCATGTCTGATTCGACCGACATTCATTATATGCTCGTTAAATCCATTTTTAGATACATTGTCTAAATATTTCGGAGCAAGTGGATCGTCATCGCGTTCGATAGTCGTTATAAAGAATATTTCTGAAAATTTTTGCTTTCCAGATTTTAAGGCTTTAAGTATTATTTCTGGATTCTTATGGGGATAGTATCTACTCGGTATCAGACAGTACAAACATCCCGGTTTCCGCATCGACAATACTTTCGGAATAGATACGGGGAGTATTACATATCGAGAAAAATCTGAAACGGCATTTGGTAATATTTGTACTTTTTCAGGGTTATAGTTGTAGTATTTGCACATTCGTTCCTTCATTACCGGAGTCTGACAAAACATACGCTGAGTACGAGTTAATGCCATTTTTAATAAAAGTTTATTAATTAAGAGCTTTATACGATCATTTAGTGATTCACCAGGATATTTTTTTTGATTATAAGCCAAATAGGGGCTCTGAATCCAAATAGCCTGCGGCGAAGGCGGCCTTAAAAGCCCATATGCACTCATGCCAAAAATTATATCAGGACAGAACTGCTTAATTATTTTTGGTAAGGTAACCAAATCAAACCATGTCCTGCCAACCATATTTTTTGTTTTATAAAAATAAAAATTACTTCCTATAGGAATCTCAATATCTTCATAACCAACATCTTTAGGTGCAATTATAAAGTATTTGTGTTGAGGCGCAGTTTGCTTTAAAGACTCAATAAAATTAAGTCCAACGAGTAATCCACCTTGTTTACGCAAGCTGTGTGCTATTAAGACAATTTTCATAATAAATTTTACATAATTAAATAAAAGAGTCCACTTTTTTGAGCAAAATACAAAATTCAGAATTAATTATATTATAGAACTCATAATCTATTCTCTTTCTTTTAAGAACTTCGCTGGGTTACCACCTACAATAGTAAACGGAGCCACAGATTTTGTTACCACACTACCACCACCAACGACTGCTCCTTCCCCAATAGTTACCCCTGCCAAAATCAAAGAATTCGCACCAATCCAAACATCTTTTTCGATAATAATAGGTTTTAGTGAATGGCCAGCCCCAAAAATCATGCCATGATCTTTAGGAATTACATGATTTTCAGAATATATCTGTGATCTAAATCCTATTAATGCTCTATCACCAATTTTTACACCACCAGTTGTATCTATTATCACATCCTTTGCAATATTCACATCATCACCAATTTCTAATTTGTTTCCTGGTAATATCCACGCACCTGAATAAAAAGTTACTCTGTGACCAATTTTGGCTCCTCGCATACTTAAAAATATAGATTTACAATAATTAAAAAGTGAATACCGTGGCAAACAGAATAGTAACGTCATTACAACTTCATAGGAAACAACTAAAAAATCATGCCATGCACTTTTTGTTCCTGATTTATTCTCCATTATTATCCTCACTGCAAAATTTTGTTTATTAAATATCAAATTAATATTTCAGTGGTTCTCTTGAAATATGAGGCCATTTAATTTGTGTTCTCTCATTTTTTGGCAAAAAACTTAATGCACGAGCTCTTTCGATTTCGTGATAATATAAATTATTTTTTTCGATTCTGTTGGGATAAGTGGATAACTGATAACGTCCGAATTGAACCAGTTTATTTCGCAAAAATTCATCATCAATTAATCTACACAATTCTTGTGCAACCATTTGTGGCCTTTGGGTATCAACATACAAAGCTCCTTCTCCGCATGAACTGCGAGCCCAGTCAGCATCTGCAACAATAAGAGGTTTATTCATATGCCAGGCTTCAACAAAATTATTGCTGAAACTTTCGAGAACACTGAAACTACACATAGCATCACATTGATCAATAAGAGTTGCAACATCATCAGAAGGAATTGGCCCTATATTGTAAAAATATTTTTCAAGTCCTTTTTGCGCTATTTTATTATACACAGCTTTTGTGTAAGCTAGTTTATTATCCATTGTTGTAATAAAAGAAAAATCTCTGCACTTCTTCATATTTTCAGCAAACACTGGTAAAAGATGCTGCCGTTTATTTGGGATAGCAGAACTAAGAATAAGAAACTTAAAACCTTTTGGCAATTCCTTATTTAATTTTGCTGTAAGTTCTGGTTTTATCTTATCTGGTGAAACTAGACTGCTGGGTGTCATCCTAACCACACCAACTCTATGCTTTGGGAAATTGCATAATTCAACCGCTCGACGAGCCAAAACTGATGTTTCAAAAATCCAATAATCCGCAAGGACAAGCATTTTACGTTGATAAACATCTTTTAATAGTCTTTTTTCCCGCTCAAAAAATGGATAATAGCCCCAAAAATTAATCTCAGGATAAAAAAGATTAGATAAAGCACAGCCAACAACGTTAATTAGAAAATTTTTTGTTCCGATTATCGGAGGTCCCCAGAAAGTAAAACATACTTGCCCTGGAGAAAAGTATTTTTTCGCTTTCAACTCAAATGCAATACGATTAAGCAAGCCCTTTTCCACCTCTTTAACTTCAAATCCTGCGTTACTGAACATCTCATGAATTTTCGAGTCCCGAACTGCAACAATTATAAATGAATTTTTCTTGCTTTCATCATTACATAGAATTTGCGCAAAGCTAAGGATGTTCTGTAAACCCCCGCCTCCGGCCCCAGGTATAAAATTTAATATTGTTTTCATTTGTGAGTTTCTATAAATACTATTTAGTGATATTTAGCCGTTTACAAATAGTTTCATCTATAACTTTCGCATGACCAAGCCAAGTTATATTTTCTGTAATATATTTTCGACCCTCCAAACCTGCATTAGCCAACCCATTCTTACCATTATCATTCCATATTTTTCTTAACATCTCAGCTACTTCTTTGGGTTCTGTCGCCGGGCAACTGAATATACCTGGAATATCATTGTAGGCATCAAATGTCCCAGGATTATGAAGCAATACAGGTTTGCCAATAGCCAAAGATGTCCAGACTTTCATAGGATTTATACCGCCTATTGTCAGTTCAGGTGTGTGCTCATAAAATGCAACTGTTAGATCACATTGTGCCATTTCGACACCGACAGCAGAAGGCGGCACATATCCGCGAAATATAACTTTATCAGAAATTCCCAAATCTATTGTTATCTGTTCAGCCTTTTTTCTGAAAGCTCCATCTCCGACTATAATCATTTTTGTATTGATGCCTTTATCATGTAAACAAATCATTGCATTGAAGGCTGTTTCAAGTCCACGATTTTCATACAGCGTTCCCATAAATCCAAGTATGAAATCACTTGTAGATGGCGGATTATTTTCAAATTTATAACTATTTACATCCACTCCAACACCTGTAATTGCAACAAGTGTTTCCAGCCTTATAAAATTTTTTGAAAGATTCGCAAGTTCCTGTGTCAGAGCAATTATAATTGATGCACGTTTCAATATAAATTTATCTGTTCTATAACTTATATTCCACCAAGGTCCGTTATTAAGAAAACAATAAGGTGGCCCACATAATTCGTTTCCATAAGGAATCCTCAAAAACCACAGCATCATTGAAAAGAAGAAAAGGCCCATCCCTCGCATTAAAACAAAATCCGGCTTTTCAAAGAATAATAATCTAAGAATTAATTTCAATTCAAATACTAACCTGTAAATCAATGGCCGATTCTTACATACAACAACCTCTTTGAAATCTTTGTGCGAATCTATTTTACTATTTGCCTGGCTAAATAATGTGGCATCCCAACCAAGTTTTGTCAGTCCCCTAACATCTTCACGGCAATGAATCGTAGCCGCAATAAAGGAATCACTTAAATTGCCCAATGCCACAAACCAGAGTTTTCTCTTCATTTAATATTCCTTAATCATTGAATTGTATAGAATGGGTAATTATGATAATTGCTCGCTTAAAGTTTTCAACTGTGTACCATGTTCCAGAGCATTTGTTTGAGACCATCTTCTGATTGCGGCAAGAAACCCCATTGAAGCAAATAGTGCTCTTTGTTCAGGAATATCAAAACTTACCATTGCATTTGCGAGTCCAACCCAAAATAGCCACTGTACAGTTTTTGAAACTGCAAAATCAGTTTGATTCGTTCGCAGGAATAATATAGGTTTTATACACAAAAGAAACATTGAAATCACAATTATTAAACCAATAGTTCCTGTTTCAGCTGCAACTTCGACAAAGAAATTATGCGGATATCCTCTGTTATCACCCCATCCACGGTGGTAAGCGAAGGAGCCTGAACCGCCTCCTATCAAGAAATGTTTACCATAAAGTTCCAACCCCAATCTAAACAATTCCGGCCTGCCGGACTCTTCATAAGAAGTTGATGTAAACGCGGACAAGACTCGTTCACGGCCTTCAACTGGTGCAAAATAATAAAGAGCCGTTAGAGCAATAATTCCAAAAAATGCCAAAATAATTGAAGACACAATCATTTTCCTGAATTGCATAAAAGTAATCATGCTACCGATTAATAATCCCACGAAAGGGCCTCGTGAACCTGTCGCAACGATAACAACTAATCCAGCAAGCATTAAAACAGCACTTATAATTTTGGTAAATAATTTCGTTCGACTCATGATAAGATAGCCTGCTAAAACAACGGCACTGGCATTAGCCCAGCCCACAATCAGATCATCGATACCGCCACTGAACCGTCCTTCAACACTTGTAGCCGTTCTTTGCGTAAAAATAAAAAGTAAAATATAAAACGTTAATTCTAGTAAAGCAAATCGTGATAAAACTTTCAGCGTCTTCTCAAGACATTCTGGGGTTTCTCCAAAAATCCTGCATGCAACAACCATAGCCAGTCCAAATGCTATAAAAAGCTGGACTTTATCACGTCCATAGCTTGGAGTGGTGGTATAAAATAAACTGCAAATTAAAAAACAAGTAAACAGTACAAACAACATCTCCTCTGGCGTAATTTTAAAAAATCTGGACCTTGCCCTTAATAAAAAAATGAAAAGACCAAACAAGAGAAATCCCAAAAGCACATAAGACACACCGAACTGATAGCCAAGATAGTTAACGGCCATAGAAACAAAAATAATTCCCACAAGTTGAACTGCAAGACCTACCTGTGGCCAAATAAGAATCCCCGCTATAAGAAAACAGCATATTACAATACCAATTAAAGTTAACATATTCTATTCAACCTTAAATAAACATAAAACCTATTTGGAATGATTAAAATCTTCTATAAGTTTTTTAAAATCTTCTTTGACCTTAGTTCCAAATTTCTTTCCAAAGGCCAGTTCTTTCTCGTTTATTTCATCAAGGTGAGTCTCCATCTTCTCAAAAATATTAATGAGATTTAAGCCGCTAAGATTCTTATCATCCACGCAATAATCCGACAGACCTGCTTGATTCATGAAATCGGACGTTTTATGATGATATGCAATCGCCAGTACTGGTGTACCAATTGTTAAGGCAAATACCACTGAATGAGTTTTGTGCCCAACAAACATTCGACAATCCGAAACCATCTTTATGTGTTGTGCTGTATCTGGATAACCTTGAACTAAAGAACATGCTTCTTTATTATGACATCTTGCAATTATCGCATTTATGCACGACAAATCAGAGCCTTCCATTTCCATTGGAAAAAATTTGACAGAATAACCGGTCTTAACAGAATGATCTATAAGTTGGCTTATTGCTGTTTCATAATCTTCCCGTTGCCGCGCATTGCGCTTTTGAGCCATATAAACTGAAATCCCTAGTATTTTCGGTTTATTTGAAGGTTTAATGGCTATATCTACCAAATCAAACAACCCAATTACAGATTCACGAGTATCGAATACGTTATTCATTGAGATATCCATCTGTTTTAATTCTTCAGCAGATGATTCATCACGTATATAAATTCTTGAAGAATTGGCCAAAATTTTTTGTACCATCTTTTTATTTTCTTCATTTTCAAATTTAAATGGCCCAATCGTCTGTGACCATAATATCAATGGTTTATTCTTAAGTAAGACTATCATCATATCAAATATGGCCGAAAAAACAGCATCTTTTGCAAGTAATGTTGTTACACGATGCCCACCTGTGCTTATTATAACGTCAGCATCGTTAACAGATTTTAAGAAAGAATTATTTACAATTAACGGCAGCATGCTTGCTTTTTTGTTATTTACAAAAGCATTTCGTATATATGGAAAAAATATTTTTCTAAAAATGATATCCTTGAATTTCAGAATTATTTTATCAAAACAATTTGGTTTTTTTCTGGTATTCCTATAGATATTTGAGCCAAATGGAATGAAATTTAACTGTAAATTTGCAAATTCTTTAAAATTATCCCAGTATGCCGGAACGCCAGTCGAAACAGTTACCTTATTTACCTTGTTCTTTTCTAATTCGCGCAATATAAAATACAAAACAGCCCTATCCCCTTTGTTAGTTGAACACTGGTTGACTATTAAAAAATTCATCTGGATACTCCAATTAACGAAAGCTTCTTTTTAAACAAAGTAAAAATATATCGCATTTCTTCTCGCGCAGAAAATAGTCCAAAAATTATCGTGGTAAACATCGCACATATTGTTAATGATATAATCCAATGAAAATTCTGTACAAAATCCCATCTTTTGAAAGATATAATTACAATTGAAGTTATGCAAACAGATAAAAATAAGGGGAAAACGCTCGTTTTGAAGTATTCCAAAGATGGTATCGAAATTTTTGCACTTCCATATATTGGCATCCATACAGCCGTTCTAACAACATAAGTTATTGCCAAAGCAATCGCGGGCGCCATAGGGACAGTTGTATATTCAAATGCAAGCATGGTTATGCCTATAACTCCTAAAACAGTTAATAACGATGTAACCGTTAATGCCCTCACATGGCCCATTCCAACTAAAACAGGAAGCCATATTTCAAAAAAAGCGGGAGTCGTAGAAATCATTACCACTCTCATTACATTGACTGTTTCATTTGGAAAATTGTTTCCTAACCAGAATTGCAACACCTCTCCCGTAAAGAAGAATAGCAGGATAGAAGGTATGAAAGTTAAAATGCCGCATAGCAAAGTACCTCTCTTTGCAATACTTTTTATCTCATCAAGTTTATTTTCAGCACACAATGTCGCAACCGCTGGTAAAAATACATTCTGGGCCGAAGAAATAAAGCCTCTCAAAAATGTGGGCAGACGGAAAGCTATTGTGAACACAGTTACATCTGAAGAAGTACCCTTCCAGCCAACTAAAAGTAACAATGTATTTTGAATAAAAATTGTACTTCCTGATCGCGCTATCGAATGTAGCGTAAAACTAAATAATTCAATTAAATTTCTTTTGCTTAAATTTATCAAACTTACTTTTAGAAATGGTATTGCTTTTTTAGCCGCAAAATACATTAAAAAAGCACTTATAGACGATGATAGTAAAAAAGCAAACTGCACTGTTGCTATACTGTTCCAAAACAATAAAAAAACAATTGTAAATACTCCTCTGAGTGTATCGCCAATAATCGTAATTCCATTTGATACCGTATATGCCTGTCTGCCCATCAGGGCTCCGCTAAATGATGCTCCAAGCATTGTAACAGCCAAAGTCATACCAACTAAAATACAGCCTGTTTGAGCATCTTTTGCAAGACTCAATGGAATTGAAGAAAACATATTTGTGAGATAGAAAGAAACTATTATAGAGGCAATGACCGTCATCATCGACAGTATAAGAAAAGTTACAAAAGACGCTGAAACACAGAAATTTAATTGTTTTGGATCGTTATTATAATATGCTACATACCTGTTTATGGCCAGACATAAGGCGCTTTGTAAAATTGCTGGATATGCAAGCCCATAAGAAAGTAATGACCAAACCCCAAACTTATCGACTCCTAATTTTGAAAGCATAATAGGAATCACTATAAGATTCGAGAAAATGCTGACTATCATTGCGGCCCAACTTGAGGCAGCATTAATTATGAAAAGTTTCTTTAAAGACACAATATCTCATTAAATATAAAATTCAAATACCAAAACCAAATGCTTTCTTAGATATTTATTTTTCGCCAATAATATCATTTAGTATTTCGATTAGATCACAAATGGTTTATAGAAACACAAAATATCTGCAATTCTTCTGGCAGCATTACCATCCCAAAATTGAGGATTTCTTCCTTTTGATGTATATTTATTAGTCTTAATTTCTAGATATTTTGAAAGGATATCCTCTTTATCTATACGCACCAACATGTTTGTGCCTTCGGTAACAGTTACCGGCCGTTCCGTATTCTCACGCAGAGTCATACAAGGCACACCAAGAATCGTTGTCTCTTCCTGTATTCCACCTGAATCTGTCATAACTAATGCCGCATTTGCCGTGAGCTTTAAAAAATCAAGATAACCTACCGGTTCCATTAAAATTAAATTTTTCATTGCAGATACTCTTGGCTGTAAATCCGAGCCTTCTATATTCTTTTTTGTCCTGGGATGGATGGGGAAAACTAATTTCAAATCGTTCTGGATAACTTCAAATGCTGCAATTATCTTTGATAAGTTGTCCATATCGTCAACATTACTTGGCCTGTGCAGCGTTATAACAGCGTATTTTTTCTTTTCAATGCCAAGTTTTTCCAATATATTAGATTTTTCGGCTTTCTCTTTATTTGCAAGAAGCGTATCAATCATTACATTGCCTACTAAATGAACTCTATCAGAATTAACACCTTCATTTTTAAGGTTATCCATTCCCGATTGTTCCGTAACGAAAAGCAAATCACTAATAGAATCTGTCAATATCCTATTTATTTCCTCCGGCATTGTGCGGTCAAAACTTCTCAGACCTGCCTCAACATGAATGAGTTTTACGCCAAGTTTTACAGCTACGATTCCACATGCAATCGTGCTATTTACATCACCAACAACTAATACATAATCTGGCTTAAAATCAATAACAACAGGTTCGAACCTTTTCATAACTTCTGCTGTCTGGACGGCATGACTCCCGCTGCCAACTTCAAGATTAACATCGGGCTTAGGGATATTAAGTTCATCGAAGAATAAGGTGCTCATCTTGGCATCGTAATGCTGACCTGTGTGAACAAGCAAAGTCTTAAATTTACCACTCTCGTTAAATACCCGCATAATAGGTGCAATCTTCATAAAGTTAGGTCTCGCACCGCAAACACAAATTATTTTGATCATTATATTATCTTTCAAAAGATAGAATTAAGTGGAGCAGAAATTGCTTCCTGCTCCACCACTATAATTAACTTTTCTACAATACAACCATAACCGCAACATTCGGTAAGCCGAATGAAGGATTAAGGCCGAAGTATGAAGGACTAAATAAAGTATTACGAACCAAATATGAACGGCGAAAATTTAGTACTTTTGACTTCATCACTTACACTTCTTTTCTGGTAGTTTGAACCTTCTTTACAATCGCAGTTAAAATTGCAATCAGTTCATTGCACTCAATTAGAAGGCAGCTAACATCAGCCTCAGACACAAGCTGAGATTCAGAAAGAAGGCGAAGCCAGTAATGTGTTTCACGAGCTTCCTTACGTGAAATCGAATACTTGGAAACAAAATCGGCTTTACTCTGAGCAGCTTGACCTTCTTCTATGTTTGCACCAATAGAAGTGCCAGACCGAAGCAGTTGCTTACTCACCGCCTGCTCAATGCCAGATTTTTTCGATAATATTCGGCATAGCTTAATTATCTGAATGGCAAACTGAAAAGTTCGTTCACACAAATCTCTCTGGCTTCTGCCTTCTTTCATACTTTAGCCTTCTAACTTCGTACTTATAATGTACAACCATAACAGTGTTACTCGGTTCGCCGTCACCGGATTTGTTTATTGCCACAATTCTATACTCCAGTTCTTTGCCTCTTGGCTGCTCGACCAAAGTCGCTTCACTGTCTATCGCTGTCGCAACTTCCTGCCAACTGCCTTCCGGCCTTTCCCTTCGCATTACCTTATAAGCATTGGGTTTGCCGCCATCTGCCGGAGCTTTCCAATCCAAAAATACCCATCCTTCACCCTGCCTTGGCGCTTCGAGCAATCTCGGCTGGCCGGGGACGGCAAG
>Ga0209417_1003886_pt1 | contig 18986 bp, 32 predicted proteins | sample RifGroF2_FD_184002 | JGI IMG/M metagenome (GOLD analysis project Ga0209417, IMG submission 184002) | Groundwater microbial communities from Rifle, Colorado, USA - Groundwater F2 (SPAdes) (version 2) | ecosystem: Environmental > Aquatic > Deep subsurface > Groundwater | place: Rifle, Colorado... | reverse complement strand
GTATTCAATGCCAATACGTCCCTTGCCATTCGTTGGATTGAAACTGGCATTGTTAACCCTTCTGTCGCAGTTTCACTTCAGGTCAAAGGTTTCCTGCCAGAAGATTAACACATTGTTGTGTTATCACTCCAGATACCCCATACCCCTATTTTCCAAACAGCCACCATAATATTGCGTATGTTTTGACCTGGAAATTTTACGATCCGATGTCAGCTGACACAGAATATTTGACAAAACAGAATACTGTGCTATTTTGATATCATCGATAAGGAGGATTATATGAAGTGTAAAGTGTTGATGGTATTGTTGTTGTTTTGTGGATGTTCAGACGACTATGGCGCGACATGTTCGCTTCGCGCAGCATATCCTGGTGCGGAATACATACCATCTCCAGGTGAAAGAAATGAATTTATTATACGCAAACAAGATGGTTCTGTTTCGATCGTTTGGTATAATCCAGCAAGCGGTTCACTTGTTAACGAAAAGCCGCTATTTCCTGCGATGAAGTGTAATGGAGAATAGCATGAAACGCATTATTATGGCATTGATGCTAGTGTTATGTTTTGTTGGTTGTATTAATCCACTAGAGCGCATGGCAATTGTACAGGAAAAGTTTCCTGACGCTGACATTGTACAGTTGCCAGATTCTACTTCCCTTTACATCGTAAGGGAACCAGATGGTTCGATCTATTGCGTATCCATCTATACGGATATTAAAGCTTGGGCGGATACTGAAATGGCAACAGTGAGAATACTTACACCAATGAAAGGGCTGTGATGAAATTGAAATCATATAGTGGCGACTATTGTGGAGGTAGCAGCAATATTTCCGTCAACGGAATGAACGTTTCTATCAGAGATGGAAGGATCTATGTCAACAACGTTGAATACGTTCCTATCGATGGATCAACTATTGATAGATCAACACATGCTAATATGACAAAACCCGAACCAGCTGAACCTATTTCAGTAAAGCTGGAACGCGATAGCACTGTCAACGGAAACATTGACGCTGATGTAACGTTTAACACTACAGGATACATGCATCTGTTTATCAAGGGTAATATTAATGGCGACATTAAGATCAATGGTAATAACTCTATGATTGAGTGCAGCGTGATCAACGGTGATATTCGATCGGATGGAGAGTTGAATATTTCGGCCAATACTATTAATGGGGATATCAAGGGGGCATACATAAAGTGAAAACAGGACATCTTGTACATGATACTGGTATTATTCATACGGATCAGCATAATCAAAGTCGCAGGATAGTTGTACAGATTCCTAGTGGCGGGCAATATGGTCCACGTGGAGATGCTCAGTTTGTGTTCCATGTATTCGATGGACAAAACCAATTTTCACTTGAAGTACAGCGGGCGCGATTGTGCGTTGGTGAACAAGCCAGTAGCCCAATATATGATTCATCTATTCTATTGATTCGTCACTATGCCAGAAACTTGGATCTATGGCCAGATATTTTAAGCAAGTCAACATTGTCAAGTTGGCTCGAATCACACGATAAGCTTGAAAACATGACTTATCATGAAGTTGTGTCTACATCAACCCAGATGGCGGATGCGTTGTTTTATGGTCTGTGCAGTGTCATGGTCAGTATAATTGAATCGAAAGGATATGAAGCTACAGCAAGAAGCCGTGGGCGCGAGTTTTATGGCGAACGGCAAGACAACGGTTATTGTTGGCAACATAACGATAAAAACGTGCAATCAATAGCAAGTATGATTCTGTCTGGTAAGTGTGTTTGTGGCTGTGAAGGGCTATAGCTGTAGAATTATAGGGAGCAATATATGAAAAATCTAGCGTGCAACAATCCATCTGATTATGAACGTCGAAAGGTTACTACAACTTGCAGGAACGAACTAACACAGGCAGGAATTCCAGCCATTCCATTTCAGACAACTGGAGAAGTTCCATCGGATGTTTGTGGTGAATTGAATGGCTGGAATTTCGAGCGTCGTTGGTATTATTGGTCTGCCAAAACCAGCACTATGCCATTGCCATTTAACAAAGCTGAAGAACTATATCGTATGAATGGCAAGGATATTCGAGTTGCGGGACATTGTGGCTGTCTTGCGCCACGAGAATGGTGGAAACGTCCATCGCAGTTGCCAGATTCATATCATATTGATACTCAGGAAGGATTGAATCTTCTGGCACAATACATTCGCGAACATGCTGCGAACATGCTATCAATTGGCCGAAGAGTGCATTGGAAGCAGAGATGAGAGAACGCAATGAAGTTATTGAAAATTGTCAATTGAAAGGATATGATATCGTTTTGCAATGTATGATTGAGGCAAAAGAAAAGTTAACAAAGAGGATATTGGAGTTATCATGATTAATTGTGTAGTGTTAAATTTCGGCTATGTGGAATCCAGCCTGCCATGTTTCGTGCCATTTGTCAGTTATAGGGAATTTGAAACAGGTGAACAGGCTATCCGTTCACTTGCCAAAGACTTATACTTGGAATACAGAAACGAGCATGGTGGAAGATATGGCAAGTGTTGCATTGAATCTATCGATAAAGGCTTCAGATTCTGTAGCGCTTGTGGTAAGAATTTAAGCGCTAGACCAGGATTCAACTTCGAAGCTTTCAATGATTTTGTGTCAATAATTTATCGCTATACTGCTGATGAACTGTGTAATTTTGAAATGATTGGCTGGTATAACGAAGGGTTGTCAATAACAACCCTGGAAGCTTTTAAGAATGAGACCTTTGTACAAGTTGGCACTGACGATTTCCCGCGACCATTCATCAGCTATCTTCATCCTGATGACATCTTGCCAGAAGATCTTGACAACTATGATTGGTTTTTGAACGAAAAAATGGAACAGGACTAGTGAGTTATGAAAATAAGTGCAGGCATATTATGTTATCGCGTTAATCCTGTTCCATTATTTTTCATGGTTCGGCCAGGTGGTCCACTTTGGGTTAATGTTAAGTTTGGACATTGGGGAATACCGAAGGGTGAAGTTGATTCAACCGAAAATATGCTTGACTGTGCGGTGCGAGAATTTACTGAGGAAACAGGATGTAGCTTGCCATCCAAAAACTTGACATATCTCGATACTGTGCAATATAAGAGTAAGAGCAAGCTAATCCATTGTTGGGCAATTCACGATCAATACAATGAAGTTAATTTTGTGAAAAGCAATACATTTAAGTTGGAATGGCCTCGAGGTTCTGGCATCGTAAATGATTATCCCGAAATAGCAGAAGGTCGTTTCTTGGATATGTCATCTGTTAGAAAATTGGTGAAGAGTGAGCAGCAACAGTTTGTTGAGAGACTTATCCATATACTTCATTAAACAAACAGTATATGGAGGACATTATGGGATTGAAACGAAGGTACATTCTGCAATCAATAGCAGGAGCAATCGGTGAATTAACAATTCAAGAAACCATTTCGCCGAACATCTTGAACGCTATTGAACATTATGTTGACAGGCTGTTCAAGATGTAAGTTTCAGCGGACATTTTCTTGACCGCGTAAATGATGTCAGAAATGGCGAGGAAATCACCAAGGAAGAATTGCTGGATATCTTCAATAGAGTTTATCAACAGCTTGATAAGGGTAAAAAAATAACCGCATTAGGTCCAGACGCACAAGCAGTTATAAAAGATATGTTGACAGATATCAATATGCCATTTGTGTTGAGATGGGATTGGAAAAACAAAGAGTTAGATCTTGTTGTCAAGACAGTGATGCGTAAACAGAATTTTCAGACAGCAAATAAACAATTCGTGTTGAAATAGGAGATTATGTGAGTTTAACCAATGATGAACTTGAACTTTTAGACAATATATTGGCCAGTAACGGTAATCATCCATCACGTCCCGAAAAGGTAACTGAACATGATTTTTATCGTCGAGCCAAAGCAATGAGATTATTTCATGATGGTAACACGATAGCAACGGTTGTCAAGGAAGCTGGATATTCTGGTTCGTATGCCAAAAACATTTTGAATGCGCTTATAGATCAGGGTATTGATGCATTGTTCATTCATTCCGGCAAGCCGCGAAAGATCAACTTAAAGCTATCAAGAGATGATATAGAGTATCTTACTGTACTGTCAAACGACACGGACGATCGAGATAACGCCACAAAACAGTGGTCCAGCATTATCCTCGAATATCATAATGGTGTGGGGGTATATCCGCTGGCTGAACAGTATGGCGTTTCAAAGACTCGTATTTACCATATGTTGAATAGAGTGGCAATGGGGCAACTTCACGATGTGCTGTCCATAAGATGGGAACCCGTTGAAATAAACCTGACAGAACATGAACGCAATAAACTAAACGAGATAATGTCGGGGCTTGAACCATGGAACATCCGATATCGTCGTGCTGCATTATTGTTGGGCTTGGATTCCAACTATTCCCGTAAATTGAATGATACACTGTGCAATCAATACGATATATCGCTTACATTCGTAAACAATGCCAGACAACGCATGCGGGTTGAGAAATTATCTTATGTAGATATTGTGTTGGATGGTAACGCTATACAGTTGACAGAAAGACAGCTTGATGATGTTAAGTATATTATGGCCAACACACCATGTACCGCAATGCCTCATAAAAAGGCTTCTATCATACTACATAGCAATAATGGTGAAAGCGATGTGTCGATTGCCAATCAAATGGGAGTGACAAGACAAGCCATTAATTCATCGATGAAGTGGTTAAAAACACATATTGACGAATTTATTACAGTAACCATAAGACGGATAAACGATGGGGAGTGGAATGGCGAGAAAGGAACATTATGTTAGAAGCTGGAAGTGCAATTGCTGGCACCGGACTTTCGGGCAAGATAATTGAAAAACTAAGAATAGTGTATGGTAAAAAGTTGGATGTTAAGGCTTCAGCTGAAGGTTGGGATGCATTGTCAGAAGCAATAATCGAATATTTCACCACCAATGCGGAAATTTCTGTACCCAACACAACAGCTGGTGGTGATACGGCTAGTGGAACATTATCATAATGGAGACAAAATGGATATCGTTGAAGAATTTACCTCTTTGGTAAAAAGTTTTATGAGTGCCAGTGGTGTTTATCCACAACAAGCAATATACAGAAAGCAAAACGAGTTTGTCATTAACGCAATTGCGGGTTCCGCCGATCTGGTATTCGATACCGTGAAATATGCATTGGCTGCTGAAAATGTTTCCGAGCTTATTTTTGGCATCGACATAACGTCAGCACCAAATCAAGGTTTGACGCTAACCGATGCAATCATTGTTGGACACTATGTTAATGAAGGTTGGCAGTTTGGTGTCATCAATTATAGTTATGCCAACTATGAAAACTTCGTTGTAGAACCCATTGACTGGAATAATACCTATTGGTCCAATACTATGGAAAGCTGGAAGCACAAGTTCACACCGTCCACGAATCGAGACTAGTGTAGCCGATATAGTGATTTCACTTCTTGTTGAGATTGTGAACATTCTGTTGGATTTATTGGTGGGAGAACGATATGACAGATGAACAAGAGAAGTTGCCGCAATCGTTAAAGAATTGAACCGTATATTTCCAGCCTGATTTTCTTCGATAAAGCCTCTTGCCATACTCTAATTGTTGTGATATTTTCCCGCCGATTGACTATAATTCAATAAGCAAACGACACAACAAAAGGAGTAATATGGGAACCATTGAAGTAATTACTGGACCAATGTACGCAGGCAAAACAAGCATGCTCATCAGTAAGCTTGTTCGCGCAATATACGGAAAAAAGAACGTCAAGCTCTTTACAAAAGACGAACGCTATGATATAGCAACAACTCACGATGGTCGCAAAATGAATTCTTGCAAGGTTGATGATGCACTTGCAATCATGTGCTGCGACCTTACTGATGTACATGTTGTAGGGATAGATGAAGGTCAATTTTTTGGCCCACGATTGGCATATGTATGTTTAAAATTGCAAGAACTTGGTATAGAACGTATCATGGTTGCGGGGCTTGACCTGGATTCAAGCGAACGACCATTTGAGAATATGTCAGAGTTATTGTCGTTGGCTGATAGTGTTGAAAAGCTAAATGCTGGATGTTTTGAATGCGGTAAACCAGCGACCAGAACATTCAGGAAGGTAAATAATACTGATAGATTCTTGCAGGGTAGTAACGATTATTATGAAGCACTATGTAGAAGGTGTTTCTTGGATAAAAACAAGAAAGGTGGTGAATAGTATGGATGCATTTTTGTGGCTTGCCCGTTTGATTGAGTATCTCAGTGGTTCTATTTATTGATTGATAACATGCGATGCTGTGTTAGATGGCATCGCATGTGTCTTTTTCTTTTCCATACAGTCAGTAGTAATATTCTATATCATCGCCACCAGCAAATGTTGAGTCTTCATGGTCAGCATATGATGTTTCGGTTGCATCATTGGTGAAACCCAATTGTTCAGCCAGCGTTTGTCTTGCGCTTGTGCCAAACGTTATAATGGTTGTGAGTACCAATATGATGAATAGTGCCCAGATATCAATCCGGCAGAATGGTTTACTGTTCATTTGTTTTACCTTCCTGTTCGTTATCATTGTCTTTTTCGAGGTCCCTAATTGCAGCATCATAGGCAGCATTCAATAATGCTTCACGCTTCTTGTATGCTTGAAAACGTGAATCGAAATACGGACGCAGGTACGGCTTCACCACAACAAAATATATTGTTGCAAGTATTGTCAACACCGTGACCCCAAATCCAGCTTCCGAATCTAGCAGGTGTTCAATTATTTTTAGGATGAGTTCAGTATCGTTCACTTGCCACCTATTTATTGATATGAGTTGTCGTTATTGACAAGAACATATCATATGGATTCTATATATTGATACATGGTGCGTCATAATACCAACAACAATCCGACAATCAAATTTTGTCAGTAACCACGATAATAACCATATATTGAAATGTAACATAAATATTACATAATGTTCTTGTTATCTTATGATTAAATCATATAAAAAGCGGTATCTATTGTAAGTAAATTCTTGTCATTCCCAAAAGTTGTGTAATGCTATATGAAACACAAACAAAGGAGACTATATGGAAGATTCGATTAGGTTCGATGTCGAGAGTGATATTGAGTTGAAGGGTACAATTTCTATTAACTATGTAGATGATATGGATGACCATATGTTGTCATTTTCGCTACAAAACGCGGGCAATGATATTATTGCGGGAGCTTCTTTCCCTGTTTCACGAGAAACTGTCAGTAACTTGAATGATATGTTGGTACGCCATCTGACTGAAACTGAAGATGAAACGACATGGGCTGAATGGGTTGCGGAAGTAGAGCATGAACCCGTTGATTATTCGGCTGGTATTGTAATGTTCTTGGAGTTAACAGATAGTTTTAAGGTTGAGTCTTTTACGCTTGACCAAGTGGATTTATTTTTCGGTGTTGAAGTTGATCGTGCGAAGGTCGGACGCGCATTAAAAGAACATGGTTATTTTGCCCAGCGTGTCACCATTAATGGACGCAAAACACGGGTATATTCCAAGGCCAAAAATGTGCCAGTAGAAGAATCAAAAGATGATTCTCCACCAAATAATGTTGTCATTTCAACACCAAAAGAGAATGTTATCGACAATCCAAAAGCTCTTATTGAACCATTCCTGAAACGGTTCAGGGATTCTTGGACATGTGGCGACAAAACATGCAACGTATGTCACTAACTGTTCTTATCAAAACATCCAACCAATAATTCCGCCAGTACAATAAAAGCATCCATAAGAGATATCGATATTCTGATGGCAAGCCAACAACCACAATACAACTTGAAAAAATATTTTCAATAGTATTTACCAGTGGTTACGATAAAAATCATTTCTATCGCTTTACTTTTCGGCGCATATTGTTAACAATATAGCGTTGTTTTTGTGGCGCGCTGTCAAATTACTTGACATTTTCGAAAAGCGTGCTATCATGTCGAATAATGGCTCGAATAAATCGAGCGAGGAGGAATTATGAAACGGAATGATTTTTTTGCATTTGTGGTGTTGTTGTTATTTGTTGGCGGGTGTGGTGCCAGTTTTGACGGCTATGACGGGTTGGATATCGTTGAGCTGGCTGGAACAGATTATGAACGTATGGACGAGACACCATCGCCATCGCCAGTTTTTGCCACCATGACACCCATCACTGGCAAGGCTGTCAGCACGAAGTATTTAGATTTGTTGGAATTCGTTGACGCTGATGCTGACGCTGACGGTGTCAGCATGTTGGATGGCGATTGTGACGATGCCGATGACACTGTTAATCCTGACGCGACAGAGACATGTAATGGCCTGGATGATGATTGTGACAAGAAGTCAGAATCTATTCCTGCTATTTTGGCAGGAGACAGTGTTGGATACTGTGAAGGACGTGATGCCAGTTATAGTAGTGGGGTGCTGTATACCATCTGGCAGGACATGAACAAACCAGTTGGTATGGCCTTGAATTCACTTTTGGATATATCGGTCGCGGTACAGGGCGATGATTCCTTCACCACGACATTAATGCATGACAATACTGTCGTCACCACAACCGTTACTCAGGCTGATGCCCCCAGCGATGTGGCATATGATGGGGATAAGCTTGTCATGGCAAGCACATTTTCGATAAGGATTGCGAATGGAACAGCGGATCCCACAAAGATTAAAGTGTATAACACTTATTTTCCGCAATCCATTACCGCGGACAGTTCTGGCAATATCTATGTGTCAGAATATCTATATCCGATGAACAGGATTGTGAAACTCACAAAATCGGCGGGATATGCCGAAACCGAGTTGATGCCATGGGCAGAACGTTACATCATCAACATGTCATATCATGACGGTAAGTTGTTGATGGCAGACGGTTGTACATGGTTGCAATGCGAATCAGACACAATGAATAGCGTATTTTCCTTCGATTTGGCGAATGGTGATATTGAAATTCTTGCTGGAACAGGTGAGACATATGAAGTATGCAGCAAAACAATGGTCAATAACGCCATGGCAACCGATACACCCATTTGTCAGCCCACAAGCGTCATTGCAGCCATGGAAAATGGTAAGACAGTCTATTACCTAACCGAAATCAGCAAGTCAGGAAGTGGCGGTTTGGTTCGTAAAATTCAGGCTGATGGCAAGCTTGTCACGGTAGCGGGTGGTGGAACAGTTGCGACCGATACTGGCACGGGGATTGCACCACTATCAGCAAAGTTATCAAGCCCATGGGATCTTGCAATTGATAGCATGGGAAACCTGTATGTCGCCGAGCAGGTCAACAGCACATATGATTCCACGAACCCTGATGCCGCCTATGGCATTCGAGTATTGGTGAAGTAACGCGCGTCGTTTTATCCCGCCTCAACATCCTGTCAAATAAATCACAAAACGATACAATTTAGATATTATTCCCATATGACGTTTGTTATATGGGAGAATTGTTATTGAATCAGGAAATTGCCAATAATGCTATAATGGCTTTACGGCTACTTATAAATGCCAGTACATCCATTTCAGGTCCCGCGCCAGAACATGCCAGGAAGCTTCTAGAAGGCTTAACGTTACCCGATGGCTGGGTTGACGCGGTATTGGCTGGCTGGCAAAAAGCAGCAAGCCGTAAGCGCCTTAAAAGGGCATACGTTAAGGCATTGACTGGTTCTCCAATCCGTTACCTGAATCCGACAATGATTCCGCATATTGATCTTACCGCTCAAACCGTTAAGCCAATTTCAGAACAGAAAAAGCGGAAAACAAAACCGCGTGTTTGTAGATTATGCGGTCTTGAACCTGAACGTGGTAGACGTACCTGGCATGCTGTTTGCTGGAATACTCTTGAACCCCAAACACAGGGTTATTGGAATAAACTTAGACGCATTGTTGCTGAACGTGACAATTGGAAATGTAAGTCATGTGGCATAAATCTAAATGTCAGAAAGTATGATAAAAAGTCATTAAAGGCGTGGCGAAGCGAAAACAAAGTTAGGGGAAGTATCTTTCAGATAGATCATATCGTACCAATATCTCGTGGCGGCAAACACGACGCATCCAACCTTCAATTGCTCTGTTATCCTTGTCACCGCAACAAAACAAACCTAGAAGCTATGACAAGTCTGGAAGTCAGAAATACCGACGCCTAAATAATATCTCGCGTCAACTCAGCCATAACTGCGTAAATATCTATAAAGACACGACATTTATGTTTATTGTTTTTTCATCAAGAATACTTGACATTCTAGATTTGCGGGCTATATTTATAGTGTTAGGTTTGAGAACGAAAATTGATTGTCTGGCTGCAAGTGATTGCAGCACGAATGAAGGAGCATAAGATGAAAGAGCAGGCTTTGACTCAGACCACTACCACAGACGTTTACACCGAGCGTGAAGTTGCAAAGACCACAGTTACGGTGTTGCTCAATACGGTGATGCAGCTTTCCGAAATGTTGGTGCCTGGAAGCGCGGTTATCATCAAGCGGCAGGTGATGACACAGCCGAAGTCAATCGAATTGCCTATTGAGTTGACTCGTGAAGATGAAGTTCCTGTCAATGCCCGTGTTGGTCGTAAATCTGAACCGCGAGACCCAGCGATGTCGCGTGCGATCAGGGACGCGTTGTTGAATAAGCGTATCACCCAGCGTGAGTTTGTGAAGCGCTTACATCTTGTCGGATACGATGCCAGTGTGTCAGCTATCAGCCTGAAATTGAGAGGTTTGGGGCCAGTTGACAATGTGTTTGTGGAAAAATCAGCACAAGCCCTGAATATGAAGGTTGATGAGTTGAAGCTTATTGCCAACAATCCCCGCAAGTAACCGCTATTCAGCCAGCTATTCAGCCAGCCATTCCTTTCCAGCTTCAGTTCTAGCCCTTGCAATCACCAATCCATTTTACGTAATACTTGACGTTTCGGCGAAGTGTGTTATCTTGCCCAAAAAGGAGGATAACATGAAAAAGATTGACGTGTTTTTGGGCGGAACGTGTGGCGAAAATCGTTGGCGCAATGATTTTATGCCAAAATTGGATGCTGTGGGTATTACGTACTTCAATCCAGTGGTGGATGTTTGGAATCGAGCTGCGCAGATTATTGAAGATGAAGCAAAACAGTCTGCCAGATGGAATCTGTTCTATCTAGGCAATCCACTTTGTGGCGATAACAGTATCTCGCCCTATAGTATATTCGAAGCAGCTACAGTGCCACGTAATAATCTTATTGTGGTAGTATCATTGCATGAGTTTACAAATCCAGCCACAAGGAAATCCATGTCCAAGATTGCCCATGACTTGGAAAATGCTGGCGTCATTGTCACGCAGTGGCTCCGCGATGCAATGGACTATATGGTTGTTATGAAACGGATAGAAAATGAGGAGTTATGCTGAGAGAACAATTAGAGAGATTGACCACGAAACGGTTATTAGCATATAGAAACAAATTGTTACAAACAACAGAGACTGGAGATTGGATTGATTATCCAAACAGTTGTGTTAAACAGCTCGGTGGCAAACAATCAACAGCATGGCAAGCAGAATATCAGATTGTTAAGGATATCTTGGCGTCACGAGAACATATCGATAAGCCGAATCAGGATAGATATAGAAATAAGGAGTAGTAATGTATAAATTTTACGGTGGTACAACAATTGGTTCAAGTCATCTTGCACATGGCCTAAATAACCAGGATGGATATAAATTCGCAAACATGACATCTAAGGACGGGCATGTTATTCAGGTAGGTTTTGTGTGTGATGGATGCTCAGTGCCATTGCGAGACCGTAACCCGATGACAAAGAGTTTTACTGAAGTCGGGGCAAGAATAAGTGCTAGTATGTTGCTTAACATAACCAATAACATTATGTCAACACTTGAAACTGATTTAGTCTGTTTCGAGGCATACCTTGATATGTTACTCGAACAGTATATCGTTTCTGTTCAGGCTATGTCAAATATTATTGATGCGCAATCAGTATCTGCTGATGTTGATGCCAATACGATGAATAGATTCTTTCTACATACAGTTGTTGGCGTTATGTTGACACCGGAAACCATGTATTGCTTTTGGATTGGAGATGGATACTATGGCGTCAATGAAAAACTATATAGCCTTCAAAATGGCCCACGTAACGCGCCAAGTTTTCCATTATTCCATCTAAACAATAATGGTATTAAGTTTAACTATAAGGCCATTCCTATCGCGGAAGTAAACAACGGCTTTATCGGAACAGACGGCGTTGAATATTTGATCAATACGTGGGATAATAGCTGGAAAACAAACGGTTACGAAGGTGAAATGCTGAAGAGCGTTTCCAACATGTCTGTAACTGGTATTTCGGATATGTTGAAAGGGGTTAACCTTTCATATGAAACGATTGATATTGAATCTTTACCGCTTTATGACGATACTACGTTGATTATCTTTCAAAGGGAGAAACGATGAATACTATTGAGATGATTCTAAACCGTTGGTTTACTGTTTATGGGAGTGATGCTTTGACATTGAAGGAAGTAATTGAAGGATCGCGATATGATCCACAGCTGTTTATTCTGTTTCAAGAACTATGTAATGGTCGAGTGCCCACACCGATGCGTACCGCACAATATATACGCCAACACGTTGACCAGGAACACGATGGCCTGAAGCTTGTATCGGATGGCAAGGAAAATGGTTCAACACGCTATAGTGTCGTCAGTATGCGTACAGAAGAACCAACTGTTATCAACACTGACAAAGTAGAAATAGTTGAAGTTCGGGATGAACTAGATGTTCCCGATTTTGATTTTTCGGATGTATTCATGCCTTCGCGACATGGAAAGCTAAAACGCATTATGGCATGGGGCGTTGTGGCGTCAATTGTTGTTTGTACAGTTCTTGTATTTTTTGCAGGAATTTTCTGAAACCCACTTGACTGGTTTTTGATGGTGCTTACGTTGTATTCAACGTTACAACAATGTGCAATCAATAGCACAAAACAATGGAGGTAATTATGTATCTTGTTCGTGATCAATTTTATCGTTCGTTCAATTCACTTCTTGACTCATGGTTCATGCCAACATATGGATTTGTTGATTATGCACAAAATCGATCGGCGATTACTGACGACAAAGAACACTGGACTGTCAGGGTAAATGTTCCAGGCTTTACGCCGAATGACGTTTCAGTCAAGGTTGAAGGAAATTATCTGACACTACGGGCAGAACGTAAAAGCGATAAAACCATGGCTGTAGTTGAACGTTCTGTTTGGCTGCCTGACATTGAGTTGATCAATCTCGACCAGGTAACAGCTGCTGTCGAAAATGGACTAGCAACAATCGTTATTCCCAAGCCGACACCCAAACAACATAAAGTTATTCCTGTCAAGTAACCATTCAATATCCAGCCACGTTTCTCCTGCTTTTCCTTGCCAAAACAATAAAGTGTGATATTATGCCAATAAACGAGGAGATAATATGATTGAATACTTTATTGCGGGTTGGCGTATTGGTACTAATTCCAAGTCTATTATGCCATTACAGTATCTTATATACCCTGTTTGGGGTAAGGTATTGTTTCGTATTGGACAATTTCTTGCAAGAACATTTTGGCAATTCAAATGAATGCTGCATATTAATTTTCCTTTACATTTTTCGCAAGCGTGCTATAGTGGCCATACACGAAACAAACAATAGTGAGTTGGACATGAGTAACCGCGCAAAACGCCTGGCGATAAGCGAAGCGTTGTCAAGTAAACACCCGATGTTCAGGCTTGGGGCTGTGCTTGAAAATCGTCGCAATGAAGTTGCCAGTTGTTGCAATATACCTGCATTCCATGGGTGTAGGGGTATGTGTGCGGAAACCAGGTTATTGAGACATCCCCCGCGCAATCATTCGGTTGGTGGTGTACTGTATGTTGCAAGAGTATGGAAGGATGGAACGCTTTCGATGGCCAGACCATGCAATAAGTGTATGTTGTTGATTCGTGCGCGTGGCATTCGAGAGATCAATTATACGAATCAGGAAGGACAGTGGGTGCGCGAAAATATAGATTGAACTTTTCAATATTAACTTTTCACGTGCTATTGATTGCATATTATTCGTTTAACAGTTGTTAGTTTCACAGAAAGGTAAGAAAGTGTCAGACAGCAAGGATAGTAAGAAGCGTAGAGATCCACGTCATGATATGTTGGCCATTAAGGCTGCCAGGTTGGCCAGAAAGACGAAACGAGATGTTGATGAGTATGATGAAGATCTAGATGAAGACTTGAATCAACTCGACTTATCGCCCACCATCGTTCACGCGCTTCGTACACAGAACAAGAAGTAATCATCCATTTTATTTCTGTCTTATAGCTAGATTCACAACACAATGGTGTCTAATACTATCCTGACACCATTGTGTTGTGATAGCGCCTATAAACATCGTTGCCCCACTAAATAGATTTTTATAGAAATGACACGGAAGTATTGTTTTGCTGTTTTGATTAAAACTAGATGCATTGGCGGGGCAGGAATCGTTATGGATTGCTAATATTGATGGCAGCGTTTTTGACACTGGTAAGCGTGATCGTTGTCCAGGTCCAGCTTTCCCGATAGTCTGAACCAGTCACCCACGTAAACAACCATTCCTTCGATGCTTCGTATCGCCGTTTCAACTCGTGGAGAACAGCAGGTTTTACGATTGTGTAAAAGTAAACATCCTGCAATTTCTTACCAGGAAACCATTTGTCGCCCAATTCCTTGTCAATCTTTCTCTCGACGTTATCTGCCTCGGCTTTAACCCACGAAGCGGCATTGTTTTCAAGATCAGTTACACTAATCATCTCGTTTCCTTTCCCTTGTTCATCTTATGGCTGTAAGTGTTACTTCAATCCACGAATCAAGCCGATCGTGTTTTGGCACCCATGTGAATATCCACTCACGGGGTGATGCCTCATATCGTCTCTTTAGTTCATAAAAAACGTGCGGTGGAGTTTCACCAGAAACGTTTACTGAAACGTTTACTGGCATCGATTCTTTTCCTGGAATCCACCACCATGAAAGTTTACTATCAATAAGTTTTTCCAGGTCATCAGCCTGCATGCGAAAATCATCATTCAATAATTGACTTTCAAGCTCAGTTACCCGAAGCATTACTACCTCCTGTCAAGTCAAGTTTCGTGTTTCGTTTATCGACTATTAGCAATATATCACGCTTCTTAAAAATGTTAAGAACTATTTCATCTAAAAATTTACTGGACAAAAATACTCATTTACTTGACAAAAATACTCGTGTGTGCTATATTGATTTCAAGTTTAGCATTTAACCTGATTGGGAATCAATCATGGCTGATCTTGTTACAGTTAGTCCCATATCTAAACGGGGTAAGGAAAGAATTGCCCAACATGGGGCAACTTTTGAGCTTATTCGCACCACATTGACAGACGGTCAGAAAAGAATTCTCTGTCAGTCCCTGAAACACACGGCATCCGATGGCCATGGCGGTAAGGAATGCTGGCTGGGTTGGTTTGTGGTTGGTATTGAAGTTTCTGTTATTTCCACGTCAGTTTCTTGACTTATTAATGTTTAAACCTGAATAGGAGTTAGCGATGCCATCGGTAGCGGAAATCGTGACAGATCAGATTATAAAGGCCATGGAACGTGGTGTCATTCCGTGGCAAAAACCGTGGGTTGGTGATGCAGCCAACATGAATGCTGTGAGCAAGAAGGCTTATCGCGGCGTGAATGTCTGGCTGCTAACAATTGCACGTTTGTCAGGCGGGTTTGCGTCCAACTATTGGATGACTTTTAAGCAGGCTGAAGCTGCAGGCGGTATGGTCAGGAAAGGATCAAAGGGCACGCTGGTCGTGTTTGCCCAATATCCAGACAAAAAGGAATCAGAACTTCCCGATGAGGATGATCGCAAACGTGCGGTTATCCGATATTACTATGTGTTTAACCTGGATCAGATCGATGGATTGCCTGTTGAATTTTTGGACAAGTTGAATATTGAACATGATGTCATCGAATTTAACCCAATCGATGCGGCTGAGCGTTTAATTGCGGGCATGCCTGCTGATATGCCAGAAATTCGCCATGGTGAACAACGGGCATACTATAGCCCACAGTTTGATTTCATCAACATGCCAGCGCGAAATTCCTTCGTGTCAGAAGAAGCATATTATGTCACGCTATTTCATGAGGCAATTCATGCGACCGGGCATGCCAAGCGACTCAACCGTAAGACATTAACCGAAAGTGACTTTTTCGGTGGGCATAACTATTCCCGTGAAGAGCTTGTAGCCGAAATGGGAAGCGCCATTCTCGGGGCAACAATAGGGCTAGAAAAAGAGATCGACAACTCGGCTGCATATGTGGCTGGTTGGCTCAAGAAGTTAAATTCTGACCGTTCCTTCGTGATCAGTGCCGCAAGCCAGGCACAGAAGGCTGTGGAGTATATTCTGCAACGTCAATTGTGATAGAAGATCGCTATATTGTTCCTTCCTTATATAACAATATTCCTTTAGCCTTCTTTAGCCTTATAGGGCTATTATTCCCTTCTTATATTCTTCATGTTCTGTTGTTCTGCTAGGGTGGAGGCGGGTTCGACCCCCCTCCACCCCTTTCCAACCTAGTATGGGTAAGTTTTTGTTTCCTTAATGATTGCAATAAGTTTTGCGCCTAACTTTTGACGTAAACGACTAATTGCTGCAATCAATAGCATGTTGGCTTCCAGAAATCATACAAAGAATTTTTTGACGTTTCGGGGTTCCGTGATATCCTGTAGCTGTTTCGTGTATCGATTAAAAATTGTCTCAATGGAGAATGAAAGGAAGCATTATGAACAAGAACGTTTTTTCAAGTCAACAAGAACTTACCACCAACAATGCAGGGGGACATGCATACAAGATGTCAGCCAAACATGCACTTGCTCAACTTGCGGTTACTGGTACTTTTAATGGTACCTATTATGTTGATGCCAAGTCACAGCTTGAAGATGTTATCAAGTTTGCGAATATGTGTGATCCACAGTTTGTCATGAAGGTTGCTATTTATGCCCGTAATAGTGCGTACATGAAGGATATGCCTGCTGTATTGTGCGCTCAATTGGCTGCCCGTTCAAAGCAAGATGCAACGGCGAAAGACGTTCTTGAACGTAACTTCCATCGTATCGCCGATAACGGTAAAATGGTACGCAATTTTGTGCAGGCAATTCGTTCTGGACAGTTTGGCAGAAAATCACTCGGATCTATGCCGAAGCGACTTGTTGAGCGATGGTTCACAGATATTTCGGATGAACGACTTTTCCGTAATTCCATTGGTAATGATCCGTCAATCGCTGACCTTATCAAGATGGTACATCCACGTCCAGCCACGAAATCACGTGAAGCCCTATATGCCTATCTGTTGGGCAAGAATAAGACAAGTTATGATTTTGATTCATTGCCAGACGTGGTAGCAAAATACGAATGGTTTAAATTCTGTCGCAAAGATGGTGTTGTTCAGGACATTCCAAACGTACCATTTCAGATGTTGACAAGTCTCAATCTTAGCGAACAGGATTGGGTAAGCATCGCCAGAAGTCTTTCCTGGCACGAGACAAGAATGAACCTGAACACGTTGTCGCGACATGGTGTATTCAAGCATGAAGGTATAGACCAGCTTGTGGCGGAACGGTTGAAGGACAAAGAAGCAATTCAACGTGCCAAGGTGTTTCCATATCAACTTCTCGTTGCGTACAAAAACACAACGGAAGTTCCGCATATGGTGCGTGAAGCACTTCAGGACGCAATGGAAATTGCTACCAACAATGTTCCAGCCTATGATGGTAAGGTTTATGTTTGTCCCGATGTCTCTGGAAGCATGTCGAGTCCCGTAACAGGCAATCGTGGCACAGCTTCAACAACAGTACGTTGTATTGACGTGGCGGCTCTTGTTACTGCGACCATATTGCGAAACAATAAAGATGCCACTGTGATTCCATTTGAGACACGTGTTGTTAATATTGATCTTAACCCACGCGATAGCGTGATGACAAATGCAGATAAATTGTCACGTATTGGTGGTGGAGGAACGTCATGTTCAGCCCCATTGTCAAAGTTAAATAGCGAAAAGGCAACGGGCGATCTTGTCATTTATGTTAGCGACAATGAATCATGGTTTGATTCAAGTTATCCATTTTATAACCCAAGCGGCAAAACAGTATTCCAGAGTGAATGGAATGCATTTAAGACTCGTAACCCGAAGGCAAAACTTGTATGTATTGACATTACGCCTAACACAACTGCGCAGGTTAAGCAACATAAAGATGTATTGCAGGTTGGTGGTTGGAGTGATAATGTGTTCACAGTTATTAGTGAATTTTTGAAAAGCAATGGTCAATCTGACTATTGGACTAGTATTATTGAAAACATCAACCTGGATTAATTATGATTCCCATTCAAGGTCTCTTTCAACGTATCACGCCAGCAGTCATCAACCTATTCGCCAATAGAGTTACTGACGTAACATTTATTCAGAACCAGAAAGATAGGTCAAGCGGATATAGTTTTATGTTTGATGGTAAACAGTATATGTTTATGCACGGCGATCATTGGTCTGCCAAGTGGGCGAAATGTGGACCAGTAAACTGTTTGGGTAATATGTTGCCCACAATACTTATGGATGTATTGACAAGCCTTAAATCCAAGAAGATGTCAACAGATCTATTTAATCGTCTAGGGTATCAATTCATATGTTATCTTGTTTGGATTGAATACATGGATGAGAAAGAGCTACAACAGTATCTTGACAAGACACAACAACGATTGCCAGATAACAGCTTGCAACCAATTGCGTTTGATATTTTTGGCGAGCCGAATGATGTAGAATCTTACCTGCGGGCTAATTCGTCAAGTCCTGAATATTGGCTGGATAAAATGGCGGGAAAAGAAACCAGCTAAGAGATTAGCTAGGTATTATGCAGTCCATGTTGCATCATCACTATTCGATTCAACAACAACACAACCCTCACCGATAGAAGCAATGCCTAGCTAAT
>Ga0209417_1003885_pt1 | contig 18993 bp, 22 predicted proteins | sample RifGroF2_FD_184002 | JGI IMG/M metagenome (GOLD analysis project Ga0209417, IMG submission 184002) | Groundwater microbial communities from Rifle, Colorado, USA - Groundwater F2 (SPAdes) (version 2) | ecosystem: Environmental > Aquatic > Deep subsurface > Groundwater | place: Rifle, Colorado... | reverse complement strand
ATTTGGTAATGTTACAGATCCATTTGAACAGATTGGATTCTTGTACTGACTAATCTGATATCCCTTTGGTAAATCAGGGTAGAAGTAATGCTTTCGATCAAAAAAGATTTCGTTAGCAATGGTACAGTTTGTAGCCAATCCCATCAGCATGCATAACTCTATGGCTCTCTTGTTTGGTACTGGTAATGCTCCAGGTAATGCCATACATACTGGGCATACATGGGAGTTTGGTTCTTTTTGAAAGTATCCAGTAGGGCATGTGCAGAACATTTTTGATTTGGTTTTGGTCTGTACATGTATTTCTAGACCTATGATTGTGTCGTATTCCATAGTTAGTAATGTTATCAATTTTGACCTATTTATGCAATTTCCTCGAGGAGTATCCCTCCATCTGGAGATTCTTTTGCATATATGTAATATGTTCCTCTTCCTTGTCCTTTCGGTTTGATATATCCCTTTTCTACCATGTCTTGTAGATCTCGGTAGGAGGTCATAAAGGAGGTTCCCATCATTTTCGTGTATTGATGTCTTGTTACTTTGAAATTTACTGCTATGTAATCCAACAACTTTATCTGTCTAGGATTGAGTAATACCTCTATGGCTCCTTGATTCTTTACCTTTTTAATATGTACATCCTTGTATTCCTTCGCTACACCGATGACTGTGTACGAAATGGTATACAGGAATGCCTCTAGGAACATTGTTAGATCATGTTTGCCTTTTGAGAGTTTGAATGCGGAGGTTAGATCATCTCCTAAATATTCTAATGCTTTAGCATATGGGAATATGTTGTCTGGGTTGTAGCCGTAGTTCTTTGCCAATATTTCTAATGTTAGGATCGCAGTCATCTGATTACCTGCTAGGAATGGTGCTTTGTCTATGAATTCGTAGAGTAATATTCCCAGCTTTATGAGGAAATGGTTGTGATCTTTACCATTCTTTACCCATTCAAATACGTCATTGAAGTAACTGCTTGGGTCTACGTGTGGATAGAAGTCTCTAAATTTGTACCATGTGTCATATATTTCATTTGGTTTTTCACTGAATCCTCTTAGCTTGGCTAAGTCCCAATCGTCAGCGATGTTTTTCATCAGGAGTTTGTTGATGTGTGTACTTAATTCAATAGATGGTTTTAATGCGTTGGTTGGTCCGTATGAGTTTATGAAGTCTCTTACGTTTCTAAAGTTTGTGAATATTTTTAGAGTTTTTCTTTGTGATGGTGGTTCTTGTCCTCTTTGGATTTGTAGTGATTTGTTGTAGCCTAATGGGTATCCGATTAGTTCTCCTAGCTTTTCTGTGTCTTCTGCATCGTATTTCTCATGTAATACGGATTTGTATTTTTCTGGTAATGGGTAGTGGTTTATATCTGCTACTGCTAACTCATATTTAATGAGGTAATTGAGTATGAGGCTTGTTATTGTGTACTGTGGTGTTTTCATCTGTGTATATATATTTAAAAAGCTAATGGGTGGCCTCGAACCACCGACCTTTCCCTTACGAAGGGATTGCTCTACCAACTGAGCTACATCAGCTTAATGTAACGATATTGTAACAAAGGGGGAGTGGAAAAACAAATTGAAAAGTGACTATAGGGTTGGTATAATCATTTTAAGAAAACATTTGAGGTTTTCATATTGTTCTTTAGGAGGCAAAATGGATGAACAGAAGTTTAGCTTCAAATTAGTGAAGCCCATCTTCGGGGAGGAGATTATAACCGCTGTAAAGGCAATTATTCCGAGGAATAATCATGTTATTCAACCTTCTCCTGCAAGCAACCAAGAATTCTCAATCGTAATTTGGTACCCAGAAATTGGTCATAGTGCCAAAATATCTATTGGGGTTGGGGACAACACTGATGATATTATTCGTAGAGATTCTTCGTATGAGAAACTTTGGCTTGTTGTATCAAAAGAACCAAATGTTACTGATGGGACTTTTCAAGCAGCTCTTGAAAACATCGGAATCTGTATCGGAAACATTCATGATGCAATCCAGTGCGCTCTCCCAGCGTAAGCTTAAAGAACAAAACGGCCTATTGGCATAACAAATGCCAGTGGCCGTTTTTTCTTTTATACTTACTTTTCTAACTTCTTCATAATATCGTTGTTAAGTTTGTTCTTCCAAGACTCTGTAGCATGAAAAAGCTCGTCACAGAATGCAGCAACATCCTTACCTGTAACATCAAGAACATTCTTTTTGTTCTTAACACCCTCTTCAAATAATCCAAGAAGGTCTTCTAAGGTACTAAAGTCCCCCATATCATTCTCTGCTTCAAATCTCCATAGATTCCACATATAGTTCTTAATCTCTCCATATACGATCTGGTAGTCCTTAGGCAATGCTTTAGCTCTTGCCTCTAGTTTCTTCCATTCCTTTTTCTGTTCCCAACCTGTTATCTTTATTAAAAAGTTTTTCATTATGTTATTTTTTTAATTTATTTATTTTTGATTCTACAAAACTCCATTTAGCCCAGAATAGTTGTAATTCTGTATTTCCAGCATCATTAAGGCTGTAAAATTTTCTTGAAGGTCCCATATCTGATGGTCTTTTTGTAATATCTACAAGATTATTTTTCTCTAACCTAAGTAAAATGGTATATACAGTACCTTCTACAATATCTGTAAAACCGAGCTCATTGAGTTTGTTGGTTATTTCATAGCCATAGGTTTCTCCTCGGCTTATGATTTCTAAGACACATCCTTCGAGTACACCTTTTAGCATTTCTGTTAAGTTTTCCGTAATATATCTCCTTTTTAATTTAGTACTTTGTAATACGCATTACCGGTATATAGTACTGCAGAGTAGCGGAAATGTCAAGATGATTGAAATTGTTTGTAGAAACATGTTTGCTGGGAATTGTATTAATCTGGAGCGAGAGACGAGATTCGAACTCGCGACATTCTCCTTGGGAAGGAGACATTCTACCAACTGAATTACTCTCGCATAATATTGTTATTCTACAAAGAAAAAGGGACTATTTCTAGTCCCTTTCTTACTACCCTTGGTCTATTGCAAAATTCATTGAAATAATTTAAAAAATTATTTAGCCCACTCAGTTTTAACAATATCCCAATCACCTCTTAATTGATTACCTAACTTCTTAGCAGCTTCTGCAGTAACAGCACCATCTTTCTTAATCTCTTCAACCACCTCTGTTACCAATCCCATATATTTGGATTCATCAATCTTAGATCCAGCTTTCTTAAGTGCATCTAACTTCTTTTCTAAAGTCTTCTTAGTAACAGCATACATATCCATAGCCTTTTCCTGATATTCCTTAGCTAATTTCTTTAAATCTTCCTGTGTTTCTTTACCAGATTTAGGTGCTAAAAGAATACCAGCTGCAGCTCCAGCTATTACTCCTAAGAATAGTCCTTTCAAAAATGAAAATGCTTTGTCTCCGTCCATGATAGTTATATATTAAAATTATATATATACATATATATTAGCCCAAGTAAAAAAAAATAGCTATTTTTTTTGCTTAGTCATCTTCACAATGAGATATGCAATGACTAAAAGTAACAATGGGGTGACCACTGCTACTAAGATTGTTCCGAAAGATATAGTGTTCATAAATATATGGTAACATAATGGATATGGTATATCCAACATTAGATTTAGAAAAGAAACTTTGGAAGAAAGGTTTTAAAATAGTAGTAGGTATTGATGAAGCAGGAAGAGGGCCTTTAGCAGGTCCTGTGGTTGCAGGATGTGTATGTGTTACTTCAAAGGATCAGGTTGTAGATATTGTAAGGGATAGCAAAAAGATGACTGAGAGGCAGAGGAATGAGGCATATGATCTCATTATTAAAAAATCTCAAGGATATGGAGTAGGTATTGTTGATGCAAAGCGTATAGACAAGGTTGGTATACGACAAGCTGTGTTAGAGGCTATGACTAAGGCTGTGGAAGAGACAGAGAAGATGCTAAAACAGAAAGCTGAATATGTTATTGCGGATGGAGGGATTATGTTGATTGAGGGATATAATATGGAGAGTATAAATAAGGGGGATTTAAATCACTATTCCATAGCTGCGGGATCTGTACTAGCGAAGGTTACTAGAGACAGGATTATGAATCAGTATGCTAATCAATTTCCTAAATATGGGTTTGAGAAACATGTAGGATATGGTACTAAATTACATATGGATATGATTAAGAAGTATGGGGCATGTGAGATACATAGGTTAAGTTTTGCACCGTTTAGTAGTAAACCTATTGACTAAGGTTATAGGGTTTCTGTAACATACAGTATGGATTTAATAAATGAAGAGATATCAGCACAATCGTTAGAAGAAGGAATGCAAGATATCGCCTTGATGAAAGTGGCCTATGCCGAGTGCATTACAAATATCCCAGAGGACACATATAGATTTGTGCAGCTAAATGGACGTAGAACTGCCGAAGATTTCAATATTTATTATAATCCAGTGGATGATATATGCTTACCAGATTGCAAACGTTATGCGCAATCGATGAACTTATATATACATAGGGATCAATCGGGGAGTGGAATCTTTTTGTTAAATAAAATGCCAAAGAAAAATGCTCTAGGAAGGCCCGATTCCGCTGTATCATGTGGCAAAAATATATATTGGTGGGGAGTTTTTGATATGGGTAATAACAATATATATTCGGCAACAAAGAAAATGAAAAAAAGTGTTCCTGTTCTTTCCCTTTCTATGGAAGAAATATGGATGGGGCAAATGATAATTCAACTTGCTAAGGCAACATTTGTTATTGACTCTCCATTTGTTCTAAACACTTATTGTGGGAAGTTAACATAGAATAAGCTCTCATCCTATTGACTAAGATTATAGGGTGATGTAATCTAGAAAATAACTTGTTTTAGAAACACCTATGGCAGGAGATGGAAAAGATTTAAAATATCCTGAGGAAGAGACAAAAATTCTAAGGTATTTAAATGAGCTAAAAGAGTGGTTTGCGAATAAAAATATCCATGAATTAAAAATGACTGAATATAATGTGGAGAAACTAGAAATAGCTCTTAGAGAGCTAGGATTTATATCCTCTGAGAGGTGTATTGATCTTACAAGGGACACATTATATTTCCAAGTTAATATAGATAGAGAGCCAGGCCTTTATTTAAATATGTGGGCAGATAATCCTGAATGTAAAGGGGATTTGCTTCTTTCAAATATTGGATTTTTGGAGAATGGAGAAACAGGGGATTTATATATCTTGGGTCATGGTGGTGATTGGCCTCCGCAATTATTGCGTGATGATGTAAATAATATTCCAGGATCAGATAAAGCTATAGCATTGGCTTGTTGTATGGTAGAAATAGCTGAAGCACAGTTGGTGGCTGCTTAATAATTTATTAATTATTTTTATGAAACAAACAGATCCTCAGGAATCAGAAGTTCTATCTGTAGAAGATACAAAAGAACAAATTTTTGATTGTATAGTAACCTGCGAAGTAGATACATCATATTCTCGTGATGGTGATGATAATTTGGATCATTGGGTTGGCGTAAATAATGCAATAGTTGAGAGTTTGCATAGAATGAAAGCCATACCAAGTGCACATGATATTTTGCCAGAGAGATCCCAATTGGTAGTTTGTAGGTATGAAGAAGAAAATCCAATGTGGGGAGGAATATTCTTTACAAGTAAAAGAAGCAATAAAAATCTATTAGATGCTCTTCCCAATAGTTCAAGAGAGGATTGTTTAGATAGACCATACTTTGGTGTTATTGCATACAAAGATGGTTCTGTAACTTTTTGTAGATCATATGGGGGGAAAATGATAACTCCATACTTTGCACGAATTGAAAAGATAAACAAAAATCAATTGAAATTTGTGAATACTTTGATTAATGCATGGCTAGAATAAAGCCTTGTAAATATCGTATAAGCAATATATAATTCTTCTCATTCATGTATTTATATACATGGGCCGCTAGCTCATCCGGTTAGAGCAACTGCCTTTTAAGCAGTAGGTGCTGGGTCCGAGTCCCAGGCGGCTCATTTTTCACTCTCTAGACTTATCCACATCCTTGCAATATAATATTGTATTAATCTAACCCATATACCAATGATATCTAAGGTAGGGTTCGAAAGTAATGATATTAAATCTCAAACCACTCAAACAGACCTGTATTCTAAAGAGCTCATATTCCAAGGAGCACTAAGATTCTTTTTGCATATACCTAAGGACGTAGACAAAAAAGCATTCAAGATAGCGAAGGATATCCTAACAGAGATAGAAATATGGGAATTAGGGTATGGGGATAAAAATTTTTCAAAGTTAAAAAACAACTCCATTCTAGTGGGATATCTAGCATACAAATTTGGAGAACTCATAGGGTTAGATAAAAAAGAACTATCAAATGTATATATTGCTGGCTTAGTACAAGACATAGGTAAAATATATATGTGCGATGGAAATAAGGCATTAGCATATGAATATATAACCTCACCATTAAAGAAGGGTGAAAAAGGATTTGATGAAATTGCTAAGGCATTAAAAAAATATCCATCTCAAACCAGAGAATACTTAGAAAAGAAAACCAAATTAAATGGATATATTGTAGATTCAGCAACTAACTACCATGCAATATACAGTAATCTTTTTAAAGAAGGCTATCCAGATACCGACAAAGAAATATCTCAGTTAGATACAGTCCTATGGTTTGCAGACAGTTTAAGTGCAATCTCCTTTAGTAGCATTGATCAACTACAAAGAAACTATAGTAAGGATAGATATATATCTCTTATCGAAGGTTTTGAATTACTTAGAGAACAAACAGAAGAAAAGATACCAAAATTCTGGGGTAAAGCCTCAAGTACAACTCTCATGAGTTTAGTCTTCACTATGATTATGGGAATGGTCTCCACAAGTAAATTACATGCCGCCAATTATACGTCCCAAGAAGTCATATCTCTTGCAAATGAGGATCGGGCAGTATTAGGATTAGAGCCGTTAAATGCAGATGAAAAGTTAATGCAAGCAGCAATGGACAAAGCTAAGGACATGTTTGAAAAAGGATATTGGGATCACTATGGACCTAATGGTGAGACTCCGTGGCAATTCATAAAAGGTGAAGGATATGAATACAAAATGGCGGGAGAAAATTTAGCAAAAGGATATACAGATGTGAACAGAATGAATCAAGCTTGGTTGGATAGCCAAACTCACAGAGACAATATATTAAAACCAGAATATGAAGCGATTGGAGTTGCTGTCATGGATGGTACTTTAGAGGGGCAGGACGTTACACTAGTAGTTCAAATGTTTGCTAAAGAGAAAGATGAGTCTAAAGATGAATCGAAGGATAGTGGCTCTTCTACATTGCAGAAGAGAACAGAAGAGGGTATCTTGTTAAGCTTTAGAGATTTGTTAGAGAGAATAAGAGAGATATTAAAGGGGGAGTAATTACCAAATCCTACCTTGATAGTCTTCTGTAAAGAGTGTATTTCCAACTGTAGGAGTTTGGTAGTGTTCCTTACTTAGATATATTCCATATGGATCTCTTTGTAATTCCTTAGCTCTTGTTTCAATATTCCTACCAGCCTCTTCGAAATGTAAATGTACCTCATCCCATGTCTCAAATTCCTTTATACTTGGTCTTTCACAGTTCTCTTTGTAAGTTAAATCTCCCCATATGATTGATGAGGAGCCTGTGTATCCAATGAGTTCTCCTTGTTCAACCCATTTTACATATTTACTTCCTTTAAGATATTTTAGTTCTTCCTCATTGTAGAGATATGATTCTTTCTTTGGTAGATTTTCATTAAATGAATATCCATATAGCTTGGTTATCCATGGATATTGTTTGGCTAAAGCAAGTGTCCCAGCTATTTTCTTTTGTAATTTCTCCCCACTTACTTTTTTATGAGATTTTTTGTATTTTCTTAATATCTCTTTTTCATAATCTATAATGATTGGTTTAAATGTTCTTGCATAGATACCAGGTGCGAACTTTGAGAGATGTCCATATTGAGTTATTCTTCCTCCTTTGATTCCACATACTTTTTCAGGATGGAATATTTGAATGAAATATCCAAGTCCATTTCCTTGTGGTAGGCCTTTGTAAAGCATCAATGTTTTGTCTTCGTTCAATGTTGGATATCTATGATAGCTGGCTACCAAGTATCCACTGGCACTTGCATATACTGGCGTTCCCCATTTACATGCATAGTCTATTCCTTTGTGGAAGTAGTGTCCTCTTACACTTAGTTCCTGCTTTGAATAGAGGAAGCCCTCCGTTATGCGGTAATCAGACTTAATGGGGTATTTTAAGTATTTGGTATTTTTAATATTTGGCTCGTATCTTTGTTTTATTGTAGCCATATATCATTATATCACTATCTAAGGCTTATTTTTATTTCATCAAAATTTAATTTCTATTTTGTACCATATATATTTATTTAAGAAATATATTATGAAAAAGAAAGAAATAGTTTATGCGTTTATAGATAGCCAAAATCTTAATTTGGGTTTAGGAAATGATGTTTTTAAAAACGGGAAATTAAAATACAAGGGCTGGAAGCTAGACTTCAGAAGATTGAGGGTGTATCTAAAGGAGAAATACAAGGTAGAGAAATGCTTTCTATTCATTGGTAATATCCCTGGGAATAGGCATTTGTATAAATATCTAAAAGATTCGGGTTATATATTAATTTTCAAACCAACACTTAGAATAGGAAAAGAAAAGATTAAAGGAAATGTAGATGCAGAGTTAGTGCTCCATACGATGATTGAGATAAAGAATTTTCAAAAAGCCATAATAATATCGGGTGATGGTGATTTCTATTGTCTTGTTAAATATCTTAAAGAAAAGGGGAAGCTAGGATATCTTTTAATACCAAATAATTTTGCATATTCAAGTTTATATTCAGTATTTAAAGAAGATATTAGATTCTTAAATGATTTGAATAATAAACTTGGAAGAAAGTAAAAAAATGGGAGTGTTGCTTGCAGTACGAAATCTGCAACCTTCCCTCCCTCGTGATATGTTATTATCTCATTTGCATATATTTAGGTCAATGAGAGTTCATATATATTTCTATGATATACTTAAAATATGTATTGGGAACTACCTAAAGACGAACATTGTGTATATGAAGCTCTTTCTGCAATTGCAGATGAAAGGATTACTCTCAATGAGAATAGAGATGGTGCCAAATGCATTTCTACCTCTAAAGGGAAATTCTATACTATCTCCTACGATTCTCAAACCAAATCAATTATGAGCAATGATAATATGGCATATTACAATAGCCGTATTAGCTATCCAATAATCGCATTTTTAATGTTATGGGGAGAGATAGAATATGGAGATTGGATTTTAAATGACCTAAAGGGAATATATTGGAAACAGATAAATCAGAAGTTTAAAAATGATTTTATGAAAGCTGTTGATTTTGTATTGGTTGATTTAGATAAACAAGGCAAAGATATTGAATTGATTAAGAAAGAAATAGAGAGAATATATAAACAGGTGCGTAATTTAAAATTAGAGATGCTTGGTGAAAAGACATTTCCACCTCAAGCGTATTAACTATGTTAGATGAAAGTATTTTAAACGATTTTAACAAACTTCAAAATATACATGGTGAACCTACCTTAGATTCCATAATCAGTGGTGGTCAATATATAAACCCCGATATATGCTTCATCTTCATGAACCCCACTGGCCGTAATATTGCTGCTGAGAAATTATGGACATCAATTAAATCTCCTTGGTTAGGTACAAAGAATGTATGGAATATATTTTTCAAATTAAATATGTTAGATGAAGAGATATATATAGAGATATTAAAAAGAAAACCAATGGAATGGGACTATGATTTTGCAAATAGGGTGTATGAGGATATTACTAATAGAGGGATATATATAACCAATTTGGCGAAATGTACGCAATTAGATGCTAGACCATTACCTAACAAGGTGTTTAAAGAATATTTAGATCTGTTATTTAAAGAATTAGATATGGTTAAACCTAAGAAGATTGTTACATTTGGAAATCAAGTGAGTAGTATATTCTTAGATACAAATATATCTGTATCTAAGGATAGGAAGAAGATATTTATGAAAAATAATATTCCTACATTGCCTGTATATTATCCTGTGGGTCAGGGTAGAAGGAATATGGATTTAGCGGTAGAGGATATTGAGTGGTTTATGAATAATTAGAGAACATAATTAGAAATCTGAGAATATTCAGAATAGATTTCCCATTCCTTTCTTAGAATACACATATCAATTTCTTTCCACCTATTATCTAACTTTTCTATCTCTTCGATACTTAGTAACTTCATATTGGGTTGTAAATTTCCAAGCTGTTTCAATTTAACATTGTAAACAACAAAGGCATCACTAAATATTAGCTTTCCTTCCGTGTTCGTTACATCCTTCATATGCAAAGATTCGAAAACAGGTGGCTCATATGTAAAACCAGTTCCTAATTCTTCATTTAAAATTCTTTCAAATTCATTTTGTAATTTCGCATTGTGATATGGTCTCCCATTAGGAAGATTAAAATATGGTTCTTTAGCATTATCATGACTCTTGAAAATGTATTTCCCATCATATTCACATATAAACCCTACGACCAAAGGTTTTGGTATTAACTCTGACAAATTATTAATATCAAATTCTTGAGTCTTCTTTATTCCATCAAATGTAACTGTATATACATCTCCAACCTTTGAGATTAATCCCAAGCTTTGTAATTGTTTAAGGTGGAATACTACATTATCGTCCGAATCAAATCCTTCAGTCAAAGTTGAATATTTCTGATTATTTTCTTTTATTAATCTTTTGATTAATAGCTTTTGTATTGTATGCATGGTTAATTATACATTTTAGTGTACAGAACTACACTAGAGAGATTTGTAATTGCAAGAGATAATTACAATATTAATTTTAATTATTAAGGTTATGAAAATAGAAAAACTTTTTGCAATTTGTTTGCTTGTTGATAGTTATGAGAAATCTCTTAATTTCTATACTAATGTCTTAGGTTTTAAGGTTAATTCAAAAGATGGGGTATTTACAGATTTCAAATTAGGAGAAACTAGTTTAGCTATATTTCAAAAAGATGGAGCAGAGGGTATGTTTCCAAAGAAATATATGAAGGTAGGTGGGAGTGCGGTTATAGCTTTCCAGGTTTCTAATTTAGAAAAGTTTTGCAAGAGTATTGAGGAAAAGAACGTAACGATATTCGAAGGACCAAAAACTACTGAATGGGGACAAAGGGTTGCATATATACAAGATCCAGATTCTAATATTATTGAGATATCTGAGAGCTAAGAGTAAAATTGAATATATAATCTAATATATATTCATATGTATAACAGCATCTCTGCAATATTAATATGGTCTGAAGATTACAAAAAATTAGCAGACTGGTACCAAGAGAAGTTTGGTTTTGAAACTATTGAAGAATTAAATCATCCAGATGATACAGGTAGAGCATTAAGAGTAGGTACTTCGTATCTATGGATTGGTAGACATTCAGAGGTACATGGTAAGAACCAGGATCCATTTAGAATCATGTTTAATATTGCTGTTGATTCAGTAGAGACAAGTTTTAAAGATTTACAAAGTAAGGGTGTTCGTTTCATTGCTGAACCATTTAAAGCTCCGTTATCTGAGAAATACTTTGCAACTATGGAAGATCTTGATGGTAACACAGTGCAATTAATAGGACAAAAATAACAGATGGATTCTAATCAGAAGCTAAGAGAGGAACTCCAGAAATATAAACCATATAATGCTCAAGAAGTTAAGGATAAGGAAGTAATGCTTAAATATTTTGAAGTGTTTGACGATGTATTAACAAGGAATAACGAAATAGCACACTTTTCCAGCTCTGCTTTTGTTTTAAATAAAGAAAGAAACAAGATACTACTGGTTTTTCATAATATTCTGAATTCTTGGAATTTTGAAGGTGGTCGTGCCGATGGAGATGCCGATTTGCTTGGTGTTGCAATTAAGGAAGTTAAAGAAGAAACGGGTTTAAAAAACGTTATTCCGTTAACAAAAGATTTCTTTACGATAAATATCTTGCCTGTATCTCAACATACGAGAAAAGGGAGAGAAGTCTCCGCACATCTACACCTCAATGTAGCATACGTCTTTGAGGCTGACGAGAAAGAACCCATACAGATAAATGAGGATGAGAATAGTGGTGTTAAATGGGTTGATATTAAAGATTTCTTAGAGATCACAAATAACTCTCGTACCTACGCAAAGGGATTAGCAAAAATGAAAGACGAAGAATTTCTGCCTAAGTAAGCTATATAGTCAAAACAAATAAAATTCGTCTAGATCTCTTCTTGATAATAAGACATAATCAGAGCAGATATTAATTAATGCTCTACTTGGTTTGTGCTTGAAACCAACATATGTAACTTGTTTTCCAAGTTTCTGTACCTGTTTAATGGCAGGTATAAGGTCTGTGTCTGATGAAATTAAAATTATTCTATCAATCCTGTTTTCGTAACTATTGATTAGCATATCAACAGCTATCTGTATGTCGACACCCTTCTCATGCATAACCCCATTACTCTCTAGCAAATATCCCAGAGAATACTTAATATTTTGTGATGAAAGATATTTAAAAAGTTTTTGTTGCTTGGCATGCAACTTTCTTGTATGAAAATCTGTTTTAGTTCTTACAGCACCAATATAGTAGATGGTCGAAATATTTTTGTGTTTGGCTGCAATATGTGTTGTGAACTTTTGGAAATTGAAATTCAGTTGATTATCTAAACCGAGATCTTTCAGCTTAAAGTAGAAATTGCTTTCATCAATTAGAATTACGGATGTTTGGGGCATAAGAAAATTGCCTACAAACAACCATGGGTTCTTGTAGGCGGGTTCACTCAAATTATATCAACAAGGGTATTCCTTGTAAATATATTTATACCATCTAAATATGAAATTTCTTTGAACTAGAGATTTAGTATTAGTCTTCCAACCCCATCTTCAACACCTTGTCCAAGATGTAACAATGTTTGTTCATCAAAATGTTTTCCTATGAACTGTATACCAGTAGGCATACCATTAGACAAACCAGAAGGAACTGTTAATCCAGGTAATCCAACCTCAGAACTACCTTCTGCTAATACATCAGCAATTTCTCCAAACAATGGATTGTCTGCATCCTTGTCTCTTAACGCAACAGAAGGAGTAGTAGGAGCCACTATAGCATCATATTTACCCAATACATTCTCTAAATCTTCTCGTATTAACTGTCTAACCTGTTCTGATTTTCTAAAGTATTCATCTGCATATCCAGCAGAGAGAGAGAATGTTCCAGTCATTATTCTTCTCTTGGCTTCTTCTCCAAATCCTTCTCCTCTAGTAGATTCATAGAATATTTTTACATTTTCATTCTTACTTCCTTCTAAACCATATCTAGTACCATCATATCTAGCTAAGTTTGAGGATACTTCGCTCCTACAAGTGATGGTATACACGGCTATACCATACTTGGGATCCATAATGTTTACCTCTTCCACTATGGCACCTAAATTTCTTAATATATTTACTGAATTTTCAAAATTCTTTCTAACACCTTCTTCAATATCTAAGTCTAGATATTCTTTTGGTAATGCTAATCTCATTCCCTTAATCTTATTCACATCCAACTGTGCTAAATAGTCCTGGATTGGGAGTTTTGAAGATGTAAAATCATGTGGATCATATCCTGCGATAATGCCAAGCATATATGCTGCATCCTTTACTGTTTTAACTATTGGTCCTGGACAATCCAAGGATGATCCCATTGCCAATACTCCATACCTTGGTACTCTTCCATATGTTGGTTTAAGTCCTACAGTTCCACACCACGAGGATGGTAATCTGATGGATCCTGCGGTTTCTGTCCCTAGAGAGCCTGTACATAGGTCTGCAGCTATTGCAGTAGCAGAACCTCCACTTGATCCTCCAGGTAGTGTTTCTTTGTTCCAAGGGTTTCTAGTAGGTCCATAGTAGGATGTAATGGTTGATGATCCGTGACAGAACTGATCGAGATTGGTTTTACCAAGGATTATAGCTTCTTCATTTAGTATTCTCTTAGTTACAGTTGATTCATATACTGGGGTATATCCATCTAATATGTGTGATGCGCATGTGGTTAATATATCTTTAGTTGAGAATACATCTTTAACAGCAATTGGTATACCAGCTAGTTTTTTGTCTTTTAATGTTTCAAAGTTGTTGTCAAAATCTTCTGCTTTCTTTAATGCATTTTCAGCGTCTACTGTAATGAATGCATTGAGTTCTTCATCTAACTTGCTGATTCTTTGGAGATAGTAATTAGTTACTTCTTTAGCAGATATATTTTTTGCGAGGAGTTTTTCTCTGAGTTCTGTAATGCTAAGATTTTCCACCTGTTGTGTTAAGAATATATTAATTACTATGCAATTCTATCAAAGAATCCACAAAATGAGAATGGATATTGTTGCGCATACTAATGTTCCTACGATGGTTTGCATGACGGTATGTTTTTTTAGTATAACTCTTGAGGCTGCTATGAATGGTGTGAAGAGGAATATCAATGGTAATGCTGTGGCATATGGGAAGAGGTAGAGTAATGTAAAGAACAGGAGTGTGGAAAATGTCATATGTCCACTCATTTTCCAGTACAAATTAACTATGGTTAACACACATGTCGCAACAAAAACATTTAATGTTATATGTATTAACGTACTGTCTTTGAGTAAAATGGTTAATACAAAAAGTAAAAGATATCCTATTGTAACAATTGAAAAGTATGGTGGTCTCTCCTCCCTTTTTGTAAATTCATAGTCAGAGATCTTTCCCATTTTCCTTAGGATCAAAAATGGAGCTATGGTTATGACTAGGTAGAGGAATGGAAAGAGAATTTTGTAGAGAATGTTCACATCTGATATTACAAAGGCTATTGTTGGAGCAAATATTATGGTAAGAAAGCCATTGAACATTTCGGAAACTATTCTTGCTATTTGGGGTAGTATATTCTTTTTCATATATCTTTCTATTGTAGCTTAGATGGAAAGAGAAAAAAAGGCACAGTTGCCTGTGCCTTTCCTGAGACTAAAATATATTCCCTATTTTATATTTTTCTCTTTGTCTTCCTCTTCTTTTCTTCTTCTAGCGATTAAGAAGATGATGAAGGAGAGGAGTGTTGTTCCACCTAGTACATATACCCACCATGGGATTGGTTTCTTTGTAGTTTCTTCTTGAGTGGTATCTTCGGCACCCTTAACTTCCTCTTGTGCTACAACTGGTGAAGTTGTTTCTTCTTCAGTAGTTTGTTCTCCTTGTACTGCTTCAGGTGTTAGGGTTGCTACTGTAGCTGCACCTCTTACTTGTTCTTGCTGAGGTACTGCTGCGACAACTACGCTTGCTGCGTATGGGTCATTGCCTTCAACTATGGTATTGGAGTCACTTCTATTTCCAGCTGTATCTACTACATAGTATGTAAAGATGTGGGTTCCTACACTTAATGTATTTATTAAGCTTGTGATATCCCAACTGTATCCTGTTCCAAACAATGGTAAACATGTTTGTGTATTTGTGTCTATTACATAACAGACTTGGGATAGCTCAGTGTTATCACTTAATGCTAGAGATCTTGGTGTTGTATCTCCTGTTGTGAAGGAGAGGGTCCCAAGGACTGTTGCAGTTGGGTTGGTATTATCTATGACCAAACCAGTTAACATTTCTGTGGATGTATTTCCACTGTTATCTGTAGCTGTCGCCAACACATCATATGTACCATCTGCAAGGTTGAAACTATCATCATTTACATTAAAACTCCAAGTTGAATCTGTAATCGTTGTGTCATGAAGTACTCCATCTCCAAAGTTAAGAGTCACACCTTGTACTCCCGAAAGAGTATCGGAGACAGTTCCATCTATAACAAATGACCCTGCTTTAGGTGTTGCTGTGGATGGATTTAGTACTGCTAAATCTGGGTTTGTTAAGTCGAGCTTAATTACGTTTGAAGTTTTGGTCTCTTCAACATTTCCAGCTCTGTCTTCGGAGTAAAAGATTATTGTATTTTCACCCTCTGCTGAAACTGTGACTTGGTTTCCTACTTCAAATGATTCGCCGCCATTTAATGAATAGTGAGTTAGATAACATCCACTTCCATTAATATCTGAGCAGGTCAGGGTTACTATTACGTCCGTATTGTACCAATCAGAACTTATTTCAGAAACTGTGGTTACCGGAGCTACCATAGGTGTTGAATATTCCATACGTGGATTCTCAGCCAATATATTTCCAGCTAAATCATGGATATTCTGTACTCCCCATTGTTGTTCTGGTGAGATATACCAATCAGTGTTTGTGAAAGTAACAGTTGCTGTTCTTGTTCTCCAGTTATATGTTATATTTGCATCTCCTGTTAGGTCACCACTTCCTCCAGCCGTTGGCCAATTGTTCAAGAAGTAGTTTGCAGGATTCTCAGCATCTGCTTCATTAACATTCTCACTGAATACTGCCTTAAATCCTTTGTTGCTTTCTCCTGGTGTATCAAATACTAGATCTACGGTTGGATGTGTATTATCAACAACTATCATCTTCCAATCAATTGAGCCAAAATCTTGGTTCCCAGCGGCATCTCTAGATTCTAATCTTAGAGTGTATACACCGTCAGAAAGTTCTGTAGTATCAAGATTGTATATCGTGGTATCAACAAATGAGTTGGTTTCGAATACGTTCCCTGTTCCTGCAACTCTTCTGTTCCAGATATTGTATACATTCAACGAGTAAGTATGAGGATTTACATCTGTTACACTTCCTTTAATTTCAACATCTCCGGATAGATATGTTGCGGTTGGTGCAGTTATGTGTGCATCTGGGGCTTGTGTATCTATTGTGTAAGCTATCGAACTTACGACATTTGACACATTATTTACATTATCTACCGTAATTATATTGAAATACCATACTCCATCTGCGAGTCTCCTGCTGGTAATACGGTTTATACCGTTATTCAACCAGTTGAATGGGCTCATTGAAGGAGTTTCTGGAGTTTGTGAGAATGAGTAGTAATATCCTTTTACTCCACTTAAATTGTCGGAAGCTCCTGTGAATCTCATATCAATTGTTGTGTCATCGTTTGGAGTTGCATATTCTTGTTGGATTTTGTGGTACTTCACTATCCCATACAAATGAATCTGATCTTCCTGCACTTAACCCGTGTACTTCGTCTGAAGCATATGGTGTTACTGTGTATGTAACGCCGTTATTCATGGATGGCAAAGCTTTGTTTAGTGTCCAATTGTCAGTTCCTAATACATCTTGCAAGCCAAATAGTCTGCTCCATGTATTATTTCCTATCCAATTTCTTCCATCACTATTTCTCTCCATTCTGATCTTTACATCAGTAATATCACTTACAGTGTCAGAAGCTACTCCTCTAATAGTTGGTAAACTGTTAGGGCCATAGAATGGATTTAGAGGGTTAACGGATGATCTTGCGTTTGCAGTATCAACTTCTCTTGATACAACTCTTGTGGTTGACTCATTACCTGCTTTGTCTTTTACCATCAGAGAGATCTTGAGGTCTTGCCCATCAAAGAGTCTATCATTGTCGATCCAAATACCGCAGTTCCCCCAAGCATATGATGCATTGTACCAATTTGCCCCATCTAAGGTATATTCACATGTGTCTCTATCTATTCCACTTAATGTGTCACTTACTGGTACTGAAACTAGGAATCCTGTTTGTCCATTTACATATTTTCCAAAGTAATCAATGTTAATATCTACATTTTTTACCCTTGGATTGGTTGTATCGTAAGTTATGTTCGTCATCATTGGACTGTGTTCTGTATTTCCTGCCTGATCAGTTGCTTCTGCTTTAATGTCATATCTACCTTCAGTTGGTTCCCAAGTGGTTGACCATGCAAATGTATTAGTTACAGATGGGTTAGATATTGTTTTTATCTCTGTCCAATCTCCTGAGAAACCGACTGGTCTTGAAAAGAGTGTTACATTTAAAACGCCGTTTGCATCAGTTGATGTTCCGCTGATAACAATAGGGGAATTATTGTAAGAACCTGAAAGATTATCTCCTGTGAATTGTGATACAGGTACTGTTGTATCTACTGTAAACTTTAATCCTAATACATCTCTAAATTGATTTATTGTAGGGATATCCTTTCTTGTAGCGTTATCATATACCTGATGTGTCATGTAGTATGTTCCTTCTGGTAGGGTAGATACACAATCTGTAAACTGTCTTTGTGTAGTTAATGTGAATGGATTTCCAGAGAGTTCTACAAGATTTGGATTTTGTCTCCAACTACAATATGCCTTTTTCCCATTCTGAGAGAATGCGAATGATCCATTATCTTGTGCTTGGAATATTACAAATGAATCCCAATATAGCTCAGAGGATGGAGTAGAGTCTGCATATTCTCCTGTGAATGTTAATTGATTTACACTCTGTACAAATGCTTGTGCTCCTAATACTTCAATGCCATCTTTATAATGAGTATATGTCGCGGTTGGTGCATTTGTATCTATCGTTATTGATTGTATTGTCGTTTTACTATTCCCAATATCATCTGTTGCTACAATTTGCATATCATATGTTCCATCAGGGACAATGTTTGTTACATTTGCTTCCCAAGCGCTTCCATTGATTACGGCATTGTATGTTACTGAGTTTATAGTAAGAGTTACACTTGATGTATCTGCACTTGCTATTCCTCCAATGATAGTTGGTGTGTTGTAGTTTGTGACAAATTTATTAACTACTGAGCTATTTGGATATTTTATTCCTGTTGTAGTTACATCTGGAGCCGTCCAGTCTTCAACAATGTTACAAGTATCTGTCCATTCACCTGCATTTCCAGCTTTATCTATAGCTCTGACCTGGAATCCATATGTTCCTTCCATTGGTACTGTCCACCATGAAGCATCGAAACTATTTGTTGTGAATGTTCTTAATGGGCCTGTAGATCCATCTGCATTAAATGATCTATATTCGTAGTGGTCAAAGTTTACATCTGTGC
>Ga0209417_1003875_pt1 | contig 19024 bp, 16 predicted proteins | sample RifGroF2_FD_184002 | JGI IMG/M metagenome (GOLD analysis project Ga0209417, IMG submission 184002) | Groundwater microbial communities from Rifle, Colorado, USA - Groundwater F2 (SPAdes) (version 2) | ecosystem: Environmental > Aquatic > Deep subsurface > Groundwater | place: Rifle, Colorado... | reverse complement strand
TAGCTCTTACTAAAAAAAGAAGAAAATGGTTTGTAGGTTTATGGGATTATCCTTTAGATATGAGTCTAAAATTACCTAACGCGTAATCTGGGTTAAATCGTGATTATTGCAGCGGTCTAATATTATGGAACGCGGATTAGGGCAAATATTGATTCGCCAAATCTTGTCATCTCATTGTGGGTTAAAATAATTGATAATGGGGAATTAATAACGGGGATTAGTAAGGTATATAGTTTATTTACAGGTCGATGATGTTATTTTTGATTGCGAATTTGACGATATCGACAGTGCTTTTGATATTTAGTTTTTGCATTATATGATTTTTGTGAGATTCCACAGTTTTAACTGAAATGCATAGTTTTGAAGCGATTTCCTGATTGCTAATTCCCAGGGAATGCAGTTTTATTATTTCAAGTTCGCGTGTTGACAGTAGTTTTTTAGATTGCTCACCTTTTGCTTTGCTTATAAAGCTTTTAAGCATAACGTTTGATATTAGTGGGCTGAAAAATTCTTCGTTTTGATGAATAGCTTCAATAGCGTTTATTAGTTCTTTTTTGTTTGTATTTTTGGGGAGATAACCTTTTGCGCCAGCTTTTATGGCGTTAATGATAAATTCTTCGCTGTTATACATTGATAGAATTAGGATTTTGACTTTATCATTATAGATATTTTTTATTCTTTCGGCGATTTCAAGTCCAGATATTTCAGGGAGAGATATGTCAAGAATAATAATGTCGGGTAATCCATTTTTTAGCAATAATGTTAATTCTTTGTAGTTATCAGTTTCAGCTACAACCTGTATATTTGACGAGCTGTTTAATATAGCTTTGATGCCATCACGAAAGATATGATGATCGTCAACTAAAATAACTTTAATTTTGTTTGTTTCCATGAGGTATGCTAATATTTATTTTTGTTCCTTCATTTGTGTTGCTGCTTATTTGTAAGTTACCATTCAGGAGGCTAACGCGAGTGCGAATATTGTATAATCCATTTCCTGGATAGTAGTTGTTTGTGTCAAATCCTTTTCCGTTGTCAAAGATATTAAGTATTAATAGATTTTCGTTTAGCGACATTGTTATGGATGAGTTGGTTGCTTCGGAATGTTTGATAATGTTATTTAATGCTTCCTGAACAATTCTGTAAAGGTAAATTTTTAATCTGGAGTTTTCTTCAATTGTAATGTTTTCATCAGAAGTGAAAGCAACTTTAATTTTAGTTCTTAAGCTGGTATCCCGACACAGTTTATTGATTCCGCTGATTATTCCGAACTGGATTAGCTCGGGAGGCATAAGGTCCTGAGAGATGTTTCTTGTTTCGTCAATAACATTATTAAACATGTCTTTTATTTCTTCGACAGAGTTTTTCATTTCATGGGCTTCCAAATCAACAGTGTTTTCGAGTTTCATTTTAATGGCAAGTATTGTTTGTCCGAGGCCGTCATGAATATCTCTTGAGAGTCTTTGTCTTTCTTGTTCCTGTCCATCAATAACGGCGTTTATTTTTTCGCTGTTTAATTTTTCTTCAATTAGTTTGCTTTCGTTGAGTTGGTCTGTTTTTGTTTTCAGGTTTAAAGACATATCATTGAATGTTTTCACGAGGCTTCCTATTTCGTCATCAGAAAATTGTTCATTTATAGTAGGGAATTCGCCTTTACTTATAGCGATTGCTGCTTCTTTCAATTTGTTTATAGGAGATATTATTTGCATAGACATAATGAATGCAGCAATGAATAGTAGAAGCGCGATTAGAGAGCTAATTAAAAGTATGTCTTTTCTAATTGTGTAGAGTGGGGTGTATGTTTCTTCGACGTCTATTTCTGCAAGAAGTATCCATTCCAAATTCATTATGTTAAGCTTGCAGAAAGAACTAAAAACTTCCTTGTTGCGGTAATCAATTATTATTTCGGTTCCTTCGTTTTCGGTTTTTGCTTTTGAAATTGAAGTTGTGTTTACATTTTGTTTCATTATAGAGTTATGAACAAATCTAGATTCAGATCGCATCAAATTGTCTTTACCTACTAGATAAATTTCACCAGTATAACCTAATCCTGTTGAAGGGCTTTTTTCAAGTAAAATATTATTAATTATTGTTATTGGTATGCGAAACAGTAATGTTCCAACAATTTTCTTGTTGTTAAAAGAGGGCACTCCCAGATATAAATAAAAAGAAGAGTCGGTGGAGATTAAATCTGTTAGCAGCGTTTTTTTCTCTTTTGTGATTTTTTTGCAAATAGCAATTTCTTTTTCGTTTTTATCAATTTTATTTGGGGTGTTTGCTTGCAGGCTGAAAGAGTTGTATTCAGAATTTGCTCTGCAAACAATTAATTTATCGAAGAATTTGTAATCTTCAAAATATGACTGGATTTTATTAGCTAGGCTAGAGTCGGACAGATTAATAGAATTATCAAATAGTTCTTGTTTTATGCTTGAAGTTGCAAAGCTATTTACGTTTGTTTTAATGTCGGAAAACATTTGTTCAAGAATTGTCTTTTTTGCAATTCTTAAAGATACGAGCTGATTAAAAGTGCGGTCTTTTAATGCTTTTTGAGCGCTATAATAAGAATAAGAGCTAACTATGATGACAATTATTAGTCCAAATATAACAAAATTAAGTATCAACTTCTCCTTTATGGAAAAGTACCTTTTTTTTGTTGTTATTTGTTTACTCATATTGCATCATATCTTTATGTTTTAGAAATACAAAGATATTTTTTTTGAAACAATATGCCAAAATTTGCTAATAGTTTTTTTTGATGTTGTATGATTTCAGTTATTATTAAAATTGCTGTTTTTTTTTATTTTTTCTTGTTTTTTAAAACTTTCGTATTGGAATGATATATTTTGTATGTTTGCTGTCCAAAAAATTAAAGTATTATTAGATTATAAATTCAATGCTTTTAAAGAAAACGATAAAATATTTTATATTTATTATAGCTTTTCTTATAGTTCTCTACTTTGCTATTATATTTAATCTCCTTTGGCTTTTTGGTAGTACTCCTGAAATTAAAAAAGGTCAGGAGTTAGATATTAACTATGCATCAGAAGTATACACAAGAGAAGGCGTTCTGATTGGAAAGTTTTACAAGGAGCATAGAGATCCTATTGCAAATATTAAAGAGTTAAACCCAATTATTATTAAAGCATTACTTGCAACAGAGGATATCCGTTTTTATGAGCATAAGGGTGTTGACTTTGAAGCAACAATGTCAATAGTTTGGTATATGCTGAAAGGAGATAATAGAGGAGGAAGCACAATAACGCAACAATTAGTAAAGAACATATTTCAAACAAGGTCGAAAAAAATAAATAATGGATTATTAGGATATATCCCTATTGTAAAGATACTTATTATTAAATTAAAGGAATGGATAACTGCATATAATATCGAAAAAATCTACAGTAAGGATGAAATTCTATTGCTTTATTTTAACACAGTTCCTTTTGGAAATAATACTTTTGGGATAAAGGTTGCAAGTCGGATTTATTTTAATAAATTGCCGGAAGAAATAAATATTCAGGAAGCAGCTTTACTTATAGGCATGCTTAAAGCTACCTCATTTTATAATCCTTTAAAAAATCCAGAAAAGGCAATTGAACGACGCAATGTTGTTATTGACCAAATGCTGAAATATAAGTTTGTTACAAAGCAAGAGCATGATGATGCAATTAATAAACCATTGGGACTAGATTACACTCCTTATAATTCAGATAACATCAATTTTGCAGAACATTTTCAAAATGCAGTATCCAAAAATATAAAGAATATTCTAAAAGCTAAAGGGTATGATATATACTCTGACGGATTGAAAATATTTACTTCTTTGGATTACTCAATGCAAGTTCATGCAGAAAGTTCTGTCGAAGAACAATTGAAAAGATTGCAAAAGAAATTTAATAACCATTGGGAGGGCGAAAATCCATGGATAGATGAGAAAAATAATGAAATCCCTAACTATATTGAAAATATAGAAAAAAGAACTGATTTGTATAAAGCCTTAAAGAAAAAGTACAGACAATATCCAGACTCTGTTGATATTATTATGAATACTCCTCGCAAAATGAAAGTGTTTACCTGGAATGGCGAAAAGGACACAATGCTTACTCCTATGGATTCTATAAGATATTATAAAAGATTTTTACAGGCAGGATTTATAACAATGGATCCTTTTACTGGTGAGGTTTTAACATGGATTGGAAGTATTAATAACAAGTATTTCAAATACGACCACGTAAGTCAGTCTAAGCGACAATCAGGCTCTACTTTTAAACCATTTGTTTATACTGCAGCTATAGATAAAGGTGGATATTCTCCTTGTGATAGAATAATAGATCACCTCGTAACAATACGCTATGAAGAAAATGGAGAAAAGAAATCTTGGACTCCTCAAAATGCAGATTGGGAATATACAAATGCTCCAATGACTTTAAGAAGGGCTTTAGGGCGCTCAATTAATTCGGTTACAGTTCAATTAACAGAGATAATGACTCCCAAAGTAGTTGCTGAATATGCAAATAAAATGGGAATTAAAAGCAAATTAAAAGCAATACCTTCTATAGGGTTGGGTTCAAATGAAGTATCTTTATTTGAGATGATTAATGCTTATTGCACTTTTGTTAATGGAGGTTTTTATGTTGAGCCAAAACTCGTTACTAGAGTATATGACAGGCATTGGAAATTAATTCATGAATTTAAAACAAAAAAGAATAGGGTAATAACTAAAGAATCAGCATTCTTAATGACGTATATGCTTAGGGGTGGGGTAGAGGAGCCAGGAGGCACTTCGCAAGCTCTTTTTGAATGGGATATTTTTAGAGGTAACGAGGTTGGAGGAAAGACTGGAACTACATCTAATTATTCCGATGGCTGGTTTATTGGAATTACTAAGGATTTAGTTTCTGGTGCATGGGTTGGAGGTGATGACAGATGTATAAGATTTAGAAGTTCAGAAAAAGCAGAAGGTTGCCGAACCGCTTTACCTATCTATGGAATATTTATGGAAAAAATATTCCAAGATACAAGTATTAAATACAAACCTGCACGTTTTCCTTCCCCAGATTTCGATGTTAAGAAAGAATATAAATGCACTTCGTATCATGAAGAAGAACCAGAAGATTTAGAAAGTGACTCAATCTACGACGAAGAATTCGATAATTATAATGACGAGGATAATAATAAATAGTGATGCGAGTTGAATGAAAAAACAAACTTTTTCGTTATAAAATAATTTTTAAAGTCATCCTGTTAGGTATGAAAGCTTGTTTTTGGTGTACTTCCTTTCCATTTCTTCAATCCATTTTGCTTTAATATCGATAGGTACTGACTTCCAAAAAGCAGCAGAATCATTTCTCACTCAAGTCATAAACTGAGACCGTTTATTAATAATAAATGAGTTTTGCGTTTTTAAGCAGATTATAATTAACAATTTTCTTTTGTAACTAAAATAAAAGAATGCTGGATGCCTTTATAGTGATTATAAATCAAAATATTATTATATTTTAATTTTGCTTCTTGCCTAAAAATAATATCTTTTGGCACGTATTGCTTTAATAATATATTATAAGCCAAATACAGAGCAAAAGCACTAGACGTAGGATATTCTCCAACAAGATTTTTATACATAAGAACGGATTGATTAACAAATAATTGTTCCATCATTCTATAATAAAAATAATCACTTCTAATATCTCCATTCATGCCAAATATCAAAATGTCAATATGGTCTATTTTGAGATTATTTCTTTTTAAAATATTAATAGCAGTATTATGTAATTCTTCTTCTGTAGGAAAAGTTATTGTTTGAATGTCGTTTATTTTAATATTATTATTGCCTGTTAATGACTCTAGAATGAACATTGTTGAGCCTTCTCCACAAACGGTTCCTTTTGTATTTGAATAAATTAATTGACTTGAACTACACTCCTTATCCTTAAATTGACCCGCAGATTTTTCTATATTAAAATTGTAATTAGAAATTTCTTCTACACCACCTACTAAAAGTCTCTTTACTTTATTTTCTAATAACAATATTTTTGCATCTATTAGTGCATTTTCAAAAGCTAAACCTTTATGAACATGTGTTGTATTATAAGAATTATTAGAGGTTAATAAAGCCAACTGACCAGCCAAAGCATTTGGGGTACTTTGAACAAAATTAGTTGGAGTTAACATGCCTTCTTCGTAATCTTTTATTTGATTTAAAAATTTTATGCAATCCTCTAAACCTCCTTCTGAAGATCCTATTATTATTCCATCTACATTACAATAATTACGCAAAAGAGGCAATGCACAACCTATGCCCATACGTAGCGAACGTCCCATCCGTCGCAATTGATTAGGCTTTATTATTCCTGTATATTCAGGTTCAATAGCTAAAAACTTATTTCCGTAAAGTTGTTTTATTGTAGATGAGAATATATCATTATTATATGTATTCTGAGGTGATATAGCTATTGTATCTTTAATAAACATTATTTATCCTTTCAAATATTAATGAGGTACAGTTTCCACTAAAACCATAAGAATTAGACATTACAAACTTTATATTTGCATTTTGGATGTTTTTTGTTATTGGGGATAAATTAAAATCAGGTATTGGGGTTTTGAAATTAAGATTAGGATATAACTCCCCATGTAATAAACTAAAAATAGAATAAATACCTTCAATCGCACCCGCAGCACCTAATGTGTGACCTGTATACGATTTTGTAGAACTAAATGGCGGAATATTATTATTAAAAACATTTTTTAAACCAACTAATTCTACAAAATCATTATTTAATGTTCCTGTGCCATGTGCGTTAATATAATCTATATCATCAGGTTTAATTCCCGCAATATCTATAGCATTTATTATCGCTTTAGTTATTCCTATTGCATTATCTGACATTGAAGATGCATGAAAAGCATCATTTGAATTGCCATAGCCTGATATTTTTGCTAAACATGTTTTATCTTTAATAACATCTTCTGATTCAATAATCAAATAAGCAGCTCCTTCTCCTATATTTAATCCTTTTCTATTAATATCAAAAGGGGTACATCTATCTTTAGAAAGTATCTGTAAAGAATTAAACCCATTAACGGTATATTTTGCTAAACTATCTACTCCTCCTACAATTGCACGTTTAACTAATCCACTTCTTATCAATTTAGAACCAAACATAATAGAATTTGCAGATGAAGAGCATGCTGTATTAATAGTATCAGAAATACCTTTCATTTGATATTTTTTACAGATTTTCATTGTATGAGCAGAACAACTATATGAAGATAAAAAATCTTTTGTATTTGATATCAAATTTGCATCATTATATAATTGATCTGTCATACACATGCCTCCAACAGTACTAGCTGAAATGAATGCCGTATCTATTGAACTTATTTCTTTTTCTGATAAATTAGCACATCTTACAGCTTCGTCAAAAGCTTTCATACTTAAAAGGTCTGTGCGAGTAAGACCTTTTTCATTTTTTAAGCCTAATTCTTTTATTAATGAGCTATTATCAATATTTACTTCGCCAAAATAAAATTCAGACGCATATTTAGAGTCAAAAAAAATAGGCTTTTTAAGTCCTGTAATTTTTTCTCTAAGGCTTTTTATATTATCTATAACATTATTGCCTATTGATGACACACAACCAATACCTGTTACGTATATATTCAATTTATTTTATTTATTTGTTTTTATAATTTACTTCTATAATATAGTCTGCCATATTATTTATATCTTTCAATATTTTTCTTCCATCAGCAGGATTATTTATTTTTATGTTATATTCTCGCTCAAGCATTACTATTAGCTCTAATGAATCTATAGAATCTAACTCAAGCCCTTTGTCCCCAAACAAAGGCATGTCATCTTTAATATCTTCTGGATTATAATCTAATAAATTAAGATATTTTATTATTTGAACTTTTATATCCAGTTTTAACTGCTCTCTATCCATAATTTTTTTTTATTTAAATTAATTTATCGTACTTCAATTTTAAATAAGTAATAATCTGACAACTTAAAGAAAACACTAACAAGATTAATATAGGCTTATACAACATTAACCAGTTGCCATCTCTTAAAAATAAAGTATAAAACCCATCTATACACCAGTGTAATGGTGACAACTTACTTATTTGCTTCATATATTCAGGCATAACAAATATTGGAACCCAAACTCCACCAAGTGCCGCAAAAATAATAATAGAAATAGCACCAAATCCATTGGATTGCTCTTGCGTTTTTGAAATAGATCCTACCATTAAAGCATAACTAACTGCTGCGATTCCACTTATTATAACTATAATAAATGTACCCAAAGTATTAGAAGAAATTGTTAATTCAGGCAATTTTATCAATGGGAATATATAAATTCCTATACTAAAAATTAATATCACTTGCATTATTGCGACAAACAAATATACTATCTGTTTACTAAACAATATTAATGCAAAATTTGTTGGCATAGTTTTCAACCTAATGAAACTACCTGATAATTTCTCTTTTACTATATTAGAACCCAATGAAACTACCATAAAAAACATAGCAAATATAGTCCAAGCAGGAACATTATGCTGTGTAGAATTTGGTATTTTACAATTGTCATCTACAGATGTTATTATTCTTTTTATTGGTATTTTATTGTTTATTATACTTTCCTTTATATTTTGAGGAACACTATCATAGCCCATTTCGGAATAAAGACCTTCTAGCATTTTTGTGTTTTCTATAATACTAAGATTAGAGTGAATTAAATTGAGAATAGAATAACAATAATTGTCTTGTAATACAGGATCATTAAAAAAAAATATTGTAGGTGGCAAAAGTGATATTAATTCTTTTTTATTAACAGAATCATTCATTCCTATATTTGCCATTACTAGCTTACTAAGAATAATTGTCTTTGAGTTTAATTTCTCTGAAAACGAATTTTCTATATACAATGCAACCATTGCATTTTCTTTTGATATTTCTTTTTTTACTTCTGAAAAATCAATATTATTGTTCTCTATTAAATTAAACATCCTTGTCTGATCTAACATGTCTTTCAACTTATTTCCTTCTGAGCCAGAATCATGATTAACAATCAATAAGCTTATTTTATTTTCGTTGATAATTTTAAAGGCACTATCTTGGATAATAGTTATAATAAAAACTAAAATTAAAGGCATTAAAAACATTAAAGACAAACCAGTTTTATCATTAAACAGTAAATAAAATTCCTTCTTAATTGATATCCAAACCTTATACATTATCTCGAAACCCCTCCCCAGTTAATTTCATTAATAACAACATTAGATCCGAAACATTATTCTGCAACAATAAATCTTTTGTTTTGCCAAATGCAATTAAATTTCCATAATCCAATATAGCAATTTTATTACACAATTGCTCTGCTTCACCCATGTGATGTGATGTATAAATAATAGTAGTACCTTTACCATTTATTTTATTTAGAAATGATATAATGGCATTTCTACTTTGAATGTCAACCCCTACTGTTGGTTCATCTAATAACAATACATCTGGATTATGTATTATGCCTATCAATAAATTAAGACGACGCTTCATTCCATCAGAAAAAGTTTTAACTTTTCTATCTGCTACATTTGTTAATCCTAACATGGGAAATAATAACTCATATTGAATCATTATCTGTTTTTTTGACAAACGATACAAAGCTCCAAAATATTCAAAATTTTGGAAAGCAGTTAATTCATTATACAAAGCCAAGTTCTGAGGAACAAATCCTATTCTATTTCTTATTGATTTATAAGTAACTTCATTGTCTTGTATATAATATTTCACTTTACCACTTGAAGATGACATTATGCCACAAATAATAGAAATTAATGTAGTCTTTCCTGCTCCATTAGGACCTAGTATACCTATTTTTTCTCCTGAATCCATTTTTAAAGAAATGTTATCTAAACTCATCTCATTTGAGTTAGCATAGCATTTACTTAAATTTTCTATAACAATAATTGGGTTACTCATCTAAAATTTAAGTTTGTTTTTTGATAATTTTTTAAATGCTTCTTTTTCAATATTGTAAATTTCCAATAGAACAGAACCAATATCATCAAAGTCTTTTTGCGTAGTGTTTATTCCTCTAAAAACGCCTGCCATCTTAACTGCTGACAAACGCCATAAATCACCAGCTTTAGTGAAGTCATCTGATAAATTTAATAACAAATTATTGTTGTCAAAATATTTTGCACTCTCCTCTAAAAAAGCAGCATAAATAAATCTAAAACCTCCTCCCCCTGTGCCTATTTCTTCTTGCATTCTAACTATATGACCAAGATATTGACCAGCTTTCCTAACTCCTAATTTATCTCGCCACTTTCTAACCTTATTAGCTGTATATTTTATACCACTAACGCCTCCAAAATTACCAGGAATATAAAGCATGTCTCTTACATTGCGATTAATTCCTTTTATTATTGCTTTTTTTATTACATTATTGTCTATAATGCCAAGTTTTTTTACATAATATAAATGACCTTTAGGAGCATACATACCTTTCGCAAATCTAACTCTATTTAATTCTTCTTCCAACAAACTTGTAACAGTTTCCATAACAGTATCACTAATAAGATAACGATTATCATTTTTTCCATAAACTACCAAATTATGTGCATTGAAATGAAATCTATATTCTATAGGAAAATAAGATAAATTATAAACTCCTACTTGACAACCAACCTGTTCTCCTTTATAAAGCATTAAATCTAGATACTCTTGAGCTTTTTTTTCATTGCTAAATTTTTTAGAAACAATATCTATATTCAAATACTTACTAGTTTGTTTAAATATACGACCTGGCATAGTTCTAAATGAAATAGCAGGGCCATTGTTAAAGGTTAGAAAAGGAACATGAATGTAAAACAAACCAGAACCAATTCCAAATGCTAAAGGTTCATTAATAAAATCAACTCCTTTGGCTTTTAACAAACTAACTATGACTCCATTCTCACAATGTGCAGACTGAATATGATTAAAATTATTTAGCATTATATTCTAAATTTTTTAATTCTTCAATAGTTATTCCAAATACGGTGGCATATTTATAAAGAGTTTTATAGCTTAAATTTTTAAAAACAGATGGTTTAAAATGGCGCCTTACTCTAAATCTACAAAATCCTACATAATCACTCAAAACAGATATATCCATTATATTTTTTTCCATAAAGTAATATATTGGGCTTTTCTCTTGATTAATAACGGCTTTTTTTGCATATTCAATTCTGTTATTAACTTCTGCCCAAGCATTTTCTAAAGCTTTATTTTTTACTTCCCAACCAGAGCTTAATGCTGTCTGATAATTACCATTATTATCTTTAACATAACATAATTCATGAGTTATATTTTCTAATGCACTCTTATCATTTGGGATTTCATTTATATTCATTAGCAATATTAACAAACAGTTAATAAACAAAAAGCATAAGAAAACCTAGCACTCTCAGGAACTACCAACAATAGTTTCTCTCCTCTTTGAAGTTTTCCACTATTAAACAATTCGTCTAACATCAAATAGATAGAACCAGAACCTACATTACCTATTGTTTTAAGGTTGGTAAACCATTTCTCATAAGGAATACCAATATGATTATCTTTCATAATATTATAGATTTTTTCTTGAAAGAAAAAACTTGAAATATGTGGCAAAAAATAATCAATAGATTCTATATTTACATGTTTAGTGTCTAACAGACTTTTTAACATATTAAATCCTAATTCAACAATATTTTCACTTAGTAATTTTACATCTTGTTTTATACTCAATACTGAATTACATAAAATTTCTTGTAACTTCATAGTGTGATAGCTCCTTAATGAACCATCTTGTGCTTTATCTGCTCCCATATACATACATGCAGGTAGTTTATTTGCAAAAGAACTTAACTCAATCCATTCTATTTTCAAAGAAAGTGAATTTGTATTCTTGTGATTTTCAACCAAAAAAGCTCCAGCTCCATCTGAAAGCATCCATCTTAAAAAATCTTTTTCAAACGCTAAAAATGGCTCTGATTCTAAACTATTTAATTTGCTAATTTCTTCTTCAAAATAAGTGGATTTCATTATTGGAGAAACTCTTTCAGAACCACTACAAACAGCTTTATGCTTCTCTCTTGATTTTATTGACAAATAAGCATATTTTAAAGAATGCATACCTGCACAACAAGCTCCAGCATGAGAAACTACTTCAATATTAGAAGTCTCTGCTAATAAACCATGAACCATAACTGCATGCGAAGGTAATAATTGGTCTGGTGTTGATGTCCCACATACCAATAAATCTATATCTTTTATTTCATCTGGATTATATTCAAACATTTTTCTTATTGCTGAAGCAACTAAATCAGCATTCGAATGAGTAACATTTCCTTGTTTATCTAAAGCATAATATCTATTTTCAATTCCATTATTACGTAAAACTATTCTTCTAGATTTAGAACTCTTGCCATTTATTAATCCTAAATATGTTTCCATATCTTCATTCAAAACAGAATTATTAGGAAGAAAAACTGAGATCCTATTTATAAAAACATCTGTCATTTTATCTCTACAATTTATTTTGGCAAATGTAATATTTTTTTTTATTAATCTTGTTTAAAGTAAAAGGGAGTACTAATATATGATAAACCATCAATACAATAGGAGCAACAACAAATAACGCAAATATTAAATAATATATAAAAGCATAAACAAGCAAAAAACGTTTTTGTTTGTTTAACCCTTGTTTTTTTATTATTCTTGCCCATAATAAAAAGATTTTCTTTGCTCTCGACTCAATAAACAATATACTGGTAGATATTTTTATATATCCAGAGCTTATTACTTGATTTTGAAAATCGTCTAAAGTATTATTAAAAATGTTATTACGTAATATTAACCCAATTTTTTTTGCACCATTTATATCATCTTCTGAAACCCCTGGCTTGGGGAAAATTTTTAGCATATTATCCTTTCTCCCTTTTAGCATCCAATATAATATTGTTATCGCACTTATTAAATTAGGATTTTTATCTATAAATGGAATATTGCCAATAATCCTACCTCCTGCTCCAACAATATGCATATTTATACTCTTTTGAGAATTTATCCACATATTCCTAGAACCAATAATTGTAATTACGGGTGTTTCGGAAACAATCTTTTTGAAATATGCTAATTGTAACAAGGTACTTATAGGTAAAGAAGGAGACAAAAACCATGGCTGATAACCTAATATTATTAGATCATAAAAATCATGTTTAAATTTTATATCATACAACTCTATCGGCTCTTCCAAAACCGTTTCGGGCATGGCATCAAAAAACTCAGAAGCTGTCCATGGAAATGGATATGCTTTTTTGGGTTTTATTAATACTCTGTCAATATCCAAATCTGAAAGAGGACTCAATATATTCCCTAAAATATCATCTAATTGTCCTGTTTGCGAATAACTTATGGCTAATATCTTCATCTTAAAATATAATCAATTCTCATGCTCTTTTATCTCTGACAATGTTATAAATTTCGAAATCTTTGAATAATCAACAATCCTGTCTTTATAAATTTGCTCCATATCTTTAAATGATAATAATATCATTTTCTTATCCTCTTGAATATTATTTTTATATTTCAACATTGCTGGAGATTGTTCTTGTACAATCAATCTTATGAATCTATATTCTACATTTTTTTGATTTGTCTTTATTTCTTGCTCTATTAAACTCTTCCCTATTTTAAAATACTCCAACTTTTTCGCTGGAATATTATTTAATGATGCTTTCTTTATCAAGAGAGCTCCTTTGTATACATTTATAATTGAATTCGTTCTTTTTATGCTATTATATTCTACTAATAATTTATCTATTTGTTCATTTGAATTACTTAAAAAAACATTATAAAACTTATTTACGTCTATGTTTTCTTGATTATTAATACTGAAAAAAGAAATGAATATAATAATTAAAAATTTAAGCATCAAAAAAAATAATAATGATTTAATTCGTTATAATTAAATTAGCCTTTTCCGTAAACAAACAATGCAAATATAAGACAATATTGTTTATTAAAAATCAATACTGTCCTAAATAAATTTTATTTTATAAAATGATGTTTGATTTATAATGATTTAGAATTCTCTTTTCCTCATTAATCAAATAGATCCCTTATATTACTAATTGATTAACTGACGAACTCTCCTCAAATGGTTTATCAAGCCAAGTTTATAAATCAATTTTCACAAAAAGATTAAGTTTTATAAAAAACGACAAGATTTGAAAGATCCAAATTGAATTTTGAGATAGCTTTTAACACTTAATAACAAGTATTGCTTATTAAAACAGCTTGTATTTGTATAATTGCAACATTTCGACTTTGTTCTTATAAATAATTTAACAACTGCTTTACCTCTCTAAATAATATTTCAACCTGCCATCTGCTTTTATACAATTCACTTATTGTATTTGTTGCCAAGACATCTGATTATTATAATCCCAAATTACCAATTAGAAATTTTAAAATATCAATTTACTTGTTCTAAATTACTTGGTAATACCTAAACGCTATCATAATACTCACAATAATTAAATATCCTAAACACCGTAGGTGTGGCATTATCCATTTATACAACAATCTAAATTACCAAATTGATAGCAATTTGGTATAAATTCTAATTTTTATAATCAACATAAAAAGTAAGTTTTTCTTTTGGTCAATAATATCTTTTAAATTAAATCAGAGAAGCTAATAACTTTTTTTTGGTTTAATCAAAATCAATTTTTGATATAGAGCACATATAAAGCACATATACAGTTCATATAGAGCACATATAGAGCACATATAGAGCACTTTAACCTCACTCTTAACTCCACTCAATCAACATCAAAACCTCATTTCATCCTTATAATCAAATGATTAACTGGTCAAAATTAAATCATATTTGTTTTTTGTTATTTTAAAGAATAAGCATCTTGCGCTTTAATTATCAGTATATTAAATAAAATAGCACAATATGATAAAATTGATTGTTTTTTTTTAAAATGGTTAAACCACCCCATGCTGTTATATATTCATCCATAAATTTAATTTCTATATAAAACAAATTTTTAAATATTAATTAAATTAAAATTAAAGCATTAATTGTAATTTATAACTATTTACATTGCAAATTTTCTAATGGACACCTTTAGAAAATTTCAAAAATATTTAGGGCGTTTCTCTAATGGACAATCTGGGTTAATTTAATAATCTGAGACCACTACAAAAAAGTATGATTTAATAATTTCGTTATTAAATCTCACTAATTTTTTAGATTTTGCTATTAATTCATCAAAATTTAGCCTTGCAACGGTCTCAATTTTTTAATTTTTATCCTTTAATATAATGCAATATACTTGAAGTTTTAATATTATAAAAACCTAATAATATAACTTTTCTTGAGATAAACAAAAATCTTTTAAAGATTATTCTATAATTCATTATTATCAATAATGATTTCATTAGAAATATTATTATGAATGTTTTCAAAAGTAACATTAGGTGTAAGATCAATATTAATGTTTGGCTCTGTAATTATATCATTAGGATTATCTTTTGTTTGTTTTGTTGTCATTAGGCCAATCATCATAACAAATGCAGTTATAATAATAACTTGAATAATAACAGATCTGTTAACAATTGAAATTGATTGAGATTGATCAATAGAAAGAAATAATAGAATTGTTATAAGACCTCTTGGAGCAACAAAAAGTAAAGGTTTTATAGGCAGTTTTGATAATTTTAATTGAATTAAACGAAATATAAAAATAGTAAAAACAATTCCAAGTGACCAAGCAAGAGTCCCTATATTTAATACTTCTGACGTTTCAATAAGATACCCGAATAAAAGAAAAAATAATACTCTTACTAAAAATGTTGCTTCAATTGTAATTTCTCTAAATCGTATAACTTCTTTATTTAATTCATCTATTCGAAATTTTTTTGTCCAACTAAAACGTTTTAAATCAGAAACGTTTCCAATAAAAAGACCAAATACAATAATAAAAATAAGAGCAGGGAGATGAAAAGCTTTTGAAACGGCGTAAATTAATATTACGAGAATAATGATGGGAATAAACTTAATATGATGTTTTATTAAACTTAATAAAAAAGAAAGACCTATTGTAAAAACAAAAGAAATTATAATAATAATAACTAATTGCAATCCAAATTCTCCAAATGCATTATAATCAATAACTTCATTTAAAGCTATAAAGTTGAAAAATAATATTCCAAAAATATCAGATAAGCTACTTTCATAAATTATAAATTCTCTATCGTATAATGTTAGATTTCTTGCACTAGGAATAGCAATAGCACTACTTATTATACAAAATGGAATTGCATTTAGTAAACTATTTTTTTAAGAATATCCTCCAATATAATGGAATAAATAAGCTAATAAAAAACCTAATGCAAACATAGGTAATAATGCACCAATAAATGATTTTCTTATTATTCCAAATTTTGATTTACTAACTTTAAGTTCCAAAGAGCCCTCAAGTACAATAAGAATAAGCCCTAAAGTCCCTAATAGCGGTAATATGTCAGAAAAGTCAGGTAATTGGATGTGAAAAAACATAACTGATTGCCTAACAGTCCATCCTAAAAGCAAAAGAAGTATTACAGAAGGAATTTTTGTTTTTGCTGAAGTTAGGTCAAATAAATAACCGAGAAGTAATAAAGAGCAAATTGATATTATGATAGCTGTAGTCATTATTTATAATATTATTTATTTGTTTTATTATATAGTTAGAAAAGCAATAAAATAATATATGTCTATGTTTTTTGAAATTTCAAGTTCTTTTTTAGAAAATACAAAAGTATGATACTTTTTTTATTTATGTCTTTTTTTAGAAAATTAAATATTCAAATAATTATTTGCTAAAAAACATTCTATTAACTTCTATGTTTTTTTTAATGCTTTTTAATGTATTACATTATAAAGCAGAATCAATATTTTTCAGTATAATTTTGCAAGCTTCCATAGCTTCATGTTCTTTTATTATTGAAGGAGGTGCTATTCTCATACAATTGTCAGCAAAAAGAAACCAATCCGTAATTAATCCATCTTCAAGACAATGTTTTATTACGTTTCTGCATATTTCGGAAGTTTCAAACTCAACAGCAATAAGTAATCCTTTGCCTCTTAAGTTGATAATTTTATTGTGCTTTAATGTTTTTAATATTAATTCTGAAATAAGATTGACGTTATCTATAAGGGATTGCTGCGTAATTATATTTAAAGTTGCTAAAGCAGAAGCACAACACACAGGATTGCCTCCAAACGTTGTTATATGACCAAGAAAAGGATTGTCTTTCAAACTATCCATTACTTCTTTTGATGAAATAAATGCTCCTAAAGGTAACCCCCCGCCTAAACCTTTGGCTAAAGTAATAATATCTGGAACTATATTATAATTTTCAAATCCCCATAATTTTCCTGTGCGTCCCATTCCAGTTTGTACTTCATCACAAATAAGCAAAGTCTCCATTTGTTTACACCTATTTGACAATGCAACAACGTAATCATTATTTGGAACAATAACGCCAGCTTCTGCTTGTATTGGTTCAAATATAACACAAGCGGTTTTTTTAGTTATAACATTTAAATCATCAAAATGGTTATATCTTATAAAATTAACATTAGGTAGTAATGGTCTGAAATTAGATTTAAAATATTCATCTCCCATAACACTTAAAGCTCCATGTGTACTTCCGTGATAAGAATTTATAAATGCGATTATCTCTGTACGCCCTGTAAATCGTTTGGCAAGTTTTAAAGCTCCTTCATTTGCTTCACTTCCCGAGTTTACAAAATAAACAGAAGATAATGATTGTGGTAACAATTCTGAAAGTTTGTGAGCTAATTTAACTTGAGGATATTGGATGTATTCTCCATACACAATTAAATGCATATATTTATCTAATTGTTCTTTTATTGCTTTTACAACATCTGGATGTCTATGTCCTACATTACTAACAGAAATCCCAGATATAAAATCAATGTATTTTTTTTCTTTTGAGTATAAATAAATACCTTCAGCTCTATCTATTTCTAATGTAAGTGGACTTTCTGACGTTTGTGCTACGTGTTTAAAAAATAGTTCACGTTGAGTAATCATTTCTAATAATATTTAAAATTGTTATTAACAAGTATAGCTTTATTTATAATTAATTATGAAGGAATATATAAAGTACATAAAACATTTTTTCTGCATTTTAAAACAAAGGTAATTATAAAAAAATAACGTTAGTCAAAAAAAAAAAATTCGTCTATCATATCATTTTTTCTTGCTAACTTAATTTGATTCTTTTTATACGGATATTTCTTAAATTTTGAAAATTGTATACTAAAAGTAATATGAAAACGCAAAAATTATTCTTTTTGTATTCTTGTATTTAGGTTTATTATTAAATAATTGATTATTTTTGTAAAAAATAATCAAATAATGTTGCTTTATGAAAAAAATAATATTATTTTTGCATATTGAGGTAAACATTATTAATTAATTATTAGTTAATTATTTTATATGTTGATTAAAGAAAAAAAATATAGATTTTATCTAAAACATTTAGAAAATATTCTTTTTTTTGTAATTATTTTATTTTTTTCATTAAATTCTTTTTCTCAATCAGTTGGTGATTTACGTTCTCGTCAAAGTGGAAATTGGGCAGATCAAAACTGTTGGGAAAGATGGAATGGTGCAATTTGGCAAAATGGAGGTTCTGGAACTCCAAATGCGTCAACAATAAATGCTGAAATATTACCTGCTCACACTATCACCATAAACAGTAATACTCAGTGTAAATGTAAAAATCTTGTAAATAATGGTGTCGCAAGATTTGTAGGAAATAATAGATCTTTATTTGTTTATGGTGATTTAACAGGGACAGGAGAAATATCATATGTAGCAAGTTCTTTAACTGGGACTAACAAGCATATTTTATATTTATACGGAGCAATTAATCAGAACACAATTAGCAATATGG
>Ga0209417_1003873_pt1 | contig 19028 bp, 18 predicted proteins | sample RifGroF2_FD_184002 | JGI IMG/M metagenome (GOLD analysis project Ga0209417, IMG submission 184002) | Groundwater microbial communities from Rifle, Colorado, USA - Groundwater F2 (SPAdes) (version 2) | ecosystem: Environmental > Aquatic > Deep subsurface > Groundwater | place: Rifle, Colorado... | reverse complement strand
AAGGATGCTGTCTTAAATTTCCTTGAAAACCTGCATCAATACAGGGATGAAGTGCGGCAATTCGTCGGAACTAAACTCCACTTGCTAAATTATCAGACAATCTGAATTTTATTCTGGGATTGGTATAAACCATCTAATTTTAATGGTTACAGAATTGACATTTATTGCGATAGGATATGAAAAAAATCGAATTTTATCAGTCTAAAGAAAAATTGCTTGAAGGGTATAAAGATGCTTCTGCAGGACGATATATAAAATCATCCGGTGATTTTAAGCAGGACTTAAAGGAATTTAAAAATAGAGAAAAAAACGGCTGGTAAATGAATAAATTTGATTGTTAATTGTTTTTTGAAAAATAAAAATTTAGTCTGAGTACTTAGCCCTGTAATCTTCTAAAATCCTCTTAATTTCCTCTTCCTGTAAGTCATACCACTCTTTATAATAGCTTGCTACGGCAAAAAAATACTCACCATTGACTATAGGGCAAATAACATTTTTAACTATTTGTTTAATCTTTAAATATGCGTTTTCTGAACTTACAGGAACAGCGACCCACAGGGATTTGGGGTCTCTTTTTTGAACTGTCATTATTCCTGCTATTAATGAATAGCCTGTCGCTACTCCATCATCCACTATAATCACGTCACTTGTGTGTATTTTTTCGTCATGAAGCCCGCCATAATATTCTTTTCTGTGTTGAATCTCCGAAATAACTTTCTGGGAAATATCTTCTATGATTTTAGGACTGAGATGCAGGTAATCAACTGCATCTTCGTTAAGGATTTTTGTGCCATCTTCGGTAATTGCACCAAATCCATATTCGGGATTGCCTGGAGCAGGCAGTTTTTTGACTACGAGCGGGTTTATGGGTATTTTAAGCCGATCAGCAACGGCTTTTGCTACCTGTATCCCTCCTCTTGGGATAGCGAGCAAATAAGGTTTTTCCAGGTGTAATTCCTGTATTTTATCTGCTAGTAGTTCACCGGCGGCTTCTCTTGAAGCATATTTTTGAATTTCTGACATGCAAGAAATTATAAAGTACTGTGATTTTTTTAACATTGACTATACTACTAAATAGGTGCTAAATTTTTATTGTAATAACATTTGGGCGAGTGGCGAAATGGTAGACGCGCTAGTCTTAGGAACTAGTAGGCAACCCCTGTGAGAGTTCGAATCTCTCCTCGCCCAATCTTTAAAAGGCAAAATGTTCGATTTATTAAACAAAAAACAATCTAATAATTACTCTGAAAAACTGGATCAACTATTTCAGCCGATAAAAACAGACCTGTGTTCACTGGAATCATTTTTAAACGAAAGTTTAGCCAGCGGTAACGCTGATCTTGATAAAATTACAAGTTATGTGTTTAAATCCGGCGGAAAACGGTTAAGACCGGCGATTATTATTGTCTTTATTAAGGCGCTTAATCAGGGTAAGTATGTATCTGAGGAGCAATTCAGTATTGCTCAGGCCGTAGAAATGATACATACAGCCACACTGCTTCATGATGATGTTATTGATGAAGCTGAAACCCGTCGCGGGGTAATGACTGTATGGAAAAAATGGGGAACAAAATCTGCCATAATAACAGGGGATTATATACTCTCACGGGCTCTTAATAAGCTCGTTAAGGTGGGAAGTATAGCTGTAGAGATGTTTTCTTCAGTACTCAATGAATTATGCATAGGGGAAATTCTCCAGGAAAACCAGAAATTCAAAGTAATTACCGTGGATGAATATATTAACAAGTCCGAGAGAAAAACCGCACAGCTTTTTATGGTAGGCGTTGAGTGCGCAGCTTCTATCATGCCGAATACTAATAATCTGATTATAAAGGCAGCAAGAGGATATTCGCTGAATTTTGGGACTGCTTTCCAGATAATAGATGATATTCTTAATTTCAAAAATTCAAAAGCTAGTGACCTGAAAGATGGGATTGTAACAGCGCCTGTTATATTTGCAGTTGAGGAATATGCCCAAAAAGGGGATTTTACTCTTAAAAATCTTGTTGAGAATGGTTTAAAAAGTGATAAAGACTTTAAACACGCAATTAAGCTGGTATTAGCTTCCCGGGGTATGGAAAAAGCAAGGGATTTGGCGGATGAATATGCTCAAAGAGCTATAAGTTCTCTTGATGTGGTTCCAGATAACCTTTATAGGCACATTTTAATTGATCTTGCTAATTACACAGCAGAAAGGGTTTTATGAAAATTGATAAAGAAAAAATAAAATTTCTGCTTAAAGAAACCGTAGAAACAATAGTTACTGTCCTTATACTGGTTATATTGATAAGGTCTGTTCTGGGCGAGCCCCGGTGGATTCCTTCGAGTTCAATGGAGCCTAACCTTCAAATAGGCGATAATTTGATAATTGAAAAAGTATCCTACCGCTTTGGTGAGCCTCAAAGAGGAGATATAATAGTGTTTTACCCTCCTCATCACGAGCTTGATCCCTCGATGTGGGGAAAATTTGCCCGAATGATAGGATTTTTCAGCAAGGATGAGGCTTATATAAAAAGAATTATTGCTTTGCCGGGCGAAGAAGTAAAAGTTGTACCGAATGAAGGGGTTTATATTAACGGCGAGCTGCTGGACGAACCTTACCAAAAAGAGGTTTACACTGGCCTATGCACAGAGGATATGTACTGCGGCCCGTATGTAGTTCCTGAACACAGTTATTATATGATGGGGGATAACAGAAACGACAGCACAGATAGCAGGTTCTGGGGTGTGCTGCCTGAAAAACGCATTGTTGGTAAGGCTGTTTTTAGGTTTTGGCCTATCTATAGGGTGGGAGTTATAAACAAGCCTGAATATAATTCACAAGGATCGTAAGTTAAGATATAATAAAAATTATGTCTAACAAACTTGAAAATATTGAGGATAAGGCTCAACAGCTTCTTGAAGCAGGCTATATTGAGGCTTTTCGAAAAGACTATGATAAGGCAATAACATTCATAGAAGAAGCTCAAAGAATCTATAATGAGCGCAAAAATATAAAAAAAATAGCTGTATGCCTTGCAGAGCTTGCAATTATTCATTATAAAAACTGTAATGACCGCTTAATAAGGTCCCTTACTTTATTGAATGATGCAAAATACCTTCTGGAAAACCTCGATCAGGGCGATAAAAATGAAATTGAGGCCAAAATCCTCCATCATTACGGCATAATTTATTATCTTGAAAAACGATACAGTGACGCCCTTAAGTACTATAAACAAGCCCAAAACCTGCTCAGTGAGAATGATCTTGAATATGCAAAAATCCTTGATGACTTGGCAGTGTTTTATTTAAGGACAAATAACTATCAGATATCCGTGGATTGTATGAAACAGTCCCTTGAGATAAAGAAAAATATTGGGAATGCGCGTGAATCTTCAATAACAGAGTTTCTTCTGGGAAGGTATTTTTCAAGCAGGGAACAGTATGAAGAAGCTAAAACCCACCTGTTAAATGCGATTACAACAACTGAGAAACTTAAGGATTATTTTACCAGCTCAAGAATATGGGGAGAGCTGGCAAAAGTGCATTTTGAGCTGGGTGATAGTAAAAATGCTGAAGAATACGCCATAAAGTCAGTTGAACTTGCTCAAAAGATGGATCTACCCCTGGTTTCAGCTTTCGCGCACTGTATTTTGGCAAATATCCATATTAAAAACAAGGATTCCAAAAACGCTGTAAAAGTACTGGAAACAGAAGTGGAGCCTGTTTTTGCAAATTTTTCATCACATAGGGGCCAGGGATTTGCAAAACAGATCAGATCATTGATTCTTGAACAGCAGGGCCAGATAAATGAAGCCATAGACTGCCTTGGTGAAGCAATAGAGCTATTTATAGAAGCACATAGCTCTGCTGAGGTGGCTAAGAGTTACTATAACCTTGGATTGCTTTATAAAAACAGCTCGGATTTTCCTAAAGCTTCCGGAAGTCTTAAGGAAGCGCTGGTAATTTCCCAAACAAACAACCTTTTTATACTGAGCAAGAAGATAGAAGACCTGCTTTTTGATGTTGATGAGCAGGAATGGTCACATGTAATTGATAAAACCGCTAAAAAAGAGACCCCGTTTGAAGATATAAAGCTAATCATGGATTCTGTTGCTATGTTTGGGGATATGTCTTCCAGGACAGGCGGGAATAAAGACCCGTTCCTTGCCCTGTTAAGGATAGGCCGCTCTATTGCTGCGGAAACAGACCTTGATAAACTGCTTACCATAATAGCAAAAGAGACCCAGAGCGCCTTATCAGCAGACAGGTGTACGGTTTTCCTGTATGACAAGGAAACAAATGAGCTGTGGTCAAAGATTGCTCTTGGTATGGGAAGCCAGGAAATAAGATTTCCGGCAAACATGGGCCTTGCGGGACATGTTGCGATGACCGGGGAAACAATAAACATCAGAGACGCATACAATGATGACAGGTTTAACAAGGAAATAGACAAAAAAACAGGCTATAAAACAAGCACCATCTTGTGTATGCCTATGAGGAACCTGAATCACGAAATAACAGGTGTATTTCAGGTTTTAAATAAATTCGGGAATGATTATTTTAGCGCAGAAGACGAAGACTTGCTTATTGCAATCGGTTCAAGTACAGGGATTGCGCTTGAGAATGCCAGGTTGTTTAAAAAGCAAAAAATTATGTATGAAGAGCAAAAACGCTCGTATGTAAGTTTTATAAACACTCTTGCAGCCTCTATCGACGCAAGGGACAAGATTACGGCCGGTCATTCAAAAAGAGTGACGTTATACAGTATTGCAATAGCCGAAAATATGGGAATAGCAGGCGAAGATCTTGAATCTCTGGAGCATGCGGCGCTTCTTCACGATATAGGGAAAATAGGAATCAGGGATAGTGTGCTTTGTAAGCAGGGAAAACTTACTGAAGAAGAATACAGCCATATTCAGCAGCATGCCAGCATTACGTATGAAATACTAAACAACATGTTTTTCGAGGAAAAACTTAAGGATGTGCCTGAAATAGCGGCCTCGCACCATGAAAAAGTTGATGGAAGCGGTTATTTTAGGAAACTTAAAGGGGAAGAGATATATCTGGGCGGAAGAATACTTGCTGTTTCTGATGTGTTTGACGCAATTACGTCAAAACGTCATTATCGTGACCGTATGCCGTTTGTTAACGTGCTAAACATCCTGAAAAAGGATGCAGGGGTTCATTTTGACGTAAATGTTATCGACAATTTCTTTAACTTGAGCATTTTTAAAATTTTAAGCATACTTTTATTTAAGGAAGACTACACATTAACAGAAAGCATGCAGGAATTATTCAAAAAATATACCCTGAATGATTTCCATACTGTTCTTTTAAAGGAAGAAGCTAAAAGAAACAAGGAGGAAAAGCAGGTAGTTGAGATTTTCGAGAATTTATACAATCCTCAAAGGATGGATTAAGCACATAATACGTTATCAATTACCTTTCCATATTCCGGCTTTTTTCATAAGTTCCTTGATGTTATCTCTGCCTTGTTGTTCTGCATGGTCTTTTAGTATTTGTCGATGATTTTGTATTATATCTTCGTATGCAAATTGTCTTGCAAGATCTTCCGGTTTCTGGAGTTGCTTTTTCGCCAGCCCATGGACTTCAGGATTATTTAAATGAAATTTCATAATTTCAGAGATTTCATTATTTAATACATCTCTTTCATCAGATGTTAAATTTTGTCCTAATTCATCAAATTTTTGCTGTAAATTTGCTTGTTTTGTTACTGCTTGTTTGTTCAAAATTCCAGGCAAATCTCTTTTAACTTCCTGTTCAACTTGTTTATCAAGTTTTCTCATAGTTGGCGATCTAAAAAATTTAAGAATATTCATTTTTATCTTCCTTTCCTGACTTATTAACCTATATAATATAAAATGAATAAAGTTTAAAAATTGTTATTATTAAATATTAAATTTAAATAATCTTAATAATACTGGAATGCAATCAATATACGATCAATTTAATAGGGTGGGTGTTAAAATCCCAAGATGGACAGATTGCCACGTCGGGCTTTCAGCCCTCCTCGCAATGACGTTTGTTCTTTTCCTTTCCTGCATTGTAAATTATGCTGTTTTTGCCGAAGATTCTGAAATATTACACGAGCAATACTACCTTCTTAAGTCTAAAGGCGTGGATATTGGCTTTATTAATGAGCGACAGAGAAAGAATAATTCAAACATTATTACTGAAATACACATTGAACAGCGATTTAAACGTGAAAATGACAATATAGAAATCATACAGGATCAGGCTTTTGTTGAAGATGAAACCGGAAAGCCCCTGGAGTTCTCGTTTGAATCCAAAAATCCGGGCGAGGATGTTAGTGTTAAAGGCAAATTCGACTGGGCAAATAAGGAAATTGTTATAAATTCCAATATAAATTCTGTTAAAGACGTAAAAACCATTGATATTCAGGAAAATATTTTGTTTCCATACGCTATAGATAAGCTTTATAAGGAATCAAAAGACGGAATTATACAGTATAACACAATAGAGCCTGGCATGAGCACTGTATTCCTCAAAATTAAGGCAAATGAAATTAAAAATGAAAAAGGTGAACATAAAAAATACAAGCTTGATGTGAATATATTCCCTAATGCTGAAATGTACGAATGGCGAGATAGTAACGGCAGGGAAATGAAGTCAACCTCATCAATAATGGATATAGAACAGGTTGCAGCAGATGAAAAAGACGTGCTGAACATAAGGAGCGATTATAACGTATTCCCGCAAAGTGTAATTAAGGTCGACAGGGTTATAAATTCGCCGGAAACAGTTGAGCAGGCTATTTACAAGATTACTTCCTATGATGTGCCTGTGGAAACTATTTTTATTAGTGATGAAACGCAAAATGTTTTTCAGGTGCAGGACAATACAGCTTACATAAAAGTAAAAGCCCAGAAGCATTACAGCAATGAATTCCCCTATCCTTTTGACACTAGGGAATATGAAGAGTACCTGAAATCAGGCCCCTATATCATTACAGACAGCCCAAAAGTTAAGGAGGTAGCCCAGAAACTAAGCGAGGGTGAAACAGATGCCCTTAAGCTTGCTCTAAAAGCCGAAAGGTGGGTTTATGATAATATAACCAATAAAAATCTTGGTGTTGACTTTGCAAATGCCGTGCAGGTACTGGAAACAGGGAGCGGGGACTGCACAGAGCATTCTGTATTGCTTGCTTCTATATTAAGAGCAGCAGGCATTCCTGCAAAAGTAGTGGTCGGGCTTGTTTATACCAATACTCCCGAAAACGCCTTTGTGTATCATATGTGGGTTAAGGCTTTTGTTGGTAGATGGGAAAACCTTGATCCCAGCTTCCCTTACAAGAATTTTACTCCACTGCACCTTGCTATAACAGAAAGTTCCATGAATGATATTTCCGCAAAAACAGAAATGGCTTTAAATATTGTTCCCGGGTTTTCACAAATTGATATTGAAATCCTCAATGCCTCAAGCCCGGTTGTTACTGAGATGAAGAACAGGCCTGAAGTTAAGATTAGTTTGAATCAGGAAAAGTCTTATGGTGATGATAACTTAATAAATGTAGTTATAAACAGGCCAAGCCCTGTTGATAGTGACATTCATATGATTGAACTGCCTAATAACGAGGAGACGCGGGACGAAGTAAAGGCTGCGTTTTATAATTTCACGCGGGGAAATACAGAAGATGCTCTTAAGGATTTAAAAGAATTTCATAAAACTATAGATAATAATGACGATTTCGCAAAAATGAAGCTGGCGCTTAAATTAATAAATATGAGTTATTTAAATTTTGCTTCAGAGGTTTTAAATGAAATAAAAAGTGAAGAAATCTGGGGCACAATGATTTATGAGCTTAACAGACTGTATTTCCCCAGAAATTCTGTGCCGGATAAGCTGGAAAATGTCCAGGTTACAGCTTTTTACCTGCTGACCTACAAAGATCAGCCTGAAATGGTTATTGAAGTAACAAACAACCTGAGGGGATACGATTATATTCATTATTTAAGAGCAAAAGCATATAAGGAACTTAAAAAATATCAAGAGGCCGAAAATGAAATAAGTATAGCAATGAGCATAAATCAGGAAAACCTTACCTACAGGCTTGAAGCAGTAAATATATTTTCTGCTGAAAATAAAATTCGCCCTGCTCAATTAACTTTAAACAGTGTAAATTTACAGGCGAAAAAATTTAATATAAAAAATAAGGACTTCTGGAAAAAGTTTAAATCTTATGATTACTGGCTAAAGGTCAAGGAATTCCGGGAAGATCCCGTGATGAGCAAGTATTACGAAGCACAGTATTATGTAATTAAAGGAGAGTTGGATATTGCTTCTGATATATTAAGTAAACTGGTGTATACAAATAATGAAGCTTATTTGAGTGAACTGTTGGGGGAAGTATACTATGAAGTTGACCAGTTCGAATCAGCAAGAAAGTGTTATGATAAGGCATTGTTGCTTGACCAAAACAGGGTAAAGGCACTTATTGGGTTGGGAAATATTTATTTTATTAGTGGAAATAACAAATTAGCTGAAAATTATTATCAGCAGGCCGTGGATAAGTTTCCCCAAAATGTTGATGCCTTAACCTCACTGGCTAAATTGCACGGGTATCTGGGTAATACTAAAAAATCATACGAATATTTCCAAAAAATACTTACTCTGGATAAAAATAATAGTGATGTAATTTACAACCTTGGTATTATTCTGGCAAATAAAGGGAAATTTGAGGAAGCGGAAAAATTACTCAAAAAAGCGCTCTCCTCTAATCCAATGCAGTCTTTAATCTGGCTGGATTTAGCTAAAGTGAGGATTGCAAAGCATGATTACCTTGAATCAGCAAAGTATCTCCAGAATGTAAAATACATAGATGAGAATAATCCTTATTATTATTACTTTATGGGTGTTATATATAATAAAAATAACAGGCCCGCAGAGGCGGAGAAGTATTTTAAGAAAGCGGTTCTGCTGAAACCAGAGCTGGAAGAGGAAATCAAGGGGGGCAATGAAAAAAAATGAAAATAGCAAAAGACATAACTGAATTAATAGGTAACACGCCGCTGGTTTACATAAACAGACTATCGCAGGGTTGTTATGCAACAATAGCTGCAAAACTGGAAAATTTTAACCCGGCAGGCTCAGTAAAAGACAGGATCGCCCTGAGCATGATAGAAACAGCAGAGGCAGAGAAGAAAATAACTCCCGGCAAGACAACTATTATTGAGCCTACCAGCGGAAATACCGGCATAGGACTGGCATTTGTTTGTGCGGTAAAGGGTTACAGGCTTATTTTGACAATGCCTGAAACAATGAGTATAGAAAGAAGAATGCTCTTGAAGGCATACGGCGCCGAATTGGTGCTTAGTCAGGGGTCATTGGGCATGAAAGGCGCGATTGATAAAGCCAGGCAGCTTTTAAGTGAAATTGAAGATTCATATATGCCCATGCAGTTCTCCAACCCCGCAAACCCTGAAATACACAGGAAAACCACAGCCGAAGAAATTTGGAGAAATACAGACCGTCAGGTGGATATTGTTGTGTCTGGAGTCGGCACAGGTGGAACCCTGACAGGAATTGGGGAAGTGCTAAAAGAAAGAAAGCCTGAATTGAAAATGATTGCTGTAGAACCGGCAGGCAGTCCTGTATTATCCGGGGGTAAGCCTGCCCCTCATAAAATCCAGGGCATTGGTGCGGGGTTTGTGCCTGATATACTCAATACCGGCATTATAGATGAAATAATCCAGGTAAGCGATGGGGATGCAATGCAGACTGCAAGGGATTTGGCCGTAAAAGAAGGAATTTTGTCAGGGATTTCCAGCGGTGCAGCGATGTGGGCAGCCTTGAAAATAGCAGCAAGAGAGGAAAATAAAGGAAAACTAATTGTGGTAATCCTGCCTGATTCCGGGGAAAGGTATCTAAGTACCGCGTTGTTTGAACACCTGAAAGATTAACACTTTTTTAAAAGGGGCAACTTGGCATCAATAAGTCTTTTGCCTACTTTGTCAAATGCAACCGCATACATGGGAGTGTTTCCAACATCAAAAACACGCTCTATTTCGCCCTCACCGAATTTTTCATGGAATACACGTGTCCCTATTTCAAATTTAGGTACAGAAACTTTAGGAGTTTGCACAGGAGCTTTAAAATTCTTGCCAAAGCTCATGTTTTTAACCGGCTCTGAATATTTATCAATGTTGGTGCGCGGTGCACACCCTACCTTCACTGTTACAGTTTCTTCAGTTCCTTTGGTGTTGGTACTGAGCAGGCTGTGCGGTATCTCATCAAGAAAGCGGCTTGGCATTAAGTACTTATAATCCCCGTAAATCAGGCGCCGCTTCGCAAAGGTAAGGAACAACTTTTCCTCAGCCCGTGTTATGCCTACATACATCAACCGCCGTTCTTCTTCCATCTCCTGCTGCTTGGCAAGTGAACGGGAATGCGGAAAAAGCCCCTCTTCCAGCCCGGCCATGAACACTACAGGATACTCCAGCCCCTTTGCTGAATGGAGGGTCATTAATGTAACAGCTGCATCCCTGTCCACCACTGTATCCAGGTCACTTATAAGGGACATTCTCGTCAAAAACTCTCCAAGTTCGGTACTAAGGCCCATGTCTTCCTGTTCACGCGCCACACTGATGAATTCCTGAAGGTTTTCTATCCTGCTTTCAGCTTCCTGTGTTCCTTCAGCCTTTAACTCATCAATATATTCTATTTCATCAATAACAACCGATATAAACTCGCTTAAATTATACTCTGCAGACTTATCTATCAAGTCTTTAATAAGCGCTGCAAACTCTTTAAGCTTTTTGACTACCTTTTCGCTAAATTCTTCCTGCTCTTCTATTCTTTCCAGAACATTAAACAAGGACATATGCAGCCTTTTCGATATTTCATCAAGCTTTTTAACTGTTGTTGCGCCTATTGACCTTTTTGGCACATTGATGATCCTTTTCAGGCTCTGGGAATCGCTTGTGTTATAAATTAACTTTAAGTAAGCAATTATGTCCTTAATTTCTTTTCTCTCGTAGAATTTCGTACCGCCCACCATAGTGTATGGGATTTTTCTTGTCATAAAGGCTTCTTCTAATGAACGGCTCTGTGCGTTTGTTCTGTAAAGAATCACGCAGTCATTAAGCGTAAATTTATCTTTGGTAGTGAGTTCCTGGATTTTATCCAGTATAAAATGTGCTTCCTGGCTTTCATCCTGGGATTCATGGCATATTATCTTTTCTCCCTGACCTTTATTTGAGAAAAGTTTTTTTGAAATGCGCTCTCTGTTGTTAATTATGACGTTGTTGGCAGCCTCAAGTATTGTGGTGGTGGAGCGGTAGTTCTGCTCAAGCTTAATTAATTTTGCTCCCGGGAAGTCTTTCTGGAAATTGAGCAGGATTTTATAATCTGCGCCTCGCCAACTGTAAATGGATTGGTCAATATCACCTACAACACAAAGGCTGCCGGTTTGCTTTCCTCTGTAGAGCAAGTCTACCATACTGTATTGCGGCATGTTAGTGTCCTGGAACTCGTCAACCAGTAGATGTTTAAACTTTGACCTGTATTTTTCCAGCACCTGTGGACAGTTTTCAAACACTCTTACAGTTGACACAAGCAAATCGTCAAAATCAAGCGCATTGTTTGTTCTTAAAAGGTCTTCATACGTTATGTAAACCTTTGCTATGCTTTCGCTTCTATAATCCCGCGCAGTTGCAGCGAACCTTTCTGCGTCAAGCATTTTATTTTTTGCTGTGCTGATAATTGTCTTTACCGATCGGGCCTGGTAAAGCTTATCATCGAGGTTTTCAGCCTTAACAGCCTGCTTTATGAGGCTAAGAGAATCATTTTCATCAAATATGACAAAATTTGAACGCCTGTATAATTCACCATTAACCAAATAATTTTCTATGTCATGCCTTAAAATTTTTCCGCAGATACTGTGGAATGTACCTATCCAGAGATGTTTTGCAGCCGCCTCGCCGAGCAGGAATTCCAGCCTTTTAGTCATTTCCTTTGCGGCTTTGTTGGTGAAGGTTACAGCAAGTATTTCCCAGGGCTTTGTGCCTGTGTGGACGAGGTGTGCTGCCCTGTGAGTCAGCACACGTGTTTTCCCGCTACCAGCTCCTGCCAGTACCAGTAAAGGGCCTTCCCCTAGTGTAACCGCTTCTTTTTGTGCGGGATTTAATCCGTTTAATAAGTTATCTATCATCTTAAAATCCAATTTTTTTAGGTTCTCTGGGCGTTTCCAGCAAGTTATTTAATACCTGGATTATATCAAATATTTTATTATCCTGTTCTTGAAGTTTGTGGTCATTAGTTTCCATATAAAGCAACAACAGTTTTTTAAGTTCACTTACTTCCTGTACAGGGGTTGTAGCTAACTGCCTAAGTTTGTTAAATACCCTGATTATCTGAATACTAACAGCCACGGCCTTTGGGCTATTTAGTATATTGGATAACATTAATACACCATGTTCTGTAAAAACATAAGGGGTATAGCGTCTTCCTCCATAGTTTACACTTGAGATCACAAACTGTGATCTCAAGTTTTTCCATTCCTCGTTAGTAAGCTGGAACATAAAATCTTCAGGGAAACGGTCAAGGTTTCTTTTGATTGCTTGATTTATAATTCTTGTTTCAACCTCATAAAGCAAAGCTAAATCGCTATCGAGCATTACTCTCTGGCCGCGAATAGTAAATATTTTATTTTCTATTATTTGTATTGGTATAAGATTAGTCATAATTTTTAAGCTATAATTTATTGGCAATAAAAATATTGTCCTACTATATTATTAAGTATTATAATAAAAAATACATCTTTTAAAGTTTAATTTATGTAAACATAGGGAAACAAGGAATGACAGAAGATAAAACACGCCCTTCGATAATGGTACCAACAGGTAATTTAGATAATGTTGATGATCTGCCGGAAGTGTCAGATCAGTTAGCGCACGAATTAGCTACAATCCAGCAAGCAGCTAAAAAAATAGCTATTATAGGCAGCAGAAACCTTCCTATAACTCATCAACAGATAATTGAAACCCTCACGTATGCGCTGGTTGTCCAGGGCAATACAATCATTACGAGTGGAGGATCCAGCGGTACCAATGCTGCGGCAATTAAAGGCGCAATGAAAGGTGATCCGCAAAAGCTTAGAGTTATTCTTCCCCAGACTATAGGCCAGCAACCATCTGATGTTCAGGACCAGCTTATCGGGATTCCAAATATGGTAGAGCATCCTGACAGGGCAATGATGACGCTTGCTGATGCCAGCAGAATTTGTAACAGGGAAATAATTGACGAATGTCAGCAGATGATATGTTTTCTGTCACACACAAGCGGCACTCTTCATAAAGCGGTAGGATATGCTGAAGAGACCCACAAGGTAGTTACAACGTTTTACCTGGATTAAAAAAGTGTTTAAAAAGGAGTTGTTAGTCAGTTTTTTGGTTTTTTGCTTTTTAAGCATGCCAATTTCGGCATGGGCGGAAGTTGATGAGATAAATTTATATTTCGACCAACAAGGTAAACCCTATGATTATAAGCTTTGGGAAAGAAAAGGCAAATTTGAACAGAAGACATTTGAAGTAGGATTCAGGCTGTTAAATTCTAGCGAAGTTAAAAATAGGGTAGCGTTTAGCGTTTACGAGAAAAATAATTTAATCAATGCTTATGCATTCTGGCTCAGCTCAAATGTCATAGTTACTGAAGAAATGTTTTCCTATATTGATAATGATGACGAATTAGCAGCATTATTAGCACATGAAATAGGCCATATACAGCAATACGACAGTATTAAGACATTTTGTATAAAAATGATAGATATTCCTAACTTTACATCAAAACATTATGAGCATGACGCTGATAAAAGAGGTGTGGATTTAATGGCCAATGCTGGGTATAACCCGCTGGCAATGATTACTTTTTTTAATAAACTAAGTCATGAAGATCATTGGTTTATTCGCAAACTGGATAAAATTTTCTGGTTCCAATCTCATCCAACAGGTACCAAAAGGCTGGCCAAAATCTACAACCACATCCTCATCAACTATCCGCAGTTCATTACAAAAGGCTACGATAACCCCTATTACGCAAACTTTCTCATGAATGCGGAGAAAGATGAGAATATTAAAAAAATTAAAGATAAGCATGACTTATAATTATTTAGACGAATAATAATCCTTCAAGGTATTTTTATAGTCTTCCATGTTCCTTTTTGCTTTCATTTTATTTTCCCACCGCTCTCCATTGGCTTTGGAGATTATATCTGCCAGTTTTTGGACTTCATCGCCTTTTTTCGCCAGAATATTAGCTTTTATTTTATCTTTTAATACTTCCATCCATGCTTCATCAGCAAGTTCTAACAATTCATCACGATAGCTGCACTTATCTTTGTGAGAATGTTCATGTTTACAGGCGCATTGGTAGTGTTCGCCGCATTTGCAATATCCTTCATTCTGTATATGTTCAGACATATTTAAGCTCCTTATATAAACTAAGAAACTACACATTACATTTAAATTAATGTAAAATAATGCTACTAATATCTAATTTTATTCCAAATCTTTAATTGACATGAAAACAAGTGTTAGTTACTATATTAATGCAAAACAGTGACGGGATGTAGCGCAGCTTGGTAGCGCACCTCGCTTGGGACGAGGGGGTCGCACGTTCAAATCGTGTCATCCCGATTTTAATTAAATAAATGCAAATGCGGAAGTAGCTCAATTGGCAGAGTACCTGCCTTCCAAGCAGGATGTTGCGAGTTCGACCCTCGTCTTCCGCTCCATTTTATAAAGAACCAAATTTTTTTCATAATTGCGGCGGGCGTCGCCAAGTGGTTAAGGCCTCGGATTGTGGTTCCGATATACGGGGGTTCGAATCCCCTCGCTCGCCCCATTTTTTATTTTTACCCAAATTTACCATTGCATTAAACGGTGTGTTTAAGTCATATTCTAGCTTTGAACCGTTTAAAAATAAGTTCGAGAAAACCAATTTTACAATTTTGCGTTTATCATCGTTTCCCGAACTTTCAAATAAACTATATGACCTTGAAGTTAAGTCTAACAAGTATTGCAGGGTAACTGCAAAGTTCTCATCAGCTTCGGCAAAGCTGTTAATTTTATTTCTAATATTGTACTGCTCTGACCTAAGTTCATCGGCTTTTTTGTCATACTCATCCTTTGTAATACTCTGTTCGATTCTTACTTCAAGCAATACATTTAATTTATTTTGAATTTCGTTATATCTTTTCTGCAAAGTTTTAATTGACGCGTCGTTAAAATCTTTTTTAGCTTCAAAACTGGATTTGATAGTATCTTTGATTTCACTCAAAATACTTTCTGGTATAACCATACTTTTTAATACTGATGATATGACAGTTAAGGCCTGTTTTTCATTTATAGATTTACAATTGCATCCAGTTTTTGTATTAGGTCTTAAATAAACATACCTGCCTTTTTTTATTTCTGGGCTTATAGCGCAATCACAATGCTTACATCTGATTAACCCTTTAAATATAAATTCTTTTTTAGTACCTTTAGAATAAACTTTAGTCCTGCTTTTACGCACGTTTTCGCATTGCATGAAAAGTTCTTTTGATATTAACTGCGGGTACTTGTGCGGGTAGTGGTTATTCTTATATAGCATTATTCCTTTGTAAAAAGGATTTTTCAGGATTTTATCTATGTAACTTACTTGTAAATATTGTTTTGACTTGGTTTTATTCCTTAATCCCCATTCAACAGTCTTTTTCCTTATTTCTTTAAGCGAGTATAGCCCTGTAGCATATTCTTCAAAAATTCTTTTAACTAATATAGCTCTGTCAGGGTCAAGTATTACATCCGATTTATCGTTTACATCTTTTACATTCAGGTATCCAATAGGTGCAATGCCTAAAATAGTACCGTCCTGCAATTTCTTTTCAAATGACCTTTTAACATTATCAGATATACAGTTAGTAAAATTTTCTGACATCATAACAAACATTTGATAGGCCATTATTTGAGAGCTGTTAGCATTTTCATCCAATATCTGGCCTTCTACATTAAAATGCAATACAAGCCGCCCTGACCGCCTTAAATCTTCTAAAATAGGAACTTCTTTAAAACTTCTTTGTAATCGGTCAACCTTATCGCATACCAGTGCAATTTTTTCCTTTTGGTCTTTGATAAAGTCAATCATTTTATAAAAATCAGGTCTTTCGCCCCTTGTTGAGCTTTCAACAATGGTAAATTCCCTGATAATGTCTAAATCTTTTCTTTTGCAGTAATCCCGCAAACGGTTAATTTGTGCACTGATAGAATGCCCTTCTTCCTGCTCTTTTGTTGATACTCTTGATAATATTACTGCTTTCATTAATTATTATCCTTGTATAGCCTGTATTGTGTCTAATTCTTTTGCTATCTTGCGTTTTGCCAGCCTAAGTTCTACATCTTCCTGATAGCGTAAAAAGAAGCCTTCTGACATACCAAAATACTTGCATAGCCTTAAATCAGTATCGGCCGTTATTCTTCTATCGCCTTTTACTATTTGATGAATACGGTTAGGCGGTACATGTATAGCTTTAGCAAGTGCATTTTGAGATATTCCAAAGGCGTCTATAAATTCTTCTTTTAGCATTTCGCCTACTGTCGTTAATTCAATATATTCAGTCATTATAAAAATCCTTTATTTTTTAACTTATTAATATTATATGGTACGTATCAAGTAAATACAAGTGTTAAATTTTTATTTTTAATGATAATCCACTATTTCAACATCAAAAGCATAAGTATCAAGCCATCTAAAACAGATGCGCCACTGGTCGTTTATTCTTATGGAATACTGCCCCTGTCTATTACCTTTTAATGCTTCAAAACAGTTTTTCGGCGGGGTTTTAAAGTCTGATAAGTTTTTATACAAATTTATCATCATTAGCTTATTTAACGCCCTTTTATGAATATCAGCAGGAAGTTTTTTTGAAAATCCTCCATTCCATAATTTTTCAGTTTCCTTGCACTTAAAAGACTTTATCATTTACCCGTAATCCTTCCATTTTTTGTAAATCTAATCTAACACGTTGAAACACACTAAACAAATAATTCTCAATTTGACCGAATTTTTTTAAGTCATTGTTTAGTCCAATACATAGCAGCATATGATGCCACTGACGGTATTGCAAACTTTGATTCTGTTGATGATATCAGGAATGACAGCACAATGATGGCATACATTGCCGGACAATGGCATACATAGAAGTAATATTTCAGAGAAACGGCTCAGTAGCGCACAAACTGAGCCGTTTTTTGATAAATTGTGTCAGACTTCCTGATATTTCGTCTCAAGCTAACTGTCTCTTTACAATTTCCTTTGGGTTGTTGCAAAGAATCATCTGAATTTTTGTCAATGTTCCTTATTGAACATAATTTAAAAGCAGAAATTGTATCTGGACAAAGAGGAATGCAAACACATGTTTGGGTGGAGTGTGATGGATACATAATTGACATAACCGCTGACCAGTTTGATGAAATTAGCGAAAAAATCATAGTAACAAGAAATAGAAACTGGTATTCAACTTTTAAAGAGCAACAAAGGTATACTATTAAGCCTCCATATGATTATTTTGATATATTTAAAGAAAACTTATTAAAGCACTACAAAAATATAAGTGAAAAAGTTAATAGTCAAATACTTGTTAAATAAACTTATTTATTTGCCTTCTTGTTCTTTTTGATAAGATTATTGCTTTCCTTATTCCTACCCCTGCACCCGCTGAATCCTGTCTAATTCTCCCGCTATCTGCCGCTTCGCTTGCCTTAATTCGATGTTTTCCTGCATCCTCAAAAAATACCCTTCGGATAAACCGAAAAACTTTGTAAGTCTTAAATCTGTGTCGGCTGTTATTCTTCTAGTGCCTTTTAATATCTGGTGAATGCGATTAGGCGGTACAAATATAGCCCTCGCAAGCGCATTTTGCGAAAGCTCGTAAGGTTCCATAAATTCTTCTTTTAATATTTTACCAATTGTTGGTAATGGAATATATTCAACCATTGTTTATATCCTGATTTATCTAATATAATGCTATTATATATTACGTAATAGGTAAATTCAAGTCTTTAATGATAATCTACTATTTCAACGTTAAATGCATGGTTATCAAGCCAGTTAAAACATATACGCCACTGGTCATTTATTCTTATAGAATACTGCCCTTGTCTATCGCCTTTAAGGGATTCTAAACAGTTTCCTTTATTAGTTTGTAAGTCTAAAATATCTGCTGCCGCATCTATCAAAAGAAGTTTATTAAATACTCTTCTTTGTATATCAGGAGGGATTTTTTTAGAAAATTCCTCATTCCATATTTTATTATAAACATGCTACTTTCAGGCTCTTTTATAAGTGTGATAATCAATTCTAATCTTCTAAAGGGTAGTTTTTACTGCTTTCAATGTTAAGAATTCATAAAATATTATATAATCATTTTAATAATTATATATAAGGAAATATTAAATGAGCTTTTTGGACTTTATAAATCAATTGATTCAGGGAGATAAAAAAAATTCACAGGATAAAGTGAAAAAACAAAGAAGTAAATTAAAAGATGAAATAATGGAATCTTTGAGGAAAAGGAATTATACAGACATAGAAATCATAGAAGTTGTGCATATTATTGATGTAACTGAGAAAAGAATTGAAAAATTAAAATCAAAACTCATAGGTACAAATATTACCAGGGTTATTCTCGGTGAAAATTCTGATTATCCTGCTGATTTTGTAAATGATATTTATAAACAGATTGAGGAAGAAAGAATAAAAATGGATAAAGCTTTAAGAGATAAAGTTAATGAAATAGATGAAAGAAAAAAATTAGGTAGTGGCATAAGTTAAAGTGACGGATTAAAAATTTCATAAAATCTGTTTTCCTTGAGAAAGGAGGACAGATAAATGAGAGAATTTCTAGGACTTTGTACAAAATGCGGAAGCGAAAAAATAATTAAAAACGGTCATAATGGCTCAGGACAACAACAATATTTCTGTAAAGACTGTAAAGCTCGCAGAATCCTTGAATCAGAAAAACGTTATAC
>Ga0209417_1003868_pt1 | contig 19048 bp, 17 predicted proteins | sample RifGroF2_FD_184002 | JGI IMG/M metagenome (GOLD analysis project Ga0209417, IMG submission 184002) | Groundwater microbial communities from Rifle, Colorado, USA - Groundwater F2 (SPAdes) (version 2) | ecosystem: Environmental > Aquatic > Deep subsurface > Groundwater | place: Rifle, Colorado... | reverse complement strand
TATTCGCTACATAATAATCTTCATATATTTAATTATTAACTTTTTATTAACAATATCTGTTTGCTACATTTTTGAATTATTTCTACTGTATGTATTGATAATACTAAGATTTTTGATTTAAAATCCGTAATAAGTTATCCGGCAAATAAATACTTATATATTTAAAAAAAATTTGAGAATTGAATGTAATATTCAATTCTCAAAAAAGTTAAACTAAAACATTATAGAAAAAATATGAAAACTAAATTATTTCCTAAAAATTAATAACAAAAATGTTTCTATTTCTGCCATTGTACTCATATTTAAATTCATCCACGCTTTGTTTCGCTATCATCACGCCTAAGCCGCCAATAGGGCGATCTTCAAGCGGTTTTTTCAAATCTTCTTCACTAGGCAAAGCATGTTCCAAAGGATTATAGGCGATGGCATCATCTTCAAGAATAACTGTAAGTTTATTATCATAAAAAGATGTGATAACATCTACCAGACCACCTGTTTTGCCATTTTCTTCATAACCATGCCGAATAATATTTGTAGCTACTTCATCTACGGCAAGGCAGAGTTTATAAATTTTTTTCTTATCAAAGCCAAAAGAATTTCCTTTTTCAGAAAGAAAATCACGAATTGGAGAAAGAGAATCAATAATGGCATCGAATGATTTTTTTTCAATAATGGCATCCATTCAGGCAGGGTATTTATCTACAATATGAACGCTGTGAATAAAACCGGTCATTTGAAGAGTTTCGATGATTAAATCCTGTGGTTTCACAAGAAATATCTGAACATTTGGTCCTAGTTTTTGTTTTGCAAAAACGATCATGCGCAAACCGGCAGAAGCCATAAATTCTAATTCACTTACAAACAAAACCATATCTTTTGGCGACTGACCTGCCACTTTTTGTATTTCTTCCTGAAATAAAGGTGCAGATGCAGAATCTAATGATCCTTCAAGAGTTATTTTTGCTACACTGTCTGCTACTTCTGATTTAATTTTAAAACTCATATTTTTTCCTCCTGATTTATATTATTAAATTTTAGTAATTCTATTTTCCTATTAAAACAATGATTGAACGTGGTCCAACAATAAATGAATGTTGGTTTTCGATTTTCAGTTCCTGTGAAACAGGGTAAAAATCCTGCATTGGTGGCATTTCTGTATTAACAGATACATGCCAGCTTTTTCCTTCTGGCAACATGGGAAGCTCAAATGGTAAACCATCCCAGTACATGTTCATCGCGACATAAATAAAATCATCTGTAAGGAATCCATTTTTAGCATGATTTCCATCGAGCATGAAAGCAAAAACCCTACTGGAGTCTGACCAATCAGCATTCCAAGCGTTTACGCCGTGAAAACTTATATCAGGATAGCCACTCCCTTTATAATCCCTGTTCTGAAAATGATATTTATTTCTTAAAACCGGGTGTGCATGCCTGAGGCTGATCACGTGCTTTGCAAAATAAAACAAATCGGAATTGCTTTTCAGTAAATCCCAATTTAGCCAGCTAAGTTCACTATCATGGCAATATGCGTTATTATTTCCATACTGTGTATTTCCCATTTCATCTCCTGCTAAAATCATGGGCACACCCTGACTGACCATAAGAATCGTCAAAGCATTTTTAATTTGTTTATGTCTTAAATAATTAATACCGGGATCGCTGGTTTCTCCCTCCCAACCACAATTCCAGCTGTCATTATCATTACCACCGTCGTTGTTGTTCTCCCCGTTTGCATCATTATGTTTATAATCATAAGCAAAAAGATCGTACAAGGTAAAGCCATCGTGACAAGTAATAAAATTAATACCGGCTGTTGCCCCGCGTGATAAATACATGTCCGGAGATCCTTGCACCCTTTGAGATAATTCACCAACAAGAGCTTCTTCGCCTTTCAGGAATTTCCGAATTGTATCACGGTATTTGCCGTTCCATTCTGCCCACCTTCCATAGCAGGGAAAAGATCCCACCTGGTATAAGCCGCCTGCATCCCACGCTTCGGCAATAAGTTTGCATTTAGCTAAAATAGGGTCATAAGCCAAAGACTCCAGCAGTGGCGGATTATTCAAAGGACTACCATCCTGAGCACGACCTAATATGGCGGCGAGATCAAAACGAAATCCATCTATATGATACTCAGAAGCCCAATACCTGAGACAATCGAGTACCATATTTCTCACAACAGGATGATTGCAATTTAAGGTATTGCCTGTTCCCGAAAAATTATAATAATAACCTTCAGGTGTGAGCATGTAATAGGTTTTATTATCAATACCCTTAAAAGAAATTGACGGACCCCGATGATCACCTTCTGCGGTATGATTAAAAACTACGTCAAGAAAAACTTCAATACCATTTTTATGTAATTCTTTTATCAGTGTTTTCAATTCATCTACCTGCATCCCGTATTTTCCCGTGGCAGCATATCCCGCTTTTGGAGCAAAAAAATTCAGGGTACTATATCCCCAGTAATTAATAAGAAGCTCTCCTGTATCCGGATGTTTTTTGCTGTGCTCCCATTCATCAAATTCATATATTGGCATCAGCTCAATACAATTAACCCCAAGCTCCTTAAAATACTGTATTTTTTCTCTGGTTCCTGCAAAAGTTCCTTTATTTTTTACACCAGAAGATGAATGTCGCGTAAAACTTCTTACATGCATTTCATAAATAATAAGATCTTCAGTAGGAATTTCAAGAGGTTTGTCTTCCTCCCAGTCAAAATCTTCAAAAACAAGTTTCGACCTGAAAGGGAAAGGACTATCCCATTTTGGATCGCCCAACCATGTATCTCTTCCGCCTATTGCTTTGGCATAAGGATCAGATAAAATTTTATTTTTATCGAAGCGATGCCCCTCAACAGGGTCAAAAGGTCCATCCATTCTATAACCGTATTCCAGATTTTCATAGTCCAGATCAAAAACAATCATAGAATAAACATTCCCGATTCTGAATTCCTGTGGAAATTCAATTTCGGTATATGGAATATCTTCATTTTTTTTAAATAAAACAAGGGTGCATGCTGTTGCCGCACTGGAATATATTGAAAAATTCACACCATTCGGGACCATTGTACCGCCAAAAGGTAAGACATGACCTCTCCTGTATTTTATCCCGTTCATTTCATGAGTGGGAGCATAATCAATTCTTGAATCAAGTTCTGCCATAATTTAAAAATGTATTAGCGCTTCTTCTATTGTTGTAACTATTTCAAAGAAATTAATAAAACCGGTCATAGTCATTACTTCTTTTATTTCTTCAGAAATGCCCACTAAAATTATTTTCCCGTTTTTTGATTTTATTTGACGGTAAACCATAAGCAACACTCTGAGACCTGCACTGGACACAAATGTGACAAGAGACAAATCAAGAATGATTTTACTTGTTTGCTCAGCTTCTGATAATATTTTTTTTTGAAATTCAGGAGCGGTGTAACTGTCAATGCTTCCTTCTACAGATATAATGATAATATCTTTTTCTGTTTGAATTTTTATATTCATGATTATTTTTTAAATGACACAATAAAAATATTAAATAAATCTCAATTAATTAATCCAACCAGGTTTTCGGAGAAATTTTCACTTTTACCCTCACTTGTTTTTTCACATCCGGTAATTTAACAGTCAGATTGTCTGCATCAAAGTTCGTGTAAGGTTCATCGTCAATATAACACTCTTCAATGAAAATACTGTCTGGAGGAAGAATATCCGGAGACACTCTTAAAATATTATCCTTAAACCCATTTGGAAGAGGTTTGAAATACATAAACATAGGCTGTTTTGTAATCATCAGATTGACATAGGTAGCAGATAAATAACAAAGTTCCATACTGTGGTATCCGCTCATGGAATGACTGCCTTTGAATCTTTCATTGCCTAATAAATAAGGAAGACCGTTTGCCAGAGTGTTAAAATAAACACCTCCGTCGTCGTTATCGAGGAAGAATGCATTATAGAATGCAGCTACTTCACGCGCATATTTATTATATTCATCGTCTTTTAAAATACCGTGTAAAATCATATAAGCCAAGATGGCTTGTTCCTGTTGCCACCATGCTTTTCTGTCGTGCCATACAAATTCATGATTTTTACCATCTGGTTTGTTTACTCTTTCAACTACATCATACCAACCGCCTCTTTGCCTGTCGGAACCTACTTTAGGCATTTCTTCTGCAATTTTACGTGCAAAATCAAGATATTCTACTTTTGGTTTAAGAGATTGCATCCTCATGAGATTCCATGCAATTTTCAGGTTATGTCCAACAACCGCCCTGTTTTGCTGCCAGCCCCAACTTTGATCTTTGCTCCAGTCTTCATGAAATTTTTCCTGAACAAAAGGACTGTTCATATAATCGGGAAAGAAGCGAGTAATTGTATCAAAAGTATATTCCAAAAATTCCGCATGTTTGGGATCGCCTGTTGCTAAATACAAATTAATCAGGTAAGCCGGTGCATGATCTCCTACTGAATTCCAGTTTTTACGAGCCCTGTTATGAGCAAGTGAATCTGCTCTCGAATCAAGTGTAATTGGATCAATGTGTGAAAAATACCCAATACCTTTTTCGTCTTTATAATATTTCTCAAAAAGAGCAAGAGTTTTATCTATATCAGACATAATCTTTGGATCGCCTGTAATTCTCATTGTCTGGGTTGGACCAGCCAAAGCATAAATCTGTTCATACATTGGAATTGAATCATAATCATCGCCAAATTCAGAAGTAAGAAGCTTGGTTTCTTTTTCTCCTTCTACTTTTACACCATGATACCAATAAACAATATCCTCGTCTTTATCGTAAAATCTCATGTGATCGCGCAGGTATTGAGTTCCCTTTTCAGCTCCTTCCAAAAATTCTTCTTTACCAGTAAGCATATAGGCAGAAGCAAAACCAAAAACCAATCTTGAAATCGTGTCTGTTTCCTGCAGGTAATCGCCTTTTTTTGCACCACCCAAATGTAGCATGGTTCTGTATTTTTTATAATCAACAGCTTCTTCCGGGTGGTTGAATTGCCATTTCAAATAACTATGCGCGATGGAATCTATCTGATTTATCCACCAGTCTGGTTCTTCGTGTCTGTAGTTCCCCGGTCCTTTTCCAGGAAAAACCAACCATTGAGCTTCAAATTTTGAACTTCCTTCATTATCTCCAGGATAAAATGTTCCATACACAAAAACCATTTGGCGCGGTAAAGCCAATAAATGATTAATATCGCCTGTTGCATCCTGATACCCTTCATTAAGATTACGGGCATAGCGTGCAAAACAATTACTTGTTAAATACGCTTTGAATTCTCGGTCATCAGATGTTTTTAATTTAAAGCTACGGTCTTTCATATTGAAATCCGTAACATACCCTGCAATGGTATCTGAAAAAGTGAAGTTTATTTCCATAATTTTTTCTCCTTTTTTGATTAAAAATTAATTATTTTTAAATACTATTTTGGTAATCTGAATTATTATTCTTTTTGTTTATTCTTCTTTGTACCCCTGACATATTTCTATGATATTACCTTCCGGATCTTTAATCCATACAGCCTTCCACCCTTTCGTGTATTTATCGAGACCAATAGGTCCTTGTGTTATTACAGCAGAACTTCCCATTTCTGCAAGTTTTGCATCAACATCATCAACAATAAATGCAATATGCCTCCATCCTGGGTAACAAAACCCATCGCCTTCAGGCTGTGGTACTGGGCGCTCCTCGTCCATTGGAAAAATCTCGAAAGAGAGATTGCTGTTGTCTTTTAAAAAAATTAATTCTTTATTTTCGTTTATAAAAATAGATTTAACTCTTTTAAATCCGAAAAAATTCGTATAAAAATCTTCAAATTTTTTAGGATTTTTACAGGTTACACCTATATGTAGAAAGGACGTTTGAATCATTTTTTAAAATTTATTATAAAGGAACAACGCTACCGATGTCATTTTACCCATTATTTTATCTCCCTGATAAGCCAGAGACCCTTTCGCTGTTAAAGAATTGTATTCAACCCTGAATCCGGTATTTGTTCGCTGGTATTTTAATTCAATTCCGAATTGTCTAGATAAAGTCATACCAAATCCAACGGCCATATAAATTGTATTTTTAACTGAATCAGGCGCTGTAATGTCGTTAAATTCTTCTGAACCTGTCACTTTGTAACTATCGAAAAAATTATGAGAATAACCAACATCAGCAAGGAAATAGGGAGAAAATTTTGTATCAAAATGATATTGACCCGTAACATAAGGTATAATAGAATAATACTTATTGATTGTACGAACATGGTTATTTGTTTCGTCGGTATTGACACCAGCTATTTTAATAAAAGAACTTTCAAAAGTAACCGGGAAATTAAATTCCGAACCCAAACCTATTCCGAAATGCCCACTGCGGAATAAATATTCAAAAGCAGCAGCGTATGCCGGGGTTTTCGGATAAAAGGTCATGTATTGCCAGCTTCTGTTTACCTCGCTTTTGCCGGGCAACATGACTTTGATGTGATAATATTCAGGTGTAAATACAAGAAATTTTGTTCCGGCTTTCACAACGAAACCGCTTGAATTGGCAGGTGTTTCACTATATCCTGCAGAAGAATCCGGAATGCTTTTCCCTCCAATAATATACGCGAGGGAAAAATTAACAGAATGATCGTTCATCTTATGTTTTTCCAGAATATTAGCTGTTGTCCCCTGATTAGCCCAGGTTACTTCTGAATCGAATTTCATTTGGGAAAAACGATACATGAGCCCAATTTTAAGGCGATTGGAGATCATTACCCCGGTACCAATGCCACCTGTAACACCTCCTTTAATGTTCTTTACAGTGCATGGTAAGGCTTCCTGTATATTGTTCCGATAATAGCTGTAAACATAATTTTTTACAAAGGGCAGATTATATCCCATTTCAACTGAAAAAAATGGTATCAATTTCCCAGAGTTAACAAAATCATACTGACCAGTTGCACATAAACGAAGGTTAGAATATTTAAATACTTCTCCTTGAATCCCTCCTGGAACCATAGGTAAAGAATTATTTTCATAAGTATGCTGAAGTCTGTTAATCAAGTTATAGTTGATATCCATTCCTGCGCTCATTCTATTATTAAACAGGTGCAGGTATCTGATTCCAAATGCAGGGATGATAGCTCCTGTATCAGGTTCAAAGCGATTGCTCTCAAATGCGCCTCTGAGATAATTTAATGCACCGCGATCATCCACAAAATAAGAGCTGTTTAAACCTACGCTTATTTCAATTCTCTCTTTTGACAATTGCGCAAAAGATGTATTAAAAAAAGCAAAAAGGACAGTCAGTTGAAATATTTTTCTCATAATATGTTGCATAATTTTCATTATTTAATCAATTGGCATTCCGGACAATCCTTAATCCTGAGCGCCAACTACAATATTCAAAACCGGGATCAGCAATTGATGTTAGGACTTGTTTCATGCTGAAAAAGCGGAAAGTGGTGCGTAAAAAAACAGGATAATTACCCCATGATCCTCCTCTGAGTGTATGGCATTTAACACTACCTTTGTCACCGGGAGCTAACGGACCTGTTGGATTCACGCATTCTCCGGGGTTACTTGCACAATAAGCATAGTAGTCAGGAGAATACCAGTCCCAGCACCATTCCCAGGTATTTCCACTCATGTCGTATAATCCCAGTGCATTTGGAAGTTTTTGACCGACAGGATGTGTGGAACCATTTTTATCCATATCATAAGCCTGATGCAACCAGCCTGATGTAAGATTAAACCAGGCATATTCCTTGAGGACAGGATACAATCCGGCTGCTTTAGTTATCCCTGAATACGAATCTGAATACATCGGAAGCCCCTCTGCTGTAGTATCGGAGCTAATCTGATCGTCACAACCACTATATATGGTTCCTCTTCCGTTGTTTATGCCAGGCATAAGATGTCCTCCCCGTGCAGCATATTCCCATTCGGCTTCGGTAGGCAACCGGTAACCATTTGCATCTTTATGAAATTGAACATAAGTATCACCAATGGTATAACATTCTACCAATCCCTCTTTAACGCTTAACCAATTACAAAATTCAATGGCATCAGACCATTTTAAATAAATGGCCGGCATATTATTCCTGCCCCAGGAAGTTTTAGGATAATCGCCATTTCCCAAAAAGCCATCGGAATTCAAAATTCCACGTGTTTCATAACAAAATCTGTCGTAGAGATTAAAAGTTACCTCGTACTTTGAAATATAAAAACTATTCACTGTAACCTGATGCGTATCTCGTGCATCGAAGGTAAAATCAGTACCATGTACAAGTAATGGAGTGAGATCTTTTACATTTGTGCCTTCGGCTACTGGCTGAGACAGTAAATAGGGCGGCGTCCAATCGCCCATCATATATGTCCCTCCTGTTACAAGAATCATGTTTTCGGCAGGAGACATATATTCAGGTACAAAAGATTCTTTTTTACACCCCAAAAAAGAGGCAAAAATTATAATTAGTATAATGCTTATTATTCGTTTCATATTTTTTCAGATTACATTTGTCTTGAAGGTTTTCCAAATATTACACACAAGCGCAGGTAATTAACACCATAACTTAATTTATCCGTATATAAAACAGGCTTTCCAGATACATAAAAAGTATTGTTTTGATTATAGTTGGTAATGTTGAGATTATATCCATATTCAAAATTCAAATTTTTGAAAAACTCAAATTTCAGATTTAAATAAGCATTATAAGACTTAATTCTACTGTCAAGCAATCCGTTTATTTCGCATTCCAATCCTGCTCTCTTGAAAAAAGAAAGCTTCGGAGTTAAAAGGCATGGTCTGACTGCAACGCCTGCTGAAGGCAGCAGTGTTTCTTTTATTGAACTGTTCGGGGCAATTATCAGAGGTTCATTTCTTTTCAGGATGTCTCTTGCACCTGAATAATGCAAAGCCGGTCCTATATAATTCATGTTAGTTCCAATGTTAATAAAAGAAACTACTGTTTTATTATCAAATGCAAATTCTGCCTCGATTGCCCCATAATAACGTTCATTTTTTAAATAGGGAAAATAAGGTGTCAGGTCAGCAACCTGCTGTTTGTTTAAAGAATAAAGGAGGTATGTCCGAAACAATGGAGATAAATTAGTATGTGCGCCTAAATAAAATGTATTAAAATCAAATTCGTTAAATTGGGGCTTAACTCCAACCATAAACACAGGAAGTCCTTTATCTTTAAAATTCATATCAAATTCAAGGGCATCGCAAACAAAAGGAGTTCTTCCAAAAACGTGCGCATCAGAGGCGCCAAGCGCGATCCTGCCATAAAACTGAGAGGCTGATAATTTATTGATCAAACGGCCAAATCGCACTTTAAAATGCTTATCAAAATAATGTTCTACTTCCATGTTTAACAGGGTGTAGCTAAAATCATCAGGGCTGCCGCTATCCATATTCATAGCACGTAGCGCAATAAGGGTATAGATATTTGTTTTGTGAGGAAGCGCGACATTAACCCACAAATCAGTACGTATCCAAAAAGAAGATTTCCATCCCAGATTATTGGCAAGGTATTCTGAAGAAGAAATATTTTTTAATTTATCAATCTGAGAATTATACAAAGAATTATTGTAAAGACCCGGATTAAAAGTTTCACCTTTGGGGAAATTCAAAATGTTTGCGTCATTGGAAACCTGAATTCCGAACGATGGAGCATTCACTTTTGAGGTATCCACATCGAAACCCTGAAATGTAAGGTTTTGAGTTGCTTCCTGTGCTGATAATTGTAAGCAGGCAATGACAAACAGGATAAATGTGATTTTAAATTTTTTGTACATTTTCTTTTTTATTTATTTTTTGATGAATTATCATTCCAATTAACCCTACAACGGCAGCAGAGAGGATAAAAACAGCCAAAAACTGGAATCGGAAACGGAATGTTTCGTTACCAAAAAGCGATGTTGCTCCTCTCATAAATATAGGGGAAACAAACTGACCAAATAAAATAAAACTACTAACTATGGCAATTCCAAGTGTCCGGGCATTTGGGGCAAGAACCTTAGGAATCATAAGCAAAAGAGGGGGTGATAATAAACCGCCTGCAAACCCGATAAAAAGAACGGATAAAAAGATAAAAGGGGTGCTGTTTGAAATGCTTAATAAATAATACCCGAAAGCCATTACCCCAGCTGCAAAAGGCATCAGGTAATTTTTCATTTTCGAGAGCAAAAATGCAAGAATAAATCCGGCTATCACGGCAGGAAGTCCCATGAGAGAGAGGGCATATCCTGCGATACGCGATGTCCCTATTCCTGAATATACAACTAATTTGTCATCTTCTTTTTTAATTGTATATTCTTTTTCAATGTCAGTGAATTTCCATTGTTTCCCTTTTTCTATCTCTTTAAATGTAGTCTGATCCGATAGCGAAATACCTTCATTATTAAAACTCTGAATTGTGTAATCGGTAATTTTCCCGGTATTAAGCGCTGTTTGGAGTTCTTCCTGACTGCTGAACAGTTTTGAAGCACTGCTGAAAACGGGTCTTTCATTTTCAACAAATAAAGCAAGATCAGTAGATATTACAAAAAATACAACCATGGACATCATGGCTAAAAAAGCGATTCCGAAAATTCTAAAATTGAGCTTTACCTTCTCTTTACCCTTTGTTGTTTTTGTAACCTGAGGCTTAGGGTCTGATGGTAACCAAAAGGTAATAAATAATATGGTAACTATTGCCAGTAGATAAACCCCGAAAGTATAACGCCAGCTATAAGAAGCAAGAATACCGGCTACAGAAAGGAAGAGCATGCCCCCAAGCTGGTTGGTAGAGCCGGAAAGTCCCATCATTTTATTTCGGGCAGGACCCTCGAAAAAATCGAAAATCAATGAGGAAGAAAGTGGCATCAACAACCCGATGGCAATTCCCAAAAGTCCACGGATAACTAAAAGTTGGGTGAATGTTTGGGCAAACCCGCCACCTAAACCACATATAATATAAATGACAAGACCGGTATATAAAATTTTCTTTTTACTGAAGTATGAAGCGAACCACCCGGACAAAAGACTGAATGGGATCATGATCAGTGCTGGAAGGGTAAGAACAAGTTTTACATCGGACTGAAGAGTCCCTGGAAATGCATTTTTAATTTCATTCAATGCAGGAGAAACAGCCGATGAAGCCATTATGGTCAATAAAGAAACAGAGAGAATCGCTGGTTTCAGCATTTTATTATCCATAATCTAATTCCTCATTTTTTTTATAATTCTTACTGGTTTGAAGGGATATTTCCCGTTAATTTTATCGGCGTAATAGCCATCGTATCCGAATTGAAAATTTACGCCCCACCCGAAAGTTGCTGCATAAGTTGACGATGACCAGTAAAAACCTAATGGCGCTGTTTTAATATCCGGAAAATATTTTTTATGAAACCAGGTATCCCCTTCAAAAGATAAATCGAGTAAAGTGGCAATTTCTTTTATGTTTGGCATACGCCAATCGTTGTAACCTGCCAGATTCATTTCCTCACAATATTTTAATGCTTCATCAAAACTCAGATCCGGACATTCGCCCTTTTTCCACATTAAATTTGTGTTTCCATCTGTGATGGTGCCATCGTTATTATCAATAAAATTATAGGCAGAGCTGTCGCCAAAAGATTTATTATAACCTTCTCTTACAGCCATAATAAAAAATTTTGATTCTTTCAGATTACAAATCCCGCATCCATAACCAAAATAAATACCCCATGCTAATTTATCATCGGCAAGAAAAACTTCTTTTGACCAGTAGAAATCGGTCATTAATGTAGGAAAAAAATGGGTGTCAACCGCAGGTGTAACATCGTTATAGTCAACAATTGATCTTAGTTCTTCTTTATTTGGCAAGCGCCAGTCGCTGAAACCTCCATATTCTGATTTATTTAATTTATCAATATATTCCTGCGTTTCATGCCATTTGCACTTAAATCCTGCAAAATTAACATCATGCGAATCAGTTGATTTTGTTTCCCATATCAGACCAGTATTATTATCCTTGATCATTTTTAATCCTTCACCCCACCCTACTTTTTCATCTACAGGAACAGCATGATCTCTCATTTTTGTAAATGACATCGGGTGAATGCAGTAATTCCCATCCTGTCCGTAAAATTTTTCGGTTTTAACCGGAGGGGGAACTATATTCCCTTTGTTGTCGTAACATATATTCTGTCCTGAATCAGGGAGTAAAAATAATTTCCCGGGCTTTTCAGGTAAACTGATGTTACGAACCAGCCTGAAAAGTAATGCGGAATTTTTATTGGCATAATAGCCATCGTATCCGAAGCAGAAATTAGTTACCCATGCAAAATATTTTTCATAAACCGAAGACGAAAAATAGTGAAGCAAAGGAGGCTTTAATCCTTCAGCGGGAAAAAATTCTTTATAATACCACCATCCATCTTTATATGAAAGATCAAGGATCGTGTTTAATTCTTTAATGTTAGGTAATCTCCAGTCATTATAACCTGCGAGTTCAAATTTCTGCGAATATATCAGGGAGTCATACCAGTTCATTCTTGGATTCTCTCCCTTTTGCCACATCAGGTTTGTGATTTTATCAGTAACCGTTTCATCGCCATTATCAACAAACCTTTCAATATCACGATCTCCAAATGATGAATGATAGCCTCCACGTACTGCCCTGACATATCTTTTGCTTGAAATACTGGCTGCTGTAGCACTTCCGACACCAAAGAACAAAACCCAACCAAAACAGGGCTGCATTTCGTAAATTTCTTTACACCAGTACATCCCTGTTTTTGTATTTGGAAAAAACCAATTGTCAATGGATGGATTTGCTCTGGAATAATCAATTATCGAGCGAAGTTCATCTTTACGGGGAGCACGCCAGTCATTAAAACCTCCGTATTTTGTTTCATTCAGTTTAAGAATGTAATCATTTTGGGCTTCGCTCCATGAATAGGTGTCTTCTAAATAATTTACATCATTTTGGTCAGGAGATTTTATTTCCCAAATCAATCCTGTATTATTATCAAGAACCATTCTCAAACCATCTTTCCACTTCGCAGAATCATTCATTTTATTTCCAGAAGTATCAAGCTTAAAAAATGACATTGGATTTACTTCAAAACATCCATTTTGACCGTATAAATCATTCCCTTTTTGTGGCAATTCCATTATCATGGAATTTTTATCAAAACATTTTATTTGACCACTATCCGGAAATTTAAAAATATGGTTTTTCATTGATAGATTTTTTTTAGAATGAATCTCCTCCGAAAAGAGTTTTCTTATTGTTTTCCCGCAGACTTTTTCAAAGTGGACTCAAAAATAATTATTCAAACAAAATTAAAAACCGACTCTTATTCCACCATTAAATCTTGGATCTGCTTTTGCATGACAGCCTGCAAACCTTAAAGCTACAGCCAGATAAGAAGCATTCGGGCTTCTGTAAACTCCGCCTCTTACTCCGGTTCCTTTTCCTGATTTGTCAGGCCATGTCTCAATATTTGCATAACCATCGGCATCGAGAGAACCATTCCCGTGTATGGGTTTATAATTTCGTCCCTCAGGGCTGCCGAATGTAACTACAGGTTCCCAGCAGTTGCCTGATAATTCAAGATTACCATAGTAACTTGCACCGTCGTTCAATCTTTCCGGAATACCTTCATGTCTTGTTTTTTCGTAAAGGCCGCAACTTACGGGTCCTTCAAATCCGGGATTGTCAGCTTCCGTTTTTCCTGCAGCTACTTCAAAAGGTGCGAGTCCTTGTGCATAACAAGCATTCACCAAACCTTTTTTTGGAATTTTAATTTCATCCCCGCTACCATCTGCACCATCAAAAGTATCTGCCCTGCCAATTTCGTTAGACCCCCAGGCGCATTCCCACGAAACCGCTTCTTTTGGTCCACGGCAGGCTTTTTCAAATTCAAAGTCAGTTACAGGCCTTAATCCTGACCAAGCAGCAAACGCGGCTGTATCTGCCCATGCAATAGCATTGCAGGCTCTTGCAGGAGCATAGGTATAAAATTCAACAGGTTCCGTTGTGCCATGATTACATAATGCACAAACTATAGATTGTCTGAATTTTTCTTCTTCTGAATTTGTCATGACGTGATAATTCGGAATGTTATCCTGACTAATATCAGATCTGACATGAGCTTGTTGCTGTTTTCGTGTGAGACAATTTAAAAAATCAACGTATTGCCGTGAATTCAGACCATACTTCATATACCAAAACGATTTATACCCTTTCGGGAAAGATTCAGGAATTGTAAAAGGTACATCATCCCTGCTTCGCTCGTTGTCCTGGTTGCAATACAAGTGACCATCTTTGGCATCTATTACAATTTCTTTTTCGGAGTCAACCAGATAAGCACCATTTTTCGGATATACATAAAGACAATTTAAAGGAGCCAGTCTTTCACCTTTTTCATTCAGGTGACCGCCTTTTGGCTCTCCTACAAAATGCTTGTCTTCGGGAATATAAACCATCTCGACACCAAAAACTTTAATATCTGTATTCTCAATTGAATTTATTCCAGCTTCATTATATTTCCAAAGAAACTGAACGTTTTGCAGGTTTACATTTCCTCTGCCTTTTGTTCTGTAAATAAAAGCTCCCTTTTTTGTTTCAGGAACCCATATACCTGTTTCGAACTGATCTTTTGAGTTTCCTTTGGAAAAAGAAACGGGTGTCTGGTCAGAGTAATCGAAAACATGATTGCTTGCATTGCCCAAATTTATGTGTTCCCACAGACCATTATTGTTTTTATACTTTGCAAATACCCAGATGCCATCACAATTAATATCGTTTTTCCATGCATTGTCCCACTGTAGATTGAATTGTACAAGTACAGTATTGCCTGATGGGACGAGAGAGCTGTTATAAATTTTTAATTTTGCCATAAAAATTTGTTTTTTGATTTATAAAAAATAATTAAACTTTTCCCAATGCGAACGGTGGGTAAACTTCACTTTCAATAACAACATCAATAATAACAGGTTGATTCAAAGCGATTGCTTTTTGTAAAACAGGAGCAAAATCTTCCAGTTTTTCAACCCTGTAGCCTTTTGCACCACAAGCTTCAGCATATTTGATAAAATCAGGATTGGTGAATTGCATAAAGGCCTGATCATTGGTCATGTTAAGCAGGAATTTTTTGATGACATTAAATTCTCCGTTATTGAAAATAATCCAAATAACAGGTATATTGTACTGAACAGCTGTCATTAGCTCGAAACCGGCCATTTGAAAACATCCATCTCCTGAACCAGAAATAACAACTTTATCAGGATGGGCACATTTTACCCCGATACAACCATTTGTATGACTTGCCATCGGACCAAAACTTCCCGGGTTCTGATAGCGCTGATTTTTGCTAAGGTTTAAATAACAATTCAACCAAAGCATGTGTGAGCCGGCATCGCCCATTACTATTGCATTTTCGGGCAGATTATCAGATAAGATACGAACCATATCACCTGGATGAATTTTTCCGGATGGGAGTTCTGCAACCGGCTTCAAATCGTAATACTTTCCAGTGGGCAGGGTATTTGATAAAGCAGAGAGATTTAATGTTTTTAATTTCGCTGTGATTTGTTGAACAGCAGGTCCGGCATCGCTTACAACACTTATGGTTGCAGGGTAAACTTTATTGATTTCATGCGGATCTATATTTATATGTATTAATTCTTTTCCTTTAAACAAATCAGGTTTAAACCCGAATGTTGCATTTTGAGCAAAAGAATTTCCGATTGTAATTACAAATTCTGCTTCTGAAAAATACTGATTAGCGGCCTGATCACCGGAGCTTCCGTAAACACCAAGGCAAAGAGGATGATTTTCAGGGAGAAAACCTTTCGCGTCCATTGTATGTGTAAACGGGATATTGAAACTTTCAATAAAATCCATTAATTCTTTTTTGGCGTGGCTGCGGATAGCTCCATAGCCTATAATTGCCAGAATTTTTTTATTTTTCTTTATGGTTTCTGCAAGTAAAGCTGAAGCCTTTTCAATTGTTTCGGGGCTTGGTAATGTTTTTTTAATATTAATCTGAACCGGTCTGTAATTGGTAACTTCAGCAACAGTAATGTCTTTTGGAACATGAATGTGAACTGGTCCGGGACGTCCATTAAAAGCAATGTTAATAGCTTCTTCGAGAATATTACAGGTCTCTTTGGGATCTTCAATGATAAAAGACTTTTTGGTAGTTGCAGAAAACATAAGGTGGGAATCAGGGGTGCGACTTTGTCCGGTAGATTCATTTAAAGCTCCTTTTCCTCTTTGATTTTGGGAAGTATAACCTGTAATGGCCAAAACCGGCAATGAATCAGAATACGCGACTGCCATACCTGAAAACAGGTTAAAAGCACCTGGTCCACCTGTAGCAAAACATACGCCCAGTTTATCGGAAAACATAGCATAACCGCAGGCCATAAAAGAGGCTGCCTGCTCATTCCTGATTATTACTGTTTTTATTTTTTTTGAATCCCGCAAGGCTAAAAGCATTGTAGCATTTACCTGACCTGTTCCTCCGAAAACATGGTCCACGCCAATGTCTTCGAGAACCCTGATTATAGTTTGGTTTACATCCATATTATAAAGGTTTTATTTTTTTTCATTAAATTTTCCCTGGGCAACTTTGGGAGGACGTTCTGAAAAAAGAACTCCGTCAGCAGCAGCATTATCAAGAGTGTATCCATCAAAAAAAAGATAGATACGATCTTTCGGGACTAAGGACACTTCTGACATAATTGAAATAAATTTTTCAGCGATGATTTTTTTTTGATCATCCCGTAGTTCGAGACTTTGAATGGTTATAGCAGGCATAAAAGTTATTTGTTTTGAATAAAGAAGCAGACTAAAGTCTGCTTCTTTAAATGGTTAATTAATGAAATTATTTAATATTGGTTAACACTTCTACTATTTTATCTCCATAAGCAATTGAAGATTCAACGGAAGTGCCAGTAATAAATGGATGATCGTAATAAACCTGAGGATCTTCACGGTTAGCATTTATTCGGGCTATGCATGCTCCATTAGGCCCTACGGCATCACGAAGGAGATCTTCAATTGGCCATAAGAAACCCGGAGTATGAACATTAGTGCCATTATTATCAGGAGTAGCACCATAAAGATCATAGCCGGCATCCATACCTGGTCCGTAGAAATCCCATGCTCGTGGATGTGCTGTAATTTTTTTCCCGTTGATAATGGATTTATAATCGTTTTCAGGATCGCGAAGGAATATAAGAGTAGATACAGCATAACATAAAGCTGCCACTATTTTTCCGCCTTTATATGCTTCCATAATCAGACGGTGGAGTTCCCAGTTGTTGCACATATCTATCATTGCTCCGAGTCCGCCTGTTAATACTATTGCATCATACCCTTTCATTGTGGCATCTTCGAATTTTATTGGATTTGCCCATTCATTTGAATTGACCAATTCTTTGATCCGGTCGCAAACCGGTTTTGGATTGGTATGGAATTTAATGATCGGATCATAAAATTCAGGATCAACACTCATAGCCAATGGTAGTGGTTTTTTTCCTTTTGGGGTGGCTAATGTAATTTCAAACCCCGCTTTTTTACAAGCATCCCATGGAGCCTGTAATTCTTCGCCCCAAGTTCCGTAGTTGGTGGCGATCATCAATACTTTTTTACTCATAAATTCATTTTTTTTAAATTAATACTTATTTATAATTGATTACTTTTTCCAGGGAAAATCTTCTTTACGCGGAGTAAACACATCAATTGCTTCTGTTTCTCCAACAGCTACAAAAGAATGTGGAACATTTGCAGGAACAATGTAAGCATCACCGGCTTTCAGCGTTTTTTTCTCGTTACCAATAATCATTTCAAAACCTCCTTTTAATACCAGTCCAAATTGTTCCTGCGGATGAGTGTGCATTTTTACCTCGCTGCCATTTGCCATATTCCAGTGCAGGACATTGAGATTATTACCATTAGCGAAATCCTGGCGTACAACGCCTTCGCCCATATCAATTTTTTCTACTTTTTCATGATAAATAAACATAACATGTTGTTTTTAGTTTAAAAATTATAGAATCTGATAATACAATATAATAATGTATTGTAAAATAAAATTAATTTAACAGCAAAGAAATCATTATTGTTTATTCAGTTGCTTGATTATTTCCCGTGCTAACAGATTGCAATGCCCGCCGGTTCTTGCAGTGATCAAATCTCCGTCTATTACAACATCTTCGTTAACATATTCTGCTCCATAATTTCGGGCATCGCTGATTAAATTATTATGAACTGTTATCCTGCGTCCTTTAATTACTTCTGAAATGGGTGATACCAGCCAAAGACCATGACAAATTATTCCTTTTATTATCAATTTATTTGAAAATATTTTTTTAAGGAATAAAGAAGCTGGTGGTATTTTATTGACATCATCTGTATATCTTAATCTGTCTGATACCATACCGGCTGGTACAATAAAAGCAGAAAAACTACTGATATCTTCATCTGTTAAATCTTCAAAACTTTCAGAGCAGTAAAAGGGCGCCCGAAACTCATGACCAAGAAACTCTATCCCTTTCTGTCCCCATAATCGCGAAAAAAAATGTACTTCAATATTTTCTTCTTTAAATCGAAGCTGATAATAAAAAATTTCATTTTCATAGAAGTCACTTTCTATGAGTATGCCTATTTTATACTTATTAAATTGTTTCATAAATACTGTTTCTATTAAAATATTTATTCAATAAAAACTTTGGTTATTCGCCATTTATTAATGGAAATATAATAAAGATAGTAATGCAGCGTCATTTTGAGTAATGAAGCGAAGCGGAATGTATTGAGAAGTGTTTTTTATATGCTTCGCTACTCAAACTGACTGTTTCTTAAACAAAGATTTTATCAATTTCCACAAGTTTTTGTCGAATAGCCTACGTTTTTATTGTCAAAAAGCTTTTGTAAAATTAAAAATAAATAAATAACTAACATTTCTCACTTCAAAACTACAAAATTTAGCTGAGGAATTTGATGTGGGGTAAAAATATTTTTCAGCAATTCGATTGCTTCATCTTTTTTTCCTTCTTCAATCAGCCCACATACACAATCGA
>Ga0209417_1003865_pt1 | contig 19057 bp, 18 predicted proteins | sample RifGroF2_FD_184002 | JGI IMG/M metagenome (GOLD analysis project Ga0209417, IMG submission 184002) | Groundwater microbial communities from Rifle, Colorado, USA - Groundwater F2 (SPAdes) (version 2) | ecosystem: Environmental > Aquatic > Deep subsurface > Groundwater | place: Rifle, Colorado... | reverse complement strand
AACGGCTCTGTTTTGTACACCGACTTTTGGCTTACTCCTACGGTTCTTGAAAATACTCTTGGCTTTGATCTGCTCTTTCAAAGGGATTTTGAAAATCCCGGTTCGTTCAAAATAATTCCTTCTGTGGCTCATTCTTTTACCTACGAGCATACTTATTCGCCTTATCAAGGTCATGCATTTCCAATTTATGATATTGATGTTAATCCTAACACAGTAACCGTATCTATTTGGAATGGTAATGCTGTTTTACGGTTCGGTACTCTTCCGGATATAAATGAACTTGAACATTTTCCTTTTGAGCTGCACATTTATTAATTGGTTCTCTTGCTCCTCATTGCGGGTTGTTCGCTCTAAGCAGCCCGCAACATCTTTATGCGCAGAATGTAAAAAAATAAGGGTTGTATGTAGGTGTAATTCCTCTGTAGATTAATAACCCCTATTTTTTTACTGAACCCCAAAGGCAACATATTTTCATTCGCTCATTCGTTCGTCATTCGAGCCTCATTCCTCTCTCATTCACTCATTTAATAAGTTGCTTAAACCCAAACAGAATAGCAGAATTACACTTTCAGCTCACGGAAAAGAGAAAAAACAAATCCCGAATAATGGTTTTTTCACTTTCCGCTCGTAACTAATCCCGGAATGTACCCTTTCGCTCGTGCCTCGCTCAAAGGTACTAAGTACAAATTTCATTCTCTTTAATCTCATTTATTTGGTCTGTTTGCTCGTCCCTCGCAAACATTTAGCCTCAGTCCTTTTGCCCCCTAAGTTTCAAGATGTTTCGGTGCGCTTCGCGTGATAAAGGCAAAATAAAGTACCATATCATTTTAAGTCTTTTTAGTAATCGGCACTTTATTTCGCCTTTACACAATGCACCTATTAAAACTGTGACTACGGGGGCAAAAGTTTTTTGCGGGCATAACGCCCTTTTCAATCACAAAAAAAACACGGTGCAATCATGGTTAAAAAAATCCTTCAAAAACATAAAAACAAACACGGTTTGTTTATGCTCGTTTCGCTTACTTATTACCGTGGTTCTCAAACTCTCTTTTCTGTTCACTGGTTCAACCCAGCCGGGAATTTTCGCGCTGTTCGCTTCTCTTCTTTCTTCGCTGCTCGGCAGTTCTTCCTTTACGCTACCTCAACAAAAACAAAAGTTAAACAACTCAAATTAAATCTCAACTAAACAAAAGGTGCTATAATGAAAAATCTAACTGAACAACAAAAAATCGAATTTCGGGAAAAGAAAAAATCCCGAATTCAAGCAATTAGAAAAACTCTTTCAGAAATGACGGAAGAGCAAAGAACGCAGCTCATAGAAAAGTTCGGTATTGTTACTACCATCGAAGGGCATCCGTTAACTGCTCATAATACTTGTTTTTTATACGCCCAAACTGAAAAACCCGTTACAATTATTGGAGGTTTTCAGCAATGGCTTAAAGCCGGAAGAATTGTAAAAAAAGGAGAAAAATCACTTTTAATTTTCGTTCCTTCTCAGAAAAGCAATGAAGGAAAAGAAGCTGCCGGTGATGATGATGTTTTCTTTTTTACCGCCAATGTTTTTGATATTACACAAACTGAAGTTATAACCGAATGAGCAAAATAATGGCTGATGAAAAAACAAACTCTACTTTCTGTAGTTTGGCAGAGTTCTTAGAGCCTATTCAGAAAGTCATCAGCCATTTTATTTTGATCTAAATTTTTCATAGGTTTCACTATCAAAAAATTCAAAGCCGTATGAAAGTAAAAATAAATATCGAGAAATTATCAGAAGTTTTAATCGGGACGGTTTCCGTGAATTTTCTTTGTGGTAACTTCTCAAAATTAGTATCGGCTGTGTCCATACAAAAGTCCATACAAACTCCATACACAAAAAAGCGAAAGTCATCGGGAATCTTAGAAGGTTTAAAAGCAAAAAAGCCCGAATATGATCTATATTCGAGCTTTTTCTTTGTACGCCCATAGGGATTCGAACCCCAAACCTTCTGATCCGAAGTCAGATGCTCTATCCAGTTGAGCTATGGGCGCAGAAAATTAATTTTAATTTCATTATGAAAATACACTTACACATTCATATTTCAAAAGTTAGAGTTATTATTTCTTCTCTAACCAATCCAGCAAACCGTTAATAAACGTAAGTGGATGTGGCGGACAGCCGGGGATGAAAAGATCAATTTTATTTTCTTTAAGGAATTTTCTTTCTGTCTCTTTCGAGTTTTGAAAAATTCCACCGGAGATTGCACATGTACCGGCGAGAATAATTATTTTCGGATTCGGTACCGCATCAAAACAAATCTCCGTTGCTTTTGCCATGTTATGGGTTATTGGTCCCGTGATAACTATTCCATCCGCATGACGCGGAGAGGCGACAAATTCAATCCCGAATCGTCCCAAATCGAAATTGACATTACTCAATGCATTCAATTCAAGTTCACAGCCGTTGCAGCCACCTGCTGAGATTTGTCTCAACTTTAATGAACTGCCAAAATAACTTCTTATTTTTTCAGAAGCTTTTTCAACTAAGATAGTTTTGGTTTCATTTGTTACAAAAAGATTTTCTCTGCTGTCGGAGGAAATTTTATACTCGTTTGTAAAGTGAATTATTTTTCCCGGACAAACTTCCTCACACAATGGGCAGAATACACACAAACCTAAATCGATATTAACCGGATTTAATTTGATCGCATCCGTTGGACAACTCTCAATACATTTTTCGCAGCCGGAAGGACAATCTTTGTTATCAATCGTCGGTAATCCGCGAAATAGTTTTGGTAACGATGCATTTCTCACATCGTGAATTACCGGATCCCCTTGAAGTATTCTAAGTTTTATTACATCTATCATAATGGTTGCTTGTTAGCGTAAAACAGATTACTAATCTGTTTTACAAAATATTTCTATAAATCATGTCCGGAATAAGACAAATCAAAACTCTTATTGCACAACGGGAAATCAGAAATAGCCGTTCTGCGCAAGGCTAAGTTCAATCCATACCAATTATTGAACGATGGATCTTTTATTTTGTATTGCATGATTTCACCTCTATTATCCGTAAAGGCAATGTGAACAATCTCGCCGCGCCAGCCTTCAACTATTGAAATAACTCCTGAAGAAGGATTTGTTGCACCGACATCAGTTTTAATTTCTCCCCCGGAAAGATTTTCCATTTGCTCAAATATAAAGCGAAGTGATTCATCAATTTCAAGAGCACGAAGCCGTGCGCGGGCAAATACGTCTCCCGATGGTAAGGTAATAAGAGAAACGGGGAAGTATCGATATGCTCCATACGGGTAATGTATTCTTGTATCCGTTTCAATGCCGGATGCTCGTCCCGACATCCCTACCAACCCGATTTGTTGCGCTAAATCTCCTGAAACAATTCCGGTATTCTCAAATCTTGTTAACGCTCCGGTAGAAGAAAATAAAAATTTATTTATTGCTGATACATCTTTTCTAACAATTTCTAAATTACTGATTATTTGATTTACGTTCTCGTCATTAAAATCAAAGCGAACTCCACCATAGATAAATAATCCGCGCCCAAAACGCGAACCACACAAGAGCGCCAAACTGTTAATTACAAGCGTTCGTAATCTTCCATAAGAAGAAGAGACGATTGCCAAGCCGATATCGTTTGCAACACCGCCAAGTCCGGATAGATGCATTGCAACTCTTTCGAGTTCTTCAGCAACAGAACGACTTACTTGAGCGCGTAAACTAATTTGTGTGTCGGTTAATCCTTCAACCACATTGCAATGAGCGTATGTATGACCAATGACGGTATCCCCTGTAATTGATTCTGCAAGAATCAATCGTTGATTTTTTTTTGCATTCAACATCATTGTTTCAACACCGCGATGCTGGTAACCCAAATTTATTTCGAGGTGATAAACTAATTCGCCGTGACATTGAAATCGGAAATGTCCCGGTTCAATTACTCCGGCATGTATCGGTCCTACTGCAACTTCGTGAACTTCATCTCCTTCAAGTTTATAAAATTGATATGGTTTATTACCAAGTATTATATTCTGTTTTCTAACCGGACGAAGCCAAGGATGATCGATCGGTGTGTACCCATAATTTTCGGCAAGTTCACATTCAAAATAATTTGTCTGCAGATATTGAGTGGCAAAACTTTCATATTCCAATTTGTCCTTTGGAAATTCTCCACCGGTAATATGAATTGAAGAAGAATCCGGATCAGCAAGAAGAGAAATAATCTTGTAAGGTTGGTTTTTATCAATTGGAAATAAACCGATCATGCTAAATCCATTTGACAAGCCTTCGGAAACAGAATCGATAAAATCATTCTTGTTTAAGAATGGTATCTCATTAATACGAAACTGTTGATTATTCTGTACTTGCAAAGAAATCATAACTTTATACCGAAATCTTTTGAAATGTTTACAATATTTTCGTGCAAAATATTCGGGGAAACAACGGCTATAGCGATCAATAAAATCAATAGTATAATAGCAGCAAAGTGAATGATCTCAAAACTTTCTTTTTCTACCACGATGTTTTCATTTTCATCTTTTCTGTACAACATTTTAAACAATGTTTTTCCCATATTTATAAAAATGAAAAGAAGAAGAAACATCGTAACTGCTAATATCCAAGGTTGATCGGAAAAAAGCATTCCTTCGAAGATCATCAATTCGCTAAAAAATATTCCAAAGGGTGGAATTGCAGAAATAGACAGAAACGAAATTAAAAGAAGCCAACCGCTCCAAGGCAAAATGTTCAGCGCCGATCTCACTCCATCTACTTCTCTTGTCTTATATCGGCGGTGAATGTTCCCGGCGGAAAAAAACAGCACAACTTTATTGAGTGAGTTATAAATGATGTGGTACATCGCGCCGACAAATGCCAATCCGCCGATTCCGATTCCCAACGTTATAATTCCAAGATGCTCGATACTTGAATACGCGAGCATGCGTTTGTAATTATTTACCTTGAACATAAAAACAAAAGCAAAAAGAAGAGAAAGCAATCCGCCGATAATTAAAATTGTTTTTGCGAATTCGTATATCGCGGTTGGTTGAACAATTTGAAATATTCTCAGAACTCCTAACAATGCAGTTATACGCAATGAACCGGACATTAACGCCGCGATTGGACTCGGCGAGTTGCTCGTTGCATCAACATCCGCAGAATGCATAGGAGCTATTCCGATTTTGGTACTCAATCCAACAAAAATAAAAATGAAACTTGCCTTTAACCATACTGGATTTAATGTTCGAGCATTTTTTACAAATTCTGAAAAGAATAATTGCTGTCCTTCAAGCGGAGTCCCCTTTGCTGAAAGCGTTAAGAATAATATTCCGATAAATGCCAAAGCAATTCCAATCGAAACAAGAAAAAGATATTTCCACATTGCTTCAAGCGCTTCTTCATTTCTGTAATAATAAATTAACGGAGCAACGCTCAACGTTGTGCCTTCTGCCGCAACCCAGTACATCCCAAAATGATTACTGAGAATTGCAGCCGTATTAGCAAACAAATAAAAATTTAGAAGTAAAAAATAGAACCTCTTCCCTTCTTCAGAATTCTGAGTAACCGGTCTCTTTAAATAAGAAAATGAAACCAACACAACCCAGAAATAGATATTTGAAAGGACTAGTAAAAATAATTTGCTCAGCGCATCGGTGCTGAAGAAAAAAGGTAAATCTGTTTTATACCAGCCGATAAAGATCATCAGCGACAACAGTAAATGAACCGCACTGACGAATAAAGAAATCGAATATTGAAGACGAATGTTTTTTAGATAATAACAAACACCAGCCGATAACAGTGGAATTAATATCAATACGCATAATTCAAACATTAATCTTTAAGCCTCCCCAAAGCGGTCACATCAAATCCGGAAAGAGTTGAACTGATTTTGTTCATGGCAATCCCCATTAAAAATACCACGACGAAAACATCGAGGAGAGTGCCAATTTCGATCATCATGGGCAACTCGGAAGCAACAGCAGTTCCGAATAAGAATATTCCGTTTTCAAGTACTAAAAATCCCGCTACATGAATAATCAATTTCTTTCTGAAGATAATCACGAAGATCCCAACTACTATTGCCGAAAATCCGCTTGCGAAAGGAATCGTTTCTATCCTTGTACTCTTCGACAAAATATTCGATGTAACAAAGATTATTATCATAGAAAAAATAACGAGCAACTGAAAAGTAAACGGTTGAATACTTGGTTCTATCATTCTTTTAATATCAAGATCAAGAAGTATTTTATTTATGTATCGAGGAATTAAAATCACTTTTACGACGAACAAGGTCGCGGGCAAAATAAACGCGTAAATTGAAAAGTGGTTGAGAAATGGAAATACCAACAGAACAGTTAGAATAATTCCTTGAAACCGTAAGACTGAGACATATGCTTTTACTCTCGAAGTTACTGCAAGGTAAAAGAGAGATAAACAAAAAAGAATACTCAAAACATTTTGCATACTAAATCTTATTTCGTGAAAGTATAAATAAGTAAATTCAATATTCCGATTGCCGTTGCAAACAAAAGATATTGCGGAATATTCTTCATCTTGAACCGCGATGTTATTGTTTCAACTACTGCCAAAGTAATTGATAAGATCGCTATTACAACCACAAATATCACGATACCAACCATATAACTCTTAACACCAAATGGATAAAAGAAAGATGTTTCGAGAATTGCGTAAATAAATAATTTTATATAACTCGAATATTGATAAAGGAACAAATCAATTCCTGAATTATCGAGGATCATTACCTCGTGGATCATCGTTAATTCCAAATGCGTATTTGGATCATCCACCGGCATACGAGAGCATTCGGTAACGGCAAGAATAAACGCTGAAGTAGAACAAACAACTATAAAAATAATGTAAGTAACATTATCCAATCTGATTGAATGATAAATATCATAGATAGAAGTTAGTCCGCTTATAAAAGCGATGCTTCCGAGAGTGAAGAAGAAAATCGGTTCTGCGAATACTGCAAAAGCGGCTTCACGTGCGGCGCCCATTCCTTCAAATGAACTTCCAATATCCATCGCCGCAAGTATTTGAAAGAATCTCGCTAATCCTAAAACATACGCGAATAAAATGATATCACCTTCAAAACTTATGACCGGACGCGCCAAACCAATCGGTAACATCCCGGCGGCTATAACAACAGCTACCAAATTTATCACCGGAGAAATACTGCTTATAAAGGATGAACTGCTCGCGTAAATAGTTTCTTTTCGAAGAAGCCGTTTCAAATCATAATATGGTTGTAGAATCGGAGCTCCGATTCTTCCGGTAAAAATCGCTTTCATTTTATTTACTAATCCGGCAAACATGGGAGCCAGAAACAGAATGCTCAGCACCGAAATAATTCCTTGTAACATTTAATTTAATTCCATAAGAATGCTATCAAACTGTAAACCGTTAATATTATTAAAATGAAAGTGATGTAATAACGAATGTCCGTATGACTCAGAAATTCAATTCTCGATATCAACGAACTGAAACTTCTAAAACCTTTTAAAACGAACTTGTTATCTACCAAATCTTCGGAATGACTTTCAAATCTAGCTTCTGCCGGGAATATCTTTTTTGAAGGTTTAATGTTTTTATGATAGACTAAAATAGATTTCGATATTTCGTTCAACTCATCTGCAAATGAAGAAGCTGTGTATTGCACCCGAGGATTTATATTTTCATAACCGCATCCCCAAGCATCGGCAGTTCTTCTTCCATATTTTTTTTGAATAACTCGCTTCCATAAATAGACCAAAACAATTCCGAAAAGAATTACTCCAAATATCAAACTGATATATGACCAATTAATGTTGAGCAGCTCTGCTGAAGAATTAATCGGTACAAATCCATTGTTCAATACTTTAGTAACTATTCCAATAAATGGTTGAGGATAAAATCCTATGACTACACAAAGCAAAGCCAACATTCCAAGAGAAAGATATTCATAAAATGAAACGTTAAAATGTTTTACTTCTTTTCGTTCGCTTCCAAGGAACATAATCGAATTAATTTTTGTAAAACATGCAACAGCCAAACCGCCAACGAATGCTAATCCGACAGCCGATAAAAGCATAATGAGCGGATAATAATTTTTTAACTCTCTGGCTGTTATGAAAAATCCATTGTAAATAATGAACTCGGAAATGAATCCATTGAGCGGTGGAATTCCGCTTATTGCAATTGAACCGATGAGGAATAACATTACAAAATATTTGCTGCGATGAACGAGTCCACCCATTAATTCGATGTTTCTCGTTCCAAGATTTTGAGAAATCACTCCACTGCCGATGAACAATAAACTTTTAAATATTGCGTGGTTCAATGTATGCAGTAAAGCGCCGCCAAATCCAAGAACCTGAATTGGAAGTGAATGATAAGCCGATCCAATAAAACCAATACCGATGCCGATTCCGATAATCCCAATATTTTCTACGGAGTGGTAAGCTAAAAGTTTTTTAATATCATGTTGAGCCAGTGCATACCATACGCCAAATATAGCGCTGATCATACTTACTGCGAGCACGAGCCATCCAAGCCATTCAGGAGTTGGATTAAGAAATTGAAACGTTCGTAAAATTCCGTAGATGCCCGTCTTAATTATTATTCCGGAAAGAAAAGCGCTGAAAACCGTTGGGGCGATCGGATGCGCTCTCGGAAGCCAAAAATGGAACGGCATAAATCCCGCCTTCATTCCAAATGCTAGTAACGATAACGCATATGCGAAAATGAATAAACCTCCGATTTCGGGGGAAAGATGAAAATCACTAAAGAGCCAGCTATTAGTTTGATGGTGAAGAAGAAAGAAAAATATAAAAAGAAGATAAACAACAATATGATTCATCACGAAATAGTAAAAGCTTCCGTTCTGCACTTCTACTTTTTCTTTCTCGAAGATCATTCCAAGGTAAGCCGAAATACTCATCACTTCCCAAAATATTAAAAACAATATTGAGTGATTTGCCGTTACCAATAATTGAGTAGAAACAAGGAGCAACGTATAAAATACTAGAGTATTTCTGACCTTCTTCCCTTTTTCAATATAATGCTTAAAGTATGAGTAACTGTAAATAGTTATTGGTATTGCTACAAGTTGAATGATGCACAAAAAATATAAAGCAAGTAAATCGAACCTGAACAAATTATTTGGGATTCCGAAAAAATTAAAATTTTGAGTTAGTGCATTTGAATAAACAAGTGGAGTGAAGGAAGAGATAAATCCTAAAAGTAATCCGATGGTGAGTAGAAAATGAGTGACAATCGATGCCTTCCTGTTATCATGCAGAAAACCAATAATGATTGCAGAAAGAAGTTGAATAACTATCGCGTAAAAAAATAACTCCATTTTATTTTGTGATCATTATTTGTTATTCATAAAGTTTACTTCCATAACATTTATCCCTTTCTGGTTCCCTCAATTTGAGTAATAATATTTATTATCTCCCGGTAGTCAAATCGTTTTTCAAGTGCATTTCTAAACGACTCTTGAGAGAGCAGAAAACTTAAATGGGCTAACATGCTTAAGTGCTGTTTAATCGTCTGTGAGATCATAAGGATAATGGTGTGAACCGGTTTACTATCGAGAGATTTAAGATCAAGCTGCTCTTTGGGAAAGAAAAAATGTATCAGCGGTTTATTCTTGCCAACCATTAGAGGAATACGCGGATGCGGAAGACTAATCCCATTACCTATCGCAGTACTCATCAATTCTTCGCGATTCTTTAGTAACTGAACGATAATAACTTTGTCAACATTCTTTTCAAGATCAAGCAGATTCACCATTTGCTCGATGTAAGTTTTTTCTGCAAGATCACAATCGTAAAAGAAAGAATTTTCGTCGAGTATCGTATTTAAAGTATCAACATGATACTCGCTCATCTTTTCATGGTTGGAAATATTAATCGGGATATTCCGGCTAAGCGCCCACTCGATAATTTGTTGTTTGTTAAAAAGAAGTTTGTCTTTAATCGTTTGAAAAGGGATTTCTTGCTTTTTAACTAATCCTTGAATTTCCTTTTCAGGTTTCAAAAGTAAAACTGAAATATCCTTTATTGTTAGATCCAACGTTTATCCTTGAATTAAGTGCTGAAATATATTTCTTGAGCTCATTACTACTTCATTTCTCTTTTAACAGTCGCAACAAAATCAGCAGGTCTTCCCAATTTCTCCAGACCAAGAATTTCACGTGCGCGATCCAAAGCATCGTCGATGTTACCAAAAATATTTTCTTCTCCAACTAAGTCGAATATGCCAGCTTGAGTCATTGCAAATAACGGTTGCGTATGCACACCGGATAGAATGATTTTTGTCCCTTGTTTTATAGCATCATTGTAAAAGTCTTTTATTGTCTGCATTCCCGTTGCGTCTACTGCAGGAACATTTCTCATTCTTATAATTCTAACTTTTGGCGGCGCTTCAATCATTCTCATTTCTTCTTTAAATTTTGAAGCAGCACCAAAGAAGAATGGTCCGTTAATTTCAAAGACTTCAACACCTACCGGAATTAATTTTTTATCAACAGCATTTGGGTCCGGCAAATCTTCTTCATCTTCTAATTCCCTTGTTATAACACTTACGTTGGAAACCTCCGACATACGTTTCATAAAAAGTAAAACGGCTAAGATCATTCCGATTTCAATAGCGATGGTCAAATCAAACAATACTGTTAATGAGAAAGTAGTGATCAAAACAACAACATCGCTCTTAGGGCTTTTTAATAGTGTTTTGAACGCGTGCCACTCACTCATGTTATAAGCAACGATAACAAGAATAGCGGCTAACGTTGCCATCGGAATTAATTTTGCATAGTTGCCAAAGAAGAGCATAATTAGCAAAAGAGTTATTGCATGGATTATTCCCGCAACCGGTGTTCTTCCACCATTTTTAATATTTGTAGCAGTTCTTGCAATAGCTCCGGTTGCCGGTATTCCACCGAAGAGAGGTGCTACAATATTAGCTAAACCTTGAGCAACAAGTTCCATATTGCTCCGGTGTTTTCCTCCGATCATTCCGTCGGCAACTACCGCAGAAAGAAGTGATTCGATAGCTGCAAGTAAAGCAATCACAGTTGCGGGAGCTATCAAATTTCGTATCAAAGTTAAATTTATTTCTACGAGATGCGGCGCCGGTAAATTTGATGGAATTTCTCCAAATTTACTTCCGATTGTATCAACCGGTAATTTGAAGATAATAACCAACAACGTAGAAATTATGATCGCAACCAGTGAACCGGGGATTTTGTGTGTCACCTTCGGCCAAAAAATCATGATCAACAATGAAAGTGCGGCAATCCCGAAGACTGAATAATTTATTGTTGAAAAAGCTCCAAAATAGGCAATCCATTTTTCATGAAATTCTGCCGGGACTTTTGCGAGTTGCAAACCGAAAAAATCTTTTATCTGAGTAGAAAAGATCAGCAGCGCAATTCCGCTTGTAAAGCCAACTACAACAGGATAAGGAATAAATTTAATAAGGGAACCGAATCGCGCAAAACCCATGATGACCAATATTATTCCGGCCATAATAGTTGCTATGGTTAATCCGGTGGTTCCATAATTCTGAACAATTCCATATACAATAATGATGAAAGCGCCCGTTGGTCCGCCAATCTGTACGCGGCTGCCTCCAAACACCGAGATAATAAATCCCGCGATGATAGCAGTAATAATTCCTTTTTCAGGAGTTACGCCGCTTGCGATGGCGAAAGCGATAGCTAAGGGCAACGCCACAATTCCGACTATTACCCCGGCAGTAGCATCGGCTATGAATTGAGTTTTGTTGTAATCTTTTAAGGTTGTAAAAAGTTTAGGTTTTATTATGGGCATTTTTAAAGTTCAACCGTTATCATTAGAAATAAAATAAATTTGAGCACAATATAATGAATTTTGAGAAATCACTTTCTGGCAATTTTACATGAATTCGTTGAAGGTATATCATTTTACGTAGTCAGTAGAATGAAACAAAGAATGGGAGTTATTGCTTTTAGGAGTCGATCGTAAAACTACCGGTTTGTTTATTTCGTTAAAAAATCTAATTGACCAGGATAATAAAAAGTTAATTATGCTAACTTTTTTATGCAATAATATTTACATGAGACATTTGAAAAATTATTAAACTGTCGTCCTGATCCAATTTGGGCGTAGAAGATCAAAAAACTAGGAGGAAAGCTAAACCTAAAATCAAGAAGCCTACTTCACTCAATAATAATATGCGATCGATTTTCTTTACTCTTTTAACAGATCGCAGATCATCAGCCTGAACTCTCCCGGCAGTATAAATCGTTTCCATTATTGCCGCAATGATAAGCAGATAAGCGATCACATAGACTTTATCAATCAAAACCAAATAACTTACTGCAGAAAGAACGTCAGAATATGTCTGCTGCAAAAACACAATAGTTAGCAACGCGGTTATGGGAAGAAATATTCGTGAATCAACACGTATCGGATCCAACATCAGCGCACCAAAACTTGAGAACAATACTATCAATAAAGGTAATAAAAGTTTCCAAATAAAATAGTTTACCGGACGTGAGATTATCAGTTCAAACCTTATCGCCGAAAAACTTGAATTTTGACCGGCTGCAACAGGTAGTCCGAAGTTTGTTTTGTAAGTATGATGCAGATTAGAGATTGCGAAGTCTTTGAATTTCCATCCGGGAATTGCGAGATCTTCTGCGTAACCGGATTCATTGGAACCAGCAAGATAAACGATCTCATTAATGTCATGTAATGAGTTTTCAATTACTACACCCAACCGCTGTTCGTCAAGGGGATAATTCTTAAATTCAAAATCCCCGCGAAACTTTCCTTCTACCCGAATTAGCTGATAGAAGCTGCTGTCCGGTAATTGCTTTGGAGTTTCATATTCATTTACTTTGGTCATTCCCCAATCTTCAACGCCATTCATAAACTCAACCGCTGCTGTTGGATCGATACTTCCCCTCCACTTGAACCAGACATAAAAATCCATATAGTAAGTATTACTTGCGGGGTCAAGTTCATAAATATTTTGAGAATAAAATCCAACAGTAACTTGCTGGGCATTTTGGGGGATTGTCTTTAATTTCTGATAAACTTCGTTTACCGTCTCTTCATTTTCGTTTTGCGTTAGAGCCAAAGTATTTGTTGCAGTGAACTGAAGTAAAAAGAAAAATATGATAACGGATAAAAAACGATTGTTACTAACCATGCAAATTGCCGATGTAAAAACTGAGTAATTAAACTATTTTTAACTTTTTTTTGATATAATGTTCACATAAAGAATTGAACAAATGTCTTGAACTATTTCCAGCACATCTTCACCAATGAACTATTTTGTCTTTGGATTATAAATTACAACATATTTAAATTATTTCGAGTTCCACATCTTTAATTAACCCATTCCTTCGTCTACATGTTACTTCAAGGTGGACTTCCCATCCATACTGAAAAATACTTACTGAAATTGAATTACCACTCCTAATTAAATTTACAACCTTTTACAGTCACATAGTTTGAGGAATGGTAAACCATAAAAAAAGCCGCCCGATGGCGGCTTTGTACATAGAGAACCAATAATAAATGAAAATTATTTTAATAGGTTCATTTTTATTGATTGTACATAGTTTCCGGCTTTAATTCTTACGAAATAAATTCCGCTTGCTACTTTACTGCCTAACTCGTTTACCGTATCCCATGAAGTCTGGAATGAGCCTGCATTATAATCTTCGTGGTTTACTAACGTTTTAACCAGCGTCCCTTGAAGATCATAAACGGCAAGATGCACTTTTTCCGGTTGTGGAATTGAGAAACGGATGGATGTACTTGGATTGAAAGGATTTGGATAATTTTGCGCGAGTTGATATTCTTTTGGTGTAGTTGAAACTTGTTTGACAACTTCACTTGCTCCATGCGGGGTGCCATGACAAGGCGTACAATTCATTTGTGTCATTACATTATTCAGCAATGTTGATCCGTGACAGGTTTGGCATTGAGCTACCGTTGGGTCAGTAACAAAAGTTGAAACGAATGTCTGTGCAAAATATGCGTTAAGCACTTCCACTGTCTTAGCGGCAATATCACCGGCGACACGAGCACATCTCTCTTTTCTTTCAGTACTGCCAACATTTTTCCCGGAAGCAATACACCATTGGGTAACTGCTGCATGGCATAAGGGGCTCCCGGAGATGTCTTGGGGAAGCGCGCCAACATATTTTGCATCTGCATATTTACCGTCAATTGAAGCTTGATTTGCAGCATCAGATGGTGATTTTTCCGATATCGCCCAACCCCAAACTTCATTTAATATTTTCCCGTAATCTGCCTTTGGAACGACAAGACTAATGAGTGCCCCGGCACCATTGAGCGTACCGCATAATGTTCCCCATCCATTTCCGCCACCGCCACCAAAGTACATTATCTCAACAGGCAATCCGGCCCAAGGATCAGGTATTTTCTCAATTAGTGCTTCAACTATTGCTCCGAAAACACCTGCACAACAAGCTTGTCCGGCATAGTATAAATGGTGGGCTTTTAATCTTACAACCTCCGAATCAAGTGCTGTATAAGGCCAGGGATAGGCAGTGTTCTTTGTGCTTGCTTTTGCAGTCGCAATTGTTGCGAGACTTGCAAAACTTGCAATGGCTGTAGCTCCTACGGCTGCTTTTGAAGCATTCACTAGGAAATCTTTTCTGGTTAGGTTTTCTTTCATATTAACTCCTTTTGTGTTTGTTTATTTGATGTATTCAGTATGTTCTTTTTCAGGGTCTCAAGGATTCTCTCAATTTTAGATTCGGAAGGGTTCAATTGTTTCGCCTTTTCAAAATATTTTATGGAGGCATCTCTCTTACAGTAAAGTAGTAAAATTCCCAGCACATAAAACTTTGTAAACTCATTTTCATAAGTAACAATGTCGTCTTCTATATTGGAAACAAGTACCGGACAAGGACAGTCATCAGCTTGGGGATCTGTATCGATGATTAGTTCAATATCGGTGGAAATAATGGATAGGAAGAGATCGAGCGCTTCGCGTGGTTTATTGATTTGGGTGTAACAAATAATTAACTTTTTTGCTAGCTTTTTATTATGAGTAACATGGAATGTTTGCTCCAATTCCTTTGCGGCAAGATTATATTTCCGCATCATAAAGTATTGATTTGCTAACATTTCTTCCATAAGAGGACTTCTCTCAATTGGAATGCCAGATTTTAATACGTAGAAAAAAAGATTTTTAAGTGAGTTTATGTAGGAAAGTGTTTCAACGTGACTATAACTGTTGCAACACTATGTTGCAACACAACGGGCTATTCTTCGATACCAAATTCTTTCAAGTATCTCCAGAGGGTTGACCTGTTCATTTCAAGCTCTTTCGCGGACTTGCTTCTGTTCCATTTATGTTTCTCGAGCATTTTAATGATATCGCTTGACTGTAATGTTCGTCTATTAATTTCTTTAACTTTTTCGGAACATGTTTTATTTAGTTTAATAGCTTGTGGAAGTTTACACACATCAATCGGAACGCCGGTTTTTGATCTTACAAAAGCATATTCGATTGCGTTTTCTAATTCTCTAACATTGCCGGGCCATGAATAATTTGTAAGTGCATTCAACACATCATCATTCATTTCCGAAATCTCTTTTTGATAGACCATCGAAAACTTTTTTAAGAAGTGATTTGCTAGAAATAAAATATCTTCTTTCCGGTTTCGTAGGGGGGGTAAATGGATGGGAATTACATTTAATCTGAAAAATAAATCTTCTCTAAATTTTCCTTCTTGAATCGCTTTTTCGATATTTACATTTGTTGCCGCAATAATTCTCACATCTACTTTACGGGTTAGGGACTCACCAACTTTTTCAAAAGTGCCGTCCTGAATAACACGGAGTAATTGCATCTGCATTTGAGGAGGCATCTCGCCAATTTCATCTAAGAAAATAGTTCCATTATTTGCAAGTTCAAATCTGCCGACTCTATCTTTTAAAGCATCCGTAAACGCCCCTTTTACATGTCCGAATAGCTCACTGGCTAAAAGATTGGGAGGCAATACCGCGCAATTCACTTTTACGTAAGGTTTGTCTTTACGCTGGCTTGTTGCTTGAATTGCATCAGCTATTAATTCCTTTCCGGTTCCTGTTTCCCCGGTAATAAGGATACTGGCATTACAACTCGAGATCTCAAGGATCAGATCAAAGATGTCCGCCATCTCCCGGCTAAATCCAACAATTCCGTAGAAGTGGGTATTTTTAACAAGATACTTTTCAACATTTTGCTGTTGCTCAATTTCTCTGAATGTTATAACTCCGCCAACAGTTTGTGTTGTATTATTTTTTAAAAGAACGGCATTTAATCTTATTGATTTAATTTGATCTTTGCAGTGAATCTTTGAATCAAAATCATAGATCGTTTTCCCCGATTCTAAAACCCGAACAATAGGACATCGGTTATCACAGAATTTAGACTTGAAAACATTTTTACAAAGTTCGCCGATCACGGCTTCCCGATTTAGTCCGGAAATCCTTTCAGCCGCTTCATTAAAAAATCTAATTCTGAATTCTTCATCAACGGAGAAAACTCCCTCTGATAAAGAATGAAGAATTTCATTATGAAAATTATTTTCCATGTTACACGAAATAAATCAAGTTTGATAAACAATTAAATAAATCCCGCCAAATATAACCAGAATTCCACACACTCTCTTGATCCACAAAATTGTTTTTGATTCATCACTCCAATTCAAATACTTCTGAACTTTTCCGGTCAAGGTTCCGGCGCCAATAATAACTGAACAATGCCCAATTCCGAAAGCAAGTAAAAAGATTATGGCAAGGAAATAATTCGTTTGAGCCGTTTGAAATACTACGCCAAGCACCGGAGCCATATAGGCAAATGTACATGGTCCTAACGCTAATCCGAAAAGTAAACCAAGAACTAATGCAGCCCATAAGCCTTTTGCTTTTGTCTGCTTTAGTTCTCTGTTCCAATCAAGTTTAATAATATCAAGAAGATAGAGTCCAACAAGAAAAAAGATTCCGGCAACAAGATAATTTCCTATGCTTCCAATATCGCCCATTAATCTTCCAAGCGATGCAGTAATAATTCCTATAAAGGCAATAGTAACTAATATTCCAACTGAAAAAACAAGAGATATCGTGAAAGTTCTTTTGACGGAAATTTTTCCTTGCGAGCTGATGAAGCCAACAACAAGAGGGATACTTGATAAATGACATGGCGATAAAAGTATTGATAATACTCCCCAAGCGAATGAAGCAACAACCGCCAGCCAGACTGCGCCGTTCATTGCGTTGTAGAGAAAGTTAAAAATTCCATCAATCATCTTTTATCCCTTTTTGGTAATCGGTTTAATTCCTTTTCCTTGCAAAAGTTTATCTATTTCCTTTTCAGGATAAAATCCTTCGTGACGGAAAAATTCTTTCCCTTTCTCATCAAGAAAAACTTGAGTAGGAATTAATTTAATTCCATATTTTTTAGCAAACGGCTTTTGTTCCGGAGTCCAAACATCATAAAAAGTGACTTTAACTTGTTCTCCATATTTTGTCTCAATTGCTTTCATAACCGGCTGCATTTGTTTGCAAGGAATACAATTTATAGAGCCAAGTTCTATAAATGTTACTTTCGGTTTTGTTTGACCAAAGGTTAGTACTACCATAAAAAAGACAACAAATAGAAATAATTTTTTTGAATAATTCATCTCAGTTTTCCTTTAGCCAGTTTATAATTTGCTCATCTTTAGGAATAATGCCATAACTTTTTACCTTTTCGTTTATCACTAAACCGGGTGTCATCATTATGCCGTAACCAACAATCTTTTGAAGGTCGGTTACCTTTTCAACCTCCGCGTCTATACTATTTGAAGTTACTAATTCTCTAACTTTCGCTTCAAGTGTTTGACATTTTTTACAACCGGTGCCAAGAATTTTAACTGAGACCATTTCTTCTCCTTTAATATATCAAATTGAATAAATAACCTACGATAATTATTCCAGCGGCTACAACCCCTACAAAAACAAAAATCAATTGCAGCTTAAGAACTTTTTTTAGAATTATAGTTTCGGGTAGAGATAAGCCAATTACGCTCATCATAAATGCTAACACGGTTCCAAGCGATGCGCCTTTTTCCAGCAATGCTTGAACAATCGGAATTATTCCAGCCGCATTTGAATACATAGGCACGCCAAGAATAACAGCAATCGGCACAGACCACCATGCACTTTTTCCCATCAATCCGGCCATAAAATTCTCCGGCACATATCCGTGTATTCCGGCACCAACGGCAATTCCGATCACAATGTAAATCCAAACTTTACTTACTATTTCTTTTACTGCGTCAATGCCGGCGGTGATTCTTCCATCAAATGAAATCTTTTCTACTTCCATTTCAAGATGCCCGGCTTTAACTTCATACACCCACGGTTCAACGTATCTTTCCAATTTTAATCTGCCGATTATATAGCCTGATATCATTGCAATTAATAAACCTGTTGACATATACAAAAGTGCTGTTTTCCATCCGAACAATCCGAAAAGAAGAACAAGAGCAACTTCATTAATCATTGGTGCGGCAATCAAAAAAGAAAATGTTACCCCAAGCGGAACTCCGCTTTCTACAAATCCAAGAAAAAGCGGAATTGCAGAGCACGAACAGAAAGGGGTTACAATTCCCAACAAACTCGCTGTAACATTTCCGGCAAAAAGTTTTTTACCGCCAAGCATTTTTCTTGTTCGTTCCGGAGAGAAGTAACTTCTGATGATTCCAACGCCAAAAACGATTAGAGTAAGGAGTAGAAGAACTTTCGGCACTTCGAAAACAAAGAACCAAACCGCATCTGTTAAATGTGTTTTGGAAGTAAGACCAAGCAAAGAAAATATTAATAGGTCGGTAATCTTTTCTAAATTCAGATAGAGCAAAAGCCACACTGCAAGAAACAACATTATGGATATGATTTTAGATTTTACTTCATTCAATAATTTATTTTCTACAAACGAATTCATTTTAATACCATTAATTATGCACAAACATCCGAATCCTTTACCGTTCCATCTTCGACAT
>Ga0209417_1003864_pt1 | contig 19057 bp, 22 predicted proteins | sample RifGroF2_FD_184002 | JGI IMG/M metagenome (GOLD analysis project Ga0209417, IMG submission 184002) | Groundwater microbial communities from Rifle, Colorado, USA - Groundwater F2 (SPAdes) (version 2) | ecosystem: Environmental > Aquatic > Deep subsurface > Groundwater | place: Rifle, Colorado... | reverse complement strand
TTTCTGCCAATTAAGGTTAATATTGCCGGAGTCATTCCAATTATCTTTGCAATGAGCATCTTGGTGGTTCCTGGAATACTAGCTCAATATCTTTCTAATGCAAGGACAGAGTGGATCGCAAACGCAGCTAAATTCATCAATGAAACTATAAATAATCAGCTGTACTACGGCATTCTTTATTTTGTACTGGTTGTTCTGTTTACCTATTTTTATACAGGAATTGTATTTAAACCCGACCAAATTTCGGAGAACCTTCAAAAACAAAGTGGATACATACCAGGTATTAGGCCTGGAAGCGAAACTAGAGCGTTTTTATCGAATATCATAACTAGAATAACTCTATTTGGAGCACTTTTCTTGGGTGTCATCGCGGTATTGCCTTTTATAGTAGAAGCAGCCACCAATATAACCACTATTGCCCTAGGAGGGACAGGGATCCTGATTTTGGTATCCGTAGTAATCGAAACTATGCGACAGATAGAATCTCAGATTACTATGCATACTTATGAGAATTATTAATCTGGAGATTTAGTGTTTTTTAAACAAAAGAAACGAAAAATCTATTGCTTTGTTGGTCTTCCTGGTTCTGGTAAAGGCACCCAGATAGATATTTTAGCGAAAGAAAAAGACGCCACAGTTATAGGAATCGGTAAAATAGCCAGAGAAGCAATTGACGGTAAATTTGATCTCGATAAATCACTGGTTGAAGAAATTCGTAAAAACTATGACATTGGAGAGCCCCAGGAAGACGAGATTGTTTTTAAGCTGATCAAATCTAAGCTAGGACGGGCCAAACACAAAAATCTTATATTTGATAATTTTCCCTTTTCAAAACACCAAGCTAAGCTTCTAGATGAATTTGTAATTGAAAATAAATTTGAAAAGCCAATAGTTATTTATATAAATATCCTTCCCAAAACCGCTATTGAAAGACTCAAGATTCGCAAATTGTGTTCTAAATGCGGTGCAACAACTTCAGATACTGTTTTAGATATCTGCCCCAAATGTGGCGGTAAACTCGAAAACAGAGAGGATGACAATACTAAAACAGTAGAAAATAGGATTCGTTTTTATACCCCCAGGATAAAGGAAATATTGGAGCTCTATCCAAACCATTTTAACATAGACGGCGAGGGTAGTATTGAAAATATCGCTCAAAATATTAAAAAAAGTCTAAATGAAAAATAATCTAAATAAAGAACAAATCCAAAATCTGAAGATATCAGGACAGATACTTCATAATACATTAGAAAAGGCAGGAAAAGCTGTTCGCGCAGGCGTTTCCACCTTTGAGCTAAATGAGATTGCAGAAAAAGAAATTGAAAAGATGGGTGCGCTGCCTGCATTCAAAGGATATAAGATAACGGGGATAGGAGAATATCCAACTGGCTTATGTGTTTCAATAAACGAAGAGATTGTTCATGGAATACCTTTAAAAGATAGATTTATTTCCGATAAAGACATAGTATCGCTTGACTTAGGAGTGAATTACAAAGGAATGTTTACCGACGCAGCAATCACAGTCGGAGTGGGTAATATCAATAAGGAATATAAAAAGCTAATCGCCGTAACACGCGAATGTTTACTTTTAGGAATAAAAGAAGCCAAAGTTGGTAATAAAATTGGGGCAATCGGAGAAGCAATCGAAACCCATGCTATAAATAACGGATTTAGTGTGTTCTACGATCTTGTTGGACATGGCGTGGGAGTGGCACCGCACACTTGGCCGCAAATACCCAATTTTGGACAACATTATCAAGGCCCAGAGATCACCGAGGGAATGGCCTTGGCGATAGAACCAATGCTGTCAAATGGAGGACATCAGATAATCACTAGACCTGATAAGTGGACGATTGCCACTCGCGACGGCGCAGTTTCGGCCCATTTTGAACATACGATCGTTATTGAAAATGGAAAACCAGTAATAGTGACCTGATAGTTAATAAAGTTTTTAAAGTTTATCAAGTTATAAGGTTTTTGGATATTGCAAAAATGCTTACCAAGCTATTCTTTATGAACTTTAAGAACTTTTTACTTTATAACTTGGAGAGTGTTGACTTATTAACTAATTTGTGTTAAATTTTGTAGAGATATGGGAAAAAATGATGTAATCCAAATGACTGGTAAAGTCACAGAAGTGCTTCCAGATTCCAAGTTTAGAATTGATATGGAAGGCGGTCATTCGGTTCTTGGTTATTTATCAGGTAAAATGATAAAAAACCGGATACAGGTGACTGTCGGAGATTCTGTTATCATAGAGTTAACCCCCTATGATTTAACTAAAGGCAGAGTTATCAGACGCAACAATCCTGTTAGATAAATAAAAGGGGCTTTTTATTTTTTTGTTTAAGGAATTGGATCAATGAAAGTTCAAGCTTCAGTAAAGAAAATCTGCGATAAGTGCAAAATTGTGATAAGAAGCAAAAAAGGCAAATCAAAGCGTTTGGGTGCAAAAAGACGCTTGCTTGTGATTTGCGAAAATCCAAAGCACAAACAAAGACAGGGATAATTTTAAACAGTTAATTACTAATTTCTAAGTCAAGGAAAAAGATAATGGCAAGAATAGCCGGTATAAACATTCCAAATGAAAAAAGAATCGAAGTTGCGCTAACCTATATTTTTGGAGTTGGACCAACTACAAGCAAAAAGATCTTGAGCCAGGCTCAGATCAGCCCAGACAAAAGAACAAAAGATCTGACCGATGACGATTTAGAAAAGATTAGAAGTATATTATCCAAGGGCACACGCATCGAGGGTGATTTGAGAATGGAAATTTCCCAAAACATCAAACGCCTGAAAGAAATAAACACATACAGAGGCATTCGACACACCAGAGGACTACCAGTTCGCGGACAAAGAACCAAGACCAATGCCAGAACTAAAAGAGGCAGAAAAGTAACAGTAGGATCTGGAAGAAAAGCACCTGCACAAAAGACCTAAAGTAAGTAATTATATCGATAATCAACTATTCAATAATCAATAAAATATGGCAAAAGAAACTGCAAAAAAAACTGTCAAAAAAGTAGTTAAGAAAAAATCGAAGATTCCGGTTCATTCTGGAAGCATTTACATTCAATCTACTTTCAATAATACTATTATTTCAATAACCGATGAAAAAGGCGGGGTTATTTCTTGGGCAACTTCTGGAGCACTTGGATTTAAAGGCGCAAAGAAAGCTACTCCATATGCTGCTCAGTTAGCAGCTGCTTCAGCTATTGAAAAAGCCAAGGTTCGCGGTTTGGCTAAGGTTAGAGTTTTTGTTTGCGGTGTCGGCTCAGGAAGAGAAGCTGCGGTCAGAGCCATAACAAATACAGATTTAGAAGTTTCATCAATTAAGGATATTACTCCAATCCCACACAATGGTTGTCGTGCTAAAAAACCAAGACGGGTATAAGATAAGAGGTCATTATAATGTCAAGTTCATGCGCAAAATGTAGAAGAGAAGGAACAAAGCTCATTATCAAAGGTGAAAGATGTTTGTCACCTAAATGTGCGTTAGTCAAGCGTGCTTATGGTCCTGGTGACCATGGCCAATCTTTTCGTGGAAAAGTAAGTGAATATGGCAAACAGCTTCGTGAAAAACAAAAAGCAAAAAGATTATACGGATTAAGAGAAGCTCAGTTCTCTGGATACGCTCAAAAAGCTGACAAAATAACTGGTAATACATCTCTAAATCTAATTAGATTGCTTGAGCTTAGACTTGACAACATTTCTTATCGATTAGGAATATTTTCTTCAAGAGCGCATGCTCGACAAGCGGTAAATCACGGCGGAATGCTTGTAAACGGTTCAAAAGTCGATATCGCTTCTTATCAATTAAAAGTTGGTGATATTGTTGAGCCAAAGCACAAAGAACGCTATCAAGATGTAAATACATCAGGCATTCCTAGCTGGATTGATTTTGATGCTAAAAATCTAAAAGCAACTGTAAAGCACCTGCCTTCAAGAGAAGAGATTGATACACCTGTAAATGAAAATTTAATTATTGAGTTTTACTCTAGATAATAAGCAATTAGCAAGTTAGTAATTAGCTAATTAGCTAAAAAGCTAAAACGCTAAACAAGGAGATATATGGAAAAAATTGGGCTTCCAAAAATTACAGAGGAAAAGATTGACGGCAACCACTCGAGATTTGTTGTTGAACCTCTATACCCTGGTTATGGTCCAACATTAGGAAATTCTTTAAGAAGAGTTCTTTTGTCTTCAATCACTGGATCTGCTGCAACTTCATTTAAAATTGACGGGGTAAATCATGAATTTACTTCAATTGCTCATGTTAAGGAAGATGTCATCGAAATAATGATGAATATTAAAAGCCTTTGTTTGAAATCATTTAGTGATGAACCAATTACTCTTGAACTATCAAAAAAAGGACCTGGCGAAGTTAAGGCTTCAGATTTTAAACCAAACAGCAATGTTGAAATCTGCAACCCAGACCACCACATAGCATCTTTAGATGCTAAAGCTGATTTTCACTTAGAGATTATCGTCGAAAAAGACCGTGGCTTTAGACCAGTTAATGTTGCAACCGGAGAGAGAAAAGAAATCGGCCGCATAAATATTGACGCATCTTTTTCTCCTGTTGAAAGAGTCAGTATCACTACTGAAGACACCAGGGTAGGTCAGATGACTAATTTTGACAAGCTTACACTTGATGTCATGACCAATGGAACTGTTGATCCTCAATATGCTCTAAAAGAGGCATCTAAGGTCTTAGTTGATCATTATCAATCTATTATTTCCGATGAAACTTTTCAGGTTGAGTTAACTGAAAAATTTAGCAAACCGGAGTACGAGGAAGAATATGTCTCTGAAAATGAAGAGATTGACGAGTCTGAAGGAATTGACGCCAAGACAAAAATCGAAGATGCTGATTTTTCACAAAGAACTACTAACGCACTTTTAAACGCTGGAATAAAGACAATTGCTGGATTAAAAAGACTTTCACCTCTTAAGCTAGAGGAGATTAAAGGTCTGGGGAAAAAGGGAATTGAAGAAATTAAGGAGAAGCTTGGGTAATACAGCACTGGTATGTGGAATTTGGTATGATTTCCGCTAGCATGTCAAATTAACAAGTCAATAAACATATGGAACGAAAGTTAGGCAGAAAAAAAGCTCATAGAGAACATACAATTCGCAACTTAGCGACTTCTTTGATATTGTACGAAACAATTGATACCACTGAACCTAAGGCGAAAGAAACCAAGAGCTTCGTCGAAAAAATTATAGCTAGAAGCAAAAATGCCGACTTGGCGTCCAGAAGAGAGTTGATTGGCACCTTATTTGATAAGAATGCTGTCAAAAAACTTATCGAAGAGCTACACCCAAGATATGCCAACCGAGCAAGTGGCTTCATAAAAAGTTATCACTTAAAAGAACGAATGGGTGACAACGCTAAGATGATGCGATTAGAATTAGTTGATAAAAAAACCTTTGTTGAAGACAAAAAATCGTCCAAAAAACAGGAGATAGAAAGAGTTGAAGATGGTAAAAACAAATAACGAAAACAGAGAATGGTATCTCTTTGATGCAAACAAGAAAGTTGTTGGCAGATTAGCAACTCAAATAGCTGATCTTCTTCGCGGCAAAAATAAACCAAATTTTATGCCAAATATTGATCAAGGCGACTATGTAGTCGTAATTAATGCTGACAAAGTAATTTTGACAGGAAATAAAGAGGATCAAAAAAGATACTACAAACACACTGGATATATCGGAAATCTCAAGATCAAGACAGTGGCTGAGATCAGAGAAAGTGATCCTGAATACATTCTTAAGCATGCTGTAACAGGTATGTTGCCAGACAATAAATTGCGAGACGGCTTTTTGTCCAGATTCAAGATATATGCTGGAAGCAAGCACCCGCATCAAAACATTAAATTTGTTAACCAGGAATAAATATGACCGATAAAGCAAAACAATATTGGTATGGTACCGGAAGAAGAAAAACTGCTGTAGCCACCGTCAGAATTTTTGAAGATCCTAAAACCGTCACTATCAATGATCGAAAAGCTGATCTAACTAGAAAAATGGAATCTCCCTTGGAACTAGTTGGCAAAAAATCAGTTTTTGGAACTTCCATAAAGGTGTCTGGTGGGGGCACAATGAGTCAAGAGGAAGCAATCAGACATGGTATCGCTAGAGCCTTGGAAGAGTACAATGCTGATTTTAGATCAACACTCAAGAAAGCCGGCTTTTTGACTCGGGACCCTAGAGAAAAAGAACGAAAGAAACCAGGCCTAAAGAGAGCTAGAAGAGCTCCACAATGGGCAAAACGATAAAACATTCTAGATATTTCTATAGTCAAAAAAGTAGCTTAATTGCTGCTTTTTTGATATAATGACGCTATGATTAACGATCGCATGAGCAAAATCAACGAATTAATCAAAGATGAACTATCACTGATAATTCATGACTTTTTTCCTGGTGACTTTTTTTCGATTACTCAAGTAAGAACATCCAAAGATCTAGGTGTCACAAGAATATGGGTAGCTTCTTTCAATACCGATTCAGATTTTATCAAAGAGCTCACGCTTAAAAAAAATCTCCTTAGAAAGGAATTAGCAAAGAAACTGGTATTGAGAAAAGTGCCAGCCCTAAGCTTCGTCTTGGATAGTTCTGAAATCAAAGCAAATAAAATCGATCAGATTCTGGACAAAATTAAAAATGAAAAGGTATGAGCCTACTTAGAAATTTATTTTTTTTGTTTTCAATCACCCTCTTCGGTGTTGCTGGTACAATACTGGCATTATTTAATTACAACCCTTATGACTCCGGCATAAATGTTTTCTTTTATTTTTATATCTCTCTTATCATCGCTTTGACCGGCATTATTTCCATAGCAATCTTCTATGCTAAAACCCGCCTTTACCAAACAAACTCCTCACACATTAGATTGTTTTGGCCCTCAATAAGACAAGGATTCCTCGTCTCGCTATGTGTGGTAGTAATAATGCTTCTGAAAGGAATGAAGCTATTGGATTATTGGGTTGGAATCCCGATAATATTTGCAATAACATTATTAGAATTATTTTTTCAAACCAATAGAAAAACTAAAGCCAAAGGATAATATGGTAAAAGGAAATCTTCACCCAGTCACACAATTAATACGAAAAGCAGTTAAATTTTTTGAATCATACGGTTTTGATGTTTTTGAGGGACCAGAGGTTGATTCCGAGTGGTACAACTTTGACGCACTTAATATCGCGGCCGATCACCCTTCCAGAGATGTACAGGACACTTTTTGGCTTAAGGATGGTAAATTACTAAGAACTCAAACTTCTAATTCACAGGTTCGATATGGAGAGACACATAAGCCCCCAATTCGGGCAATAGTTCCTGGTATCTGCTATCGTAATGAAGCAACGGACTCAGGACACGAAGTTATGTTTATGCAGCTTGAAGGCCTATACATAGACAAAAAAGTTAACATGGGACAGCTGTTTTGGATATTAGATGAGTTTTATAAAAGCTTTTATGGTCCAGAAACAAAGATAAGATTTCGTCCTCATCACTTTCCATTTACAGAACCAAGCCTGGAATTTGAACTAAAATTTCAAGGGAAATGGTTTGAATTAGGCGGTGCTGGAATGGTTCATCCAAAAGTCATAGAAAACATGGGTATAGACCCAGATAAATATTGTGGATTTGCGTTTGGCCCTGGAATAGAAAGACCTATCATGATAAAGTATGGCATTTCCGACATCAGACTATTTCGATCAGGCGATCTTAGGTTTTTAAAGCAATTCTAGAAAGGTTATTATGAAAATTTTAAAAAGCTGGTTAAAAGATTATATAGAATTTGATTTGTCAGACAATGAAATAGATGACAAGTTAACCTTTTCTGGAACACTAGTTGACTCATATGTCAGTGGCTTAGACCAAAATGTAATAATTGCAAAAATAATAGATATCAAAAAGCACCCTAATGCTGACCGTCTAAAGCTGGTTACCATTACTGATGGCCAAAAAAAGTATGACATTGTATGCGGAGCGGACAATATTAAGGTTGATCAAATTGTCCCTTTTGCTAAATTGGGTACTAAATTAGGTGATTTTGAAATTAAAAAAATAAGTATTCGTGGAGTCGAATCCAGTGGCATGCTCTGTTCTGAAAAGGAATTAGGCATTTCAGAGAATCATGAAGGGATAATGATATTGAACAGCGATTATCAGCTAGGCAAACCACTTGCTGATTATTTGGACAACGATACTGTATTCGATCTTGAAATTACGCCAAACAGGGGAGATTGCTTATCTCATCTTGGAATAGCAAGAGAATTAAGCGCTGTTTTACATAAAAAATACCGTCGGGAACCAATAACATTGAACTCCGGAGCCGAAACGGCATCAAGCAAAATTTCTGTTTCCATTTCTGACAAAACGCTTTGTCCAAAATATTACGCAAGATATATCAAGAATGTGAATATAGGCCCTTCACCAAAATGGCTTCAAGACAGATTGTTGAAACTTGGTCTCAAACCAATAAACAATGTTGTCGACATTACCAATTATATTATGCTAGACCTGGGACAACCTCTTCATGCCTTTGATGCAAATAAGATAGAAGGAAATTCAATACAAGTAAGAAGAGCCAAACCAGGAGAAGAGATACTAACCCTTGATAACGAATCAAGAAAGCTTTCAAAAAATGTATTAGTAATAGCCGACTCGAAAAAACCAATTGCCATAGCTGGTGTAATGGGAGGCGGAAATTCTGAAATATCTGAAACAACAAAAGACATTATTCTTGAAGCAGCAATATTCGACCGAAAGAATATCAGAAAGACTTCCAAGGATCTTGGCATTGTCACTGAAGCTAGCTATCGATTTGAGCGCGGAATTGATTTTGCAGGTGTAGAATATGCAATAAATAAGGCTGCGAAAATGATTTCTGAATTAGCCTCTGGAGCTGTTTTATCTGGAATAGTAAAGGACGAAGAACTAGATAAAGAAGTCTTAATCCCCATAGAATATGAAAAAATCAATGACTTAATTGGAACCGATATATCACCACAGGAAACCAATTCTATCCTGAAATGGCTTGGTTTTGAGATCACAGACTCATGCGCAAAAGTTCCTTCATGGCGACAAGATCTTCAAATCTGGCAAGATTTGGCTGAAGAGGTGGCTCGAATTTATGGTTTTTCCAACATTGAATTCAAACCGATACCAAAGATCGACCCTCCCAAAAAATCAGAATTTTATTATAAAGAATATTTAAAAGATCTTCTTGTTGATCAAGGTTTTACTGAAGTTTTTAATTACTCTTTTCTTTCAGAATTGGATTCCAAGGTGATTGGACTAAATACATCAGAATTACTTGAGGTTATTAATCCAATCCAACAGGATATCAAATATTTAAGAAACTCTTTGATACCGGGATTATTAAAATCGATCGCAAAAAACCCAACTTTTGACCCAATTCTTGTCTTTGAAATAGGAAATGTCTTTAACAAGAATGAAGAGAAAATTACACTCTCCATAGCAACTTCTGGAAAAAATGCTCGATCTTACATTGAAAAAGCAGTCGAGATCATTAGAAATAATTTTAAATTTTCAGCTGACCAATTAGCTATAAACGAGTTAACCAGAGAAGAATTAACCCGCTTCAAAATCAAAAAGCCTATTTCGTATACAGTAGAAGTAGAACTCAATGACATTAAGAAATTAGCTAAGTTTAAAGAAGATATTCAACTGAATATACCCGAAAAATCAATTCATTACCGTCCGATTTCCAAATACCCATCAGTCACAAGAGACTTAGCCTTTGTGTTAGACCAAAAGATCAAAAACGACGAACTAATTGACCAGATGTACAGCACATCAAATTCTGTTAGCAGGGTAGAACTATTTGATGAATACAAATCCGATAAGCTTGGTAAAAATAAAAAAAGCATTGCATTTCATATTTATATGCAAGAAATGGATCGCACTATGACAGACGAAGAAGCTAATAAAATTGTCAAAAAAATTATTAAGATAGTTGAGAATACATATCAAGCCAAGTTAAGAGACTAGAAAGGTAAAAATGGAAAGAACATTAATCAAAGATACGATTGATAAAATTGATCAAGAAGTGAATATAAAAGGCTGGGTTAACACTCGAAGAGACCATGGTAAGATAATATTTATGGACATTCGAGATGCTTCCGGATTAATCCAAACTGTCTTTGTTCCAGGATCAAAAGCTTATGAAAAAGCAAGCAACATAAGACCGGAATGGGTTATATCACTAACTGGAAAAATCAATAAGCGTCCTGAGAAGATGATCAATCAAGACCTTGTAACTGGCAGTGTTGAAATGGAGGCCATTGACCTTGAAGTTTTGAATGAAGCGATTACACCACCGTTTGAGATCGATAAAAACACCAAGGGAATTGACGAAGAACTTAGACTCAAATACCGATATCTTGACTTGAGATCTCAGCGGATGGCTAATAACATTGCACTTCGTGATAAAGTCATGAAGTATATCCGATCTTATCTCTGGGATCTTGATTTCAAAGAACTGGAAACCCCACTTCTAACTAAATCCACACCCGAAGGTGCCAGAGAATTTGTAGTGCCATCAAGAATTTATCCTGGTGAATTTTATGTCTTACCACAAAGTCCTCAACAATTTAAACAATTATATATGATTGCTGGAATAGAAAAATACTTCCAATTGCCAAAATGTTTTAGAGACGAAGACCAAAGAGGAGATAGACAGCCTGAATTTACACAATTAGATATTGAAATGAGCTTTGTGACCCAGGAAGATATCTGGAATCTAATCGAGCCCATGATGATAAAAATGGTTGAGAAACTAGTTCCAGATTGCAAGATATCACAAAAACCTTTTCCTCGTATTACCTATGCCGAATCAATAGAAAAATACGGTACCGACAAACCTGATTTGAGAGAAGATAAAAATAACAAGAAAGAATTTGCTTTCTGTTGGATAATCGACGCTCCACTATTTAAATACTCACAAACAGATAAGAAGCTCGTATCATGCCATCATCCCTTTACGATGCCTCAATTGCAAGATATAGACAAGTTAAACAGTGAACCAGAAAGCGTGCGAGCCTATGCGTATGATCTTGCTTTAAACGGCAGTGAGATATTTGGTGGTTCAATAAGAATACACAAGAGAGATATTCAGAACAAGATATTTGATATTTTAGGAGTTTCTCCTGAAGAAAAGAAGCGACGATTTGGTCATATGCTTGAGGCCTTTGAATATGGGGCTCCTCCTCATGGCGGGATAGCAGCCGGTATAGATCGAATCGTTGCAATCATGGCAGGAGAAGATGCTATAAGAGAGGTTATTCCTTTTCCTAAGACAGGAGACGCTAAAGACTTGATGATGGGTGCTCCTTCACAAATCACAGAACAACAACTTAAAGATGTACATATTGATTTAGCAAAAGAAGCTAAGGGAAAGATCATTGAGGGATCTGAAACTACAATCGGTGAATAACATAAGGCTCAACAAATTTATCTCTGAAACAGGATTCGCTTCTAGAAGAAAAGCAGATGACCTAATTAAAAGTGGGAAAGTATTGATAAACGGCCAAATAGCTAAAGTTGGCGAAACGATAAATCCAACTCAAGATAAAGTTACTATTGACAGTCAAGAATTGGTAATCAAATCTAGCGTTTACTATGCTGTATACAAGCCAAAAGGAATCATTTCCTCAGCCAAGGATGAAAGTGATCGAAAAACCGTTACTGATTTGGTCGACACGACAGTTAGAATCTATCCCATTGGGCGACTGGACAAAGACTCTGAAGGATTAATGATCTTAACTAATGATGGAGAGCTAACACAAGAATTGACACACCCAAAACACGAACACAAAAAAGAATATGAAGTAATTGTCAAAGCTCAAAAGAAGAAAGATCAAATTGATGAAAAAGTTATTGTAAACTCTTTTTTATCGGGTTTGCACATAGAAGAAAAAATTATGAAAGCTGATCATGTTTCGATTAAAGCACTAGGACAGAAGTCCTGGAAAATAACTGCCATACTACATACAGGATATAATCGACAGATCAGAAAAATGTGTGATAAAATAGGGCTGGAAGTAATCAAGCTTGTTAGAATTAGAATTGCAAAACTGTCCCTTAAAGATCTACAACTGCTTCCTGGTCAATACAAACAAATATCTAAAATAGACATAATATGATCATAAAATCTCTTATATTACTTTCGATTTTATTTAATGTAATCGGAATGGATCAGGTATCCGATAAAATCGATCAATCAATTGTTAGGCAGGACATGGGTGGAGGACACATTGTGTCAGCCTCGGATTCTATAATCAATTCGTTACCAGAAATACTACCCAGGCCAAAAATAAATTCTAATGCAATAAAGCCTGCCATATATAGCAAAAATTATCTCTTAGCTGATCCTGATTCTGGTATTGTATTCCTAAAGCAGGAGCACAAAAGCAGAGTACCTATCGCATCTACAACCAAAATCATGACTGCTATCGTGGTGCTTGAAAACTACGAACTAGATGACATAGCGACCATATCGTCTACTGCAGCTAATCAGATAGGGGCAGATGCTTTCTTGATGACTGGTGAAAAAATAACCATCGAGAGTTTATTAAACTGTCTACTTATCAAATCTGGCAATGATTCAGCATATGCTCTTGCAGAACATATGAATCAAGATGGTGAAACTGGAATCGAAAAGTTCATTAACAAAATGAATGAAAAAGCAGCCGAATTAGGCATGAGAGATACAAATTATCGTGATCCTGCCGGTCTTAATACTACCGGATATTCTTCGGCATTTGACCTCTACTTAGCAACTAAATACGCATTGAAAAATCCCGTATTCAAAGAAATTGTTAACAAAGACAAAGAAGTTGTCACAAGTATAGACAAAAGATATTATCATGAACTCAATAATTCTAATAGACTAGTAAATGAATACCAATATCCCGGTGCAATCGGAGTTAAAACAGGGTACATGCCAGAGGCCGGTCATTGTCTTGTCGGTGCTACTGATCGTAATGGCAAAAAACTCATATCGGTGATTTTAAATACATATGCCGATACTCCAAGTGCATCCGCAGATGAATCAAGAAAAATACTCGATTGGGGTTATGCCAATATCAATTGGTAATTAAGATAGTATTAGGACGAGAGATTGTCCCAAATTTTGAGTGCATTTCCGGCCGCGTCTAGCTGTGCCCTCTGCTTCGAAGTTCCAGCTCCAGTAGCAATTTGTTTTTCTCCTATATATGCAGCCACTGTAAATATTTTGGAGTGATCTGGTCCTTCCTCGCTTACTAAATCGTAAGTAGGGGTAATTCCATATTTTTCCTGAGATAATTCTTGGAATTTACTCTTAGCATCATAATACGATTTCTCTTCAAGTATTCTGCCGATCTTATAGTATATATTTTCTCTAATAAATTTTTCTGCAGCCTCAAATCCTCGGTCAAGATAAATCGCCCCAATTAAAGCTTCAAAGGCATTGGCCAAAATCAGATCTCTGGCTTTGCCAGTGTTCTTGGCTTCGCCCCTCGAAGTTCTGATAAATTCATCAAGTCCTATTCTCTTAGCCTCACAAGACAACGATTCACCCTTAACAAGAGCACTTCTCCAGTTGGTTAGTTCTCCTTCTGGTCTGTCGTAGTCTTCGTATAAAAACTTAGTAACTGCAAGTTCCAAAACCGCGTCTCCCAAAAATTCTAGGCGCTCATTATGTTCAAGCCCTAGTCCTTTGTGCTCATTGAGATATGATCTATGGATAAAAACTTGCTCCAGAAGTTTTTTATCATTAAATTCTATATCAATACTCTTTTCAATTTCGGCAATTGTTTTAGCCATTATGCATCTCCTAACTTCTCATTTTCAAATACTTTTCCCAGTACTCCATTTATAAACTTGGAAGAATTTTCGCCGCCAAATTGCTTACTAAGCTCAATAGCCTCATTGATCGCAACTTTAGGTGGAACCTCTCTCTTAAAAACTAATTCAAAAATAGCTATTCGAAGAATTGTTAGGTCAATCAATGAAACTTGTTCAATCGGCCATTCAGGTGCCGATTCAGCAATGATTTCATCAAGCTTTTCACTGTTCTTAACAACCCCCTCAATCATTTCGTTTACAAAATTTGCATCCAAATCGTCACGATATTCATTGATATTACGATCCTGTATTTCACTCAGATCAGAACCCTCACGAAAATGCCATTCGTAAAGAGTTTGCATCGCTACCATTCGAGAAAGATGACGATTCATAATTAAAAAATATTACTTTTTATTTTCGATATCCAAAACGGATTCTTTTTTGTAACTTCCACAATTATAACACACTGTGTGCATTTTTTTAGGTTCAAAACATTTTTCACAAAAAGCGACTGACCCAGCTGTCACTTTGTCATGCATTCTTCGCATGCCTGTTTTTGATTTGTTAGTTCTTTTCTTTGGTTCGGCCATATTATCCCTGACGAAGTCATCCTGAGCGACTTGCCTACAGCAAGAAGACGAAGGACCTACTTATAATTATTGATAAACTTTATAACTTGAAACTGTTATATATTATTTCATAAAATGGACTAAAAATCAACACTCTACGCTTGGACAACTATGTTTATCAGCTTGTCGGGTATATATATAGTTTTAATTACTTTTTTACCCTCTAGAAGCCTGCTTGTCCTGTCGGATATCATAGCTTGACTGATAACTTCAGATTCGGAGCCTCCTCTTTTGATTTGAATCCGATCTCTTAATTTTCCGTTTATCTGAATTGCCACTTCGACTGTATCATGCAAAAGAAATTCTTCTTTATAAGCTGGCCATGCCTCATCTGTGATTTGATTCTTAGCCAATTTTGACCATAATTCTGAAGCAATATGAGGACAAGCAGAAAACAATAAAACCAAAAAAGACTTAAATGAATCGGTGGATACACGCCCTGTTTTTTCTATCATGTTGTTGAATTCCATCAGTTTAGAAATAACAGTATTCATTCTGAAATTTTCAATATCATCAGTAACTCCCTTTATCGTTTGATGAAGCTTGATGACCAATTCTTTTTCGTCTTGTTTGTCATCTACTTTATCGAAGTTATTCCATGCTCTTATCAAGAAACGATAGACTCCCTGAAGCCCCTCGGTACTCCATGCAGATTCTTGATCATACGGTCCGATAAACATAATATAAGCCCTCAATGCGTCAGCACCGTATGTACTGGCAATTTCATCTGGATTAATGACATTTCCAAAAGATTTACTCATTTTTCTACCATCTGGACCGAGAATTATACCATGAGCAATTCTTTTTTTATACGGCTCAGAAGTCGGAACAACTTGTAAGTCGAATAGAAATTTATTCCAAAACCTAGAATAGAGAAGGTGAAGGTTCGTATGTTCCATGCCACCGTTATACAAATCAACTGGCATCCAATATTCTAGTTTTTCTTTCCCTGCAAAAGACTCCGTATTCCTAGGGTCACAATAGCGCAAAAAATACCAAGAGGATCCCGCCCAGTTAGGCATCGTATCAGTTTCTCTTTTTGCATTTCCGCCGCACTTTGGACATTTTACATTTATCCAGTCAGATATAGTAGCCAAAGGTGATTCGCCCGTATCGGTTGGCTGATATTTCTCAACGATAGGCAATGTCAGGGGCAGTTCTGACTCAGACAATGGCAACATGCCACATTTCTCACAATGAATAATAGGAATAGGTTCACCCCAATAATGCTGCCTTGAAAAAATCCAGTCTCTTAGCTTATAATTGATTGCTTTCTTACCGAATCCTTTATCCTCAAGCCATTTAACTGTCTTTTGTCTTGCTTCATCTAGGCTCGTAATGCCATTCAAAAAGTCAGAATTGATGTAAATTCCATCACCAGAGTAAGAATAATTTTTTTTAATATATCTTTCGAGACCGATCTTGTTATAAGGATGAGTAATTTTTTGAAGAGCGTCTGAGGCTGACATCCAAATGGCCTGATGTCTACTGCTCTCCTCTTGTTCAACATCTACAGGAATTTCATCTAATAGTTCACACAAAACAGGCTGATCCATCCTAAAACGCCAAACTTTTTTATTGTCTGCGAAGAAATGGGATTCTATCACCCCGCCAAGTGTATCAACTGCCTTAACCCTGTAACCTGTTTCTTCCATGACTTCTCTCTCTGCCGCTTTGAACACATCTTCACCCTCATCAACTCCACCAACAGATGGAGCTATCCAATCGAATTTGTTCCATTGCACTAGGAGATATTTGTCATCTGATTTACGATGAACTACTACGCTTATAGTCTTCCTGAACTCCTCGTTTTCATGAGGATCTCCTTCTAAAGGAATGATCACATCAATGACAGGCAACTTATATTTTTGTGCAAATTCCCAATCTCGTTCATCATGAGCAGGGACAGCCATGATAGCGCCCGTGCCATAACCTGACAAGACATAATCAGCTACGAAAATAGGAATCTCTTCGTCGTTAACTGGATTAATGGCTTTTATGCCCTTTAATTCAACTCCCGTTTTCTCTTTAGCAAGGTCTGTTCTCTCGATATCCGTCTTATTCTTTGCTTTGTCTATATATTTTTTTACTTCTTCGATGTTCGATATTTGAGACTCAAGACTAGAAATAATCATGTGCTCAGGAGCCACAACCATAAATGTTGCACCAAAAAGTGTATCTGGACGAGTAGTGAATACTTTAAGATTATGTATATTTTTACTGTCATCTCGAGCTTGTCGAGAGATCTTGTTGTTAGCCGAAGATTTCTCCACTCCGGTCGAAATGACAACAGGAAAATCAACTTCGGCTCCCTCAGACCTTCCAATCCAATTGATCTGCTGAGTTTTGATTTTTTCTAAATAATCAACAGTATTTAGATCATCAATCAATCTATCTGCATACGCCGTAATACGAAGCATCCACTGCTTTTGCATCCGTTTTTCAGTCTCAGCTCCACATCTTTCGCATTTGCCGTTTATGACTTCTTCGTTGGCCAATCCAATTTTACAGGAAGGACACCAATTTATTGGCATCTTTGATTGATAGGCTAGTCTGGGAGTTTCAGTGTCATCATCTTTGACCTCTATCAATTTTCCATCGACAATAGCGTGTTTATAAAATTGCAAAAATATCCATTGTGTCCATCTGTAGTATTCGGGATCGGTCGTATTTATTTCACGGCTCCAGTCAAAAGAGTATCCAAGCTTTTTGCATTGTCTAGTAAAATTGGCCACATTTTGTTTTGTCGCTTCTTGTGGCATAATTCCGGTTTTGATAGCATAGTTTTCCGTAGGCAAACCAAACGCATCCCAACCAATTGGAAGCATAACATTGAACCCTTGCATTCGCTTCATTCGACAATAGGCATCTGAAGCAGAATAGCTCATACAGTGACCAACATGGAGTCCGGCTCCCGAAGGGTAGGGAAATTCAAAAAGGTGATAGTATTTTGGCTTTTTTGAGGAGTCATCCGATATACCGTAACCTTCCTCTTCCCAAACCTTTTGCCATTTACTTTCAATAGCTTTAAAATCGTATTTTTCCATAATAAAAAAATGTTAATGCTTAGCTGTATAGTAGCATTAAAAGATGGTGTAGTAAACTAGAAATTGATACCAAACAGGCATTTTCAAATAATTCCTAACAAACAGCTAATTTCCATTTTGTTCGAAGTGCCTACAGCTAGCAAATTATATTGCTATTTAATTAGTAGGGTTAAAACTTTGTCCATGTTTGGACTAAAAATTAGCTTGTCTGCAAAGAGTGCAAACTTAAGGTGGCCAGTAGCTTATAGATCGTGAAGTGACTCTACCTTTGATCGAATATACGTCAAAAAAATTAAGTGGTGAGTATTAGAGATCTTGCAATGGTTGCAGTGGCAACCAGCCAAATATCGATAACTGAATCATGAGGTCAATTACTTGATATTGTTATATTATCATAGTTTTTATGACTTGTCAAGTAAGCCAAAATAAAACCCTTCCGTAAAAGGGTTACTTTTTTATTAAAAATGTGGTATAGTGTTTCAGTCCAGCTGTACAATTCTGTAAATCGGGGGGAGGTTATACATGCGAAAAGCCATAGTAGTCATTGCTCTGGCCATCGGAATAGTTGTCTATTTCAACTGCTTCTTTGGGATGAGAAACTGGAATGTCAAACCAGTAGACAATATCTCTGTTGGGATAAACATTGATGTAGATGGGCATATGCTGCAGCCCTACTCAATCTGTAATCAAGATGGCAGTGAAAGTTGCTTGGTCTTTCTTGATCCCAGGGAGATCAAAGAGATTGGCCAGGGAAGGGAAATCATCACTATGCGAGGTAGATCGCTTGAACATGTGATGGGGCAGCTCAAATATGCCCTTCGAGTTGATATCGAAGATCAACGAACCAACCAAGAGCCAGACGATTCTCCGGCAGCTAAGGGAGAATTCACCTGACCATATGATCACCGTGATAACAGTCCTTTCCAGGTCTCATGCGAGCCTGGATTTTTTTATAATAAAAAGCCCACCAATACAAATGGCAGGCTAGGCACTATCGACAGTAGACACCTCCTTAATTGCAGATACCAAGGCAGATTCCATATCAGGAAATTGGATTACCGGAACTCTGAAGTCACGATTGCCTTCAATGAGGTCGGGCATCGCCCCCACCAAGAATATTCTTCCGCCATTTCCCAATACTGCGCCGATTTCGATTAGACCACCCTTGAGCTGCTCTCCTTCTTCGCGATAGATGATCAATATTCTTGACCTTTTACAATCATTGATCATTTGTTCCCAAGCCTGGGACATTTGATCGTAATCTTCCGGATCAAGATCCATAAATATCCAGCTACAACAAAGTGGCCAGCCTTCCCCAGCAAGCTTACGCCATTTTGGAGCATGCTTTATCTTTGAAGTAATATAGATAAAACCATCGAGCATTTCTATCACCCCCTGGATAATTATTACCAAATCATATGAAGATTGTACAGAATGTATCCATATTTGTATGTTTTGCAGATTAATTAGCTAAAATTGTTGTCTATAGTGTAGCAATGAAGATAGAACCATTATCACCAAAAG
>Ga0209417_1003863_pt1 | contig 19061 bp, 15 predicted proteins | sample RifGroF2_FD_184002 | JGI IMG/M metagenome (GOLD analysis project Ga0209417, IMG submission 184002) | Groundwater microbial communities from Rifle, Colorado, USA - Groundwater F2 (SPAdes) (version 2) | ecosystem: Environmental > Aquatic > Deep subsurface > Groundwater | place: Rifle, Colorado... | reverse complement strand
GCGATCCCAGCCCAACCCGCCGAAACCCCGCCTTCGCCGCCGTTTCATGTGCCAGCAGTCGGCGATCATAATCTGCTTTCGGCCCACAATGCAGCTTTGCGTAAATATCCCGGTCGTACGTTTCCTGATAAAGCGTCATACCGTCAACGCCCGCCGCCGCGAGCTTTTCGTACTCGTCTAATTCAAGCTGATACACCTCGATCGATATCGAAGCGAATTTCCCCCGAAGCTTTTCTCCCAGCCGCGACAGGTAATCGGCATCGATATATTTCTTATCCTCACCAGCCACCAGCAGTATATGCCGAAATCCCTGCCCCGCCAGTATATCCGCATCAGCCATAGCCTCTTCAACTGTAAGCCGCGTCCGCTGCACGTGCGTCTTGCAGTTATACCCGCAGTAAACGCATGCGTTGACGCAGTAATTTGAAACATACAGCGGCGCATAAAGGTTTATCGTACGCCCGAATCGCCGAATCGTTAATTCGCTTGATAACCTCGCCATATCCTCAATAAACGCCGTCGCCGCCGGGGAGATCAAAGCGGCCAACCGTTCTATCGAAAACGCCGCAGGCATTGCCAGCTGCCTCTTCACCTGCTCCGCACTGATCGCCGCGAGATCAATATTTTTTAACTGCTCAAAATCTATGTTCATTTTATATTACAACGCATCCGGAAAAACGATAAATACAGTTGATGAATACGAAGCACAAATCAGAAATCCTGCTCTTTAGAAAACATTTCGTCTTCAGCCCTGAAAGGGCTAAATTTGATAGCCCAGGGTGGAGCGAAGCGCAGCCCTGGGTCAATATCCAATCCAAAATAAGCCCTGAAAGGGCGAGATAATACTTTTCTACAGAGCACGAAATCCGAAACAAATCCGAAATCCTAAACTCAAATGACCAAAACAAGAGTTCCGGCCGCCAAAGTTTTGTTTTGAATATTCGATTTTTGCTCATTTGATATTGTTTCGAGTTTCGATATTCGGATTTCGAGTTTGATTTGAATTAATTACGCTTCTGTTAAAAATCCTGTCAGCGGACTCGATGCCGACGCGCCCCGCATTGCCCCGCGAGGCCCCGAAAAATACGCCATGCGCCCAGCCTCAACGGCCATCTTAAAAGCAACTGCCATCGCCACCGGATCACCCGCAGTCGCTATAGCAGTATTTACAAGCACCGCATCCGCCCCGATCTCCATAGCTTGGGCCGCATGAGAAGGCAGCCCCAGCCCAGCATCTACCACAACCGGAACCGTTGCCTGCTCGATTATTATTTCTATCGCAGCCCGCGTCTGCAATCCCTGGTTTGAACCTATCGGGCTTGCCAGCGGCATAACCGTTGCCGTCCCCGCGTCCTGAAGCTTTTTGGCCAGCACAGGATCGGCATTAATATAAGGCAGCACAATAAAACCTTCCTTAACGAGCACCACCGCCGCTTTTAATGTCTCAACAGGGTCCGGCAAAAGATAATACGGATCAGGCGTAACCTCCAGCTTGATCCAGTTTATCCCGCTTGCCGCCCGTGCCAGCCTTGCCAGCCGCACAGCTTCATCACCATCTCTCGCACCGCTCGTATTGGGCAAAAGCTGGTACTTCTCGCGGTCGATCACCCGCAGCAGCCCATCATCGGGGTTGTTGATATCAACTCGCCTCAGTGCTACTGTCACCATCGAACTCCCCGATGCCTCAATACTTTTGATCATCATCCCCGGCCCGGAATATTTCCCCGTGCCGATGAACAGCCGCGAATCAAATCTCTTACCAGCTATAATTAATTGGTCAGGCATCAGCCGCCTCCTACAAAACGAATAAGTTCAATATTCTCTCCGCCGCGAAGAACTGTCGACCCAAATTTTGCCCGTTCGATAATCACCCCGTCAACCTCCGCAACCACCGTCGCCGCATCTACCCCAAGCTGCTCCAGCAATGCCCCAAGCGATCCTGGCATATCCGATTCAAACGTCTTGAGTTCGCCATTTATTTTCAATTGTACAGACATATAGGCCCCTACTTCACTTCATTGATCAAAAGTTCAATTACCGCATTAGCCTGGTGCAGTGCCGCGATCCCCACTCGCCCCGCAAATAGTCCCGTACCCGGCCCCGAAGCCGAAACGAAATCCCCAACCACTATATGCCGCCCCGAAAGCCGCCTCGTCGTTATATCGTTTGACCGCCCATACCCCGCAAGCCCCGATGCCGAGACTATAGGCTTTGGACTCATCCTCGCCAGTACCGTTTCCGCGATCATTTGCTTTTGATCCGGCTTATCGAAGCATTCCACTATCACATCCGCACTTGCAAAAAGCGAGCAGATCGTCTCCGGAATGAGCTTCAAATTGTGTGCCTCAAGTGCAAGCCCCGGGTTAATACGAGCCAGGTTGTCCCTCATAGCCGCCACCTTCGCAAGCCCCAGCTGGTCGGCAAAATAATCCTGCCTGTTGAGGTTTGAAGCCTCAACAATATCAAAATCCACAATGATAAGCTTGCCTACCCCGCTCCGCGCAAGCGCCGGCGCAACCCGCGATCCAAGCCCCCCAAGCCCCGCAACAGCAACCGTAGCTCCATTAAGCTTAGCCCAAACCGCCGGCCCAAGGTTATTGACCGTCACGGCCTTAAACTCTTCCGCTGTTATCGCCATAAACTTAGCCCATAAATAAAAAAAGCACCCGGTCAAAATGACCAGGTGCTTGGTGTTTCCGTTAAAGCACTCCCTTCGCGGGTATTACCCCGATCAGGTTCAGAGGGTCACCAACCGGTATCTCAGCCGAACTCTCGCCCGGCTCCCCTGGCCAATCTATTCTAATTATTGACAGACAGCCTTAGCCTGTCAAGTTCTGTTTTTACTACCCGTTCTTGCGAGATGCCCTGCGGCGATCCGTTTCCTTTAAGAACCGTTTACGCATACGGATGCTTAAGGGCGTTATCTCGACGAGTTCATCTTCCTGGATGTATTCAAGTGCAGCTTCAAGCGACATCTCACGCGCCGGCCTGATCTTCGCCGCATCGTCCTTGGAACTCGTACGCATATTCGTAAGCTGCTTGGGCTTGCTTGCGTTGACCGGAATATCGGCATCTTTTACATGTTCGCCTACGACCTGGCCCTCATAGACCATATCGCCAGGCTTAACAAAGAAGTAACCACGGTCATAAAGCCCGTCAAGCGCGTATGCTGTTACCTGCCCCGTGTCAGTGGCGACCATCACGCCATTTAGACGTTGTGGTATAGCACCTCTCATCGGTTCATAATCCCAGAACCTATGGTGCATAATCGCCCTGCCCTGTGTGGCAGTGAGCATTTTCGACCGCAAACCTATAAGCCCGCGCGCCGGAATAGTGAATTCCATCTGTATAAAACCGTGTGCGCCGGTTTTGGCCCCCATTTTTATCATCTCAGCCCGGCGGTCTCCGATACAGGACATTACCGCATTCTGACATTCGACTGGGCTGTCGACTACGAGTAATTCGATTGGCTCAAGCGTCTCGCCGTCTTCCTCCTTGAAGATAACGCGAGGCTTGCAAACGCATATCTCAAAACCCTCGCGACGCATGTTTTCAAGCAAAATCCCAAGGTGCATAAGACCTCGGCCCGAAACTCTGAACTCTTCCGGTGTATCGCCCTGAGCCACACGAAGAGCCACATTGGACTGAAGTTCCTTTTCAAGCCTGTCCTTAATTTGACGGCTTGTGACAAACTGACCTTCGCGCCCGGCAAACGGGCCGTCATTAATGCGGAATGTCATATCGAGAGTAGGCTCATCCACAGCTATGATCGGCAGAGCCTGTGGGTTTTCAACGCACGCGATCGTATCGCCAATGTCCACAGGATCAAGCCCGACTATCGCGCAGATGTCGCCCGCGTGAATGGAATCAACCTGTTTACGTTTGAGTCCTTCGAATTCAAGGACCTGTATTACTTTTTGTTTTGTGTTCTTGCCCGTGCGGCCTACCACAACCACATCTTGGTTCTTGTTGAGAGTACCATAGAACACGCGGCCGATCGCGATACGGCCGACATAATCAGAATAATCGATCGATGTAACGAGCATCTGAAGAGGAGCGTGCTTATCCATCTTTGGAGCAGGCACGAACTTGACTATCGCCTCGATGATCGCACGCATATCCGTGGTCGGATTGGCAAGATCCGTAGTTGCCCATCCCGCCCGGCCGGATGCGTAGATGATCGGAAAATCAAGGCATATATCATCCGCTTCGAGCGATACGAGCAGGTCAAACACCTCGTTTACCACTTCTTCGGGCCGGGCATCGACTTTATCGATTTTGTTGATTACCACTATCGGCCTGAGCCCGTTTTCCAATGCTTTTTGCAAAACAAACCTGGTCTGGGGCATCGGACCTTCGAAAGCGTCGATAAGAAGAAGCACGCCGTCGGCCATCTTGAGGACGCGTTCCACCTCTCCGCCAAAATCGGCGTGGCCGGGCGTATCTATAATATTAATCTTGTAGACTTTGCCATTAGGGTCTTGGTACTTGATTGCGCAGTTCTTGGCGAGGATCGTGATACCCCGCTCACGTTCGAGCGGATTTGAATCCATAATAAGACCATGCTGACCACCGGCCAATTTGTCGAGGTCTTCATCGCGAAACATGCCTGATTGATATAAAAGTCTGTCGAGCATGGTTGTTTTACCGTGGTCGACGTGTGCGATTATCGCTACGTTTCGAATACTGTCCCTGGTCATAAACTACTTACACCTTAATTAAAAATAAGCCCTAGAATGTATCACGAAGGAATTACAAAGTCAAATTATATACGCCGCAAGTTATTAATGGTTGCTTCTAATCCGATTTGGACCCACCAGCCCCACGATGGAAATCAGGGTTTGTGCCTTAAATAGGGCCTGAATTCCCAAAAACTCGACACAAAACCCAAGACAACACTTTTTAACCTTTTCTACAGTGCAATAACGTATAATATTTAAATGGCAGTATGTTTTTGATTTTCTTTCTTTTGAATTTGTTGTGATTTGCTGTTTGGTGCTTGAAATTTGTTTCGGATTTCGGAATTCGTGCTTTAAGCTTTGCACCAGGGGGGCAAAAATGAATTCTGCAGGCCTAAAAATTGAACTGCCCAACGGCATAAAAGAGCAGAATATCCCGCATCAGGTTGACCCGATGATGGCTCTTTATTCCGGCTTGCCCGCCAATGAGGATAACTATGCCTTTGAATATAAATGGGATGGCGTGCGGACGATTTACTTCTGGGACGGAATTAATCATCGCCTCCAAAGCCGCAACCTGCTCGATATTTCCATAAGCTATCCCGAGTTGGACGCATTGGCCCAGCACTTCCCAGACACAAAGGTCGTCCTCGACGGCGAGATAATCGCGATCGACGAACACGGAAAAGCCAGCTTCAATCTCCTTCAGCACCGATTCGGCATTTACGATCCCAAAGAAGCCCGCAAGCGAGCCATTCACATCCCCGCCGTCTACATGATCTTTGACATACTTTATTTCGATAAATATTCAACCATGCAGGTAATATATTCCCAAAGGCGAAAGCTGCTCGAAAGCCTTGAACTCAACGACAAGCATTGGCAGGTACCTCCCTTGAGCATCGGCCATGGCCATGCGATGCTCGAAGCCGCCGCCGAATTGCATCTTGAAGGAGTTATCGCCAAACGCCTCAACAGCTTCTACGAACCCGGCAGACGAAGCGGTGCATGGATAAAAACCAAACTGGTGCTCTCGCAGGAATTCGTAGTCGGCGGCTGGACAACTTTCAAAGGAGATCATCTCGATATGCTCGGCGCATTGCTGCTAGGTTACTATGAAGGAGAAAGGCTCATCTACGCCGGCGCCGTAGGCACAGGCTTTACAGATGCCGACAGGCGCACGATAGTCGAAACGCTCTCTCCGATCCGTCGTAACGCAAGCCCCTTTGCCACCCCCGCCGCCAGGACTGACGCTATTTGGGTAGAGCCTGTCGTAGTAGCCCAAATTGAATTCCGCGGCTGGACAGCCCAGGACATCCTCCGCCAGCCCTCATTCAAAGGCTTCCGTTTCGATAAAGATGCAAAAGACGTAATCAAAGAAATAAAATTAAAAGGATAAGGTCTAGCGATAGCTAGGCCGTGTTACGAACCGTAGAAACGTAGAAACGTAGGGTGGGCAAGTACTCTTGCCCACCATTATTACCAAGCGAATTATAAGTGACTTGTCATACCCGCGCAGGCGGGGATCCAGTCTTGTTTTGATTTTTGATTTTCTTTTTTTTGAATTTGTTTGTTATTTGTTTTTTTGGTGCTTGTAATTTGCTTCGTGCTTCGGATTTCGAGCTTAGGATTTTCTTAAAAAAGGAGGTTATATGCCAAGAGCAATGTGGACAGGTTCAATAAGTTTCGGACTGGTAAATATTCCCGTACAGCTTTACACAGCGGTAAAAGACAAAGACCTGCATTTCCACCAGATTTGCAGCCGCGACAAATCAAGAGTTCGTCAAAAACTCGTATGCGAGGCAAATCACGAAGAGGTCGACCGTGCAGACTTACTCAAAGGCTTTGAAATCGCGCCCGAGCAGTTCGTCGTCTTTGACAAGGATGAACTCGAAAATCTCGAACCCGAAAAAAGTTCCGCCATCGAGGTTCTCGACTTCGTCGATATCGACAAGATCGACCCGATCTATTATGAAAAACCCTATTACCTTGCGCCCAAAAACGCTGCCAAACCGTACAAGCTTCTCCTCGAAGCAATGAAGGAATCAGGCAAAGTAGCGATAGCCAAATTCGTCATGCGCGGCAAGGAATATCTCGCCGCCCTCAGACCCATGGAAAACGCGATCTGCCTCGAACTGATGCACTTTGCCGACGAGGTAGTCGAGTCGAAGGTGGTCGGCGACTTAGGCGCAAACGTAAAGATAAACCAGGGCGAGCTGAAAATGGCCAAGCAGCTCATTGAGACGCTCTATACCGATTTCAAGCCCGAAAACTATCAAAACGAGTACCGTAAGCGCGTCCATGAAGCTATAGAAGCAAAGGCACAGGGCCAGGAGATCATAACTGGACCCGCCCAGCCGCCCGAGGCAACCAGGGTCAGCGACCTTATGAGTGCCCTTGAGCACAGTCTTGAACAGGCCAAAAAGCGAAAGAGACCGGCGTGACGATAGTCTCGATAGATGATAAGGAGCTTCACCTGACCAACCTTGAAAAGGTGCTCTATCCGCGCACTGGCTTCACCAAGGGGCAAGTAATAAATTATTATGTCCAGATGGCGCACTTCATCTTGCCCCACATCTCCGGCAAACCCATCACGCTAAAACGATACCCCGAAGGCGTTGACAAAGATTTCTTCTACGAAAAGCAATGCCCCAGCCACAGACCTCACTGGCTTTCAACAGCACCGGTCTACAGCAGGCATAATGAGGACGTCGTAAATTACTGCCTCATAGATTCTGTTGCCGCCCTCGTCTGGCTCGCCAATCTCGCCTCAATAGAAATTCACCCCAACCTTGCAATGGCAAAAGATGTAACCCGCCCCACTTCAATGGTCTTCGATCTCGATCCAACCGAGCCTGCCGATCTCCACGACTGCGCCGATGTCGCACTCATGCTGCGCGATATGTTCGAGCACCTCAGCCTGCGCTCGTTCATAAAAACCAGCGGCGGCAAAGGAATGCATTTGTACGTCCCGCTAAACACCCCTGTAACATACGACCAGACAAAAAGCTTCTCCAACGCCATCGCAAACCTCCTCGAACGCCAGGATCCAAAACGCATAACCGCGAACATGCGAAAAGACCTCCGCCCCGGCAAGGTATTTGTCGATTGGAGCCAGAATGACCAGCACAAAACCACTGTGGCCGTCTATTCACTCCGCGCACGAGAAATGCCAACCGTCTCCACGCCCCTGCAATGGAAAGAACTCGAAGAAGTCCACAGAACCGGCCACATAGAAAAATTAATTTTCCAAGCCCCCGACGTGATCAAACGCGTCGAGAAACTAGGCGATATCTTCGCGCCAGTTCTCAAAATTAAACAGCACCTGCCCAGCCTTAATAAAAAAAGTCTGTCGTAACCCCGCCAAGTACTCTTGCCCACCAAATAAAAATAATGCTTCCTTTGTGGCACGGCCTAGCGAAGCGTAGGGTGGGCAAGTACTCTTGCCCACCAAATTGAAGACTGTGAACTATATTACTGTTTGTTTTGAATTTCATTTTTCGAATTTTTAATTAGTTTGAGATTTGGTATTTGCCATTTGTAATTTGCTTCGTGCTTCGGATTTGATGCTTTGTCAGTTTAGCCAAGCGTAGGGTGGGCAAGTACTCTTGCCCACCATTATTGCCATATCGCACATAAGTGACTTGTCATTCCCGCGAAGGCGGGAATCCAGCATAAAAACTTTCGCGCAGCGATTTGGCTTTCTATTCCAATAGCCCCTTCAGGAGCGATAGGGAGTAGCCCATATCGCAAGATATGGGTGTAACGTCCGCCCCCTCCTTCTCTTCTATTAAAGCCCACAGCCGGGGCGAACCCGTTCTCATCATCAAACCCTGATCATCATCACCCGTCTTCCTGAGCGTATCCGAAGGACCTTTCTAAATATCGCCGCGAAGCGGCCTACCTCGCCGTTTTTTTACGAATTTCTCATTTTCGAATTCATTTGTAGCTGCACTGTGTAAAATATCCGCCTGCTTTCCGCCCCTGGACGTTTGATCAATTTATAATGAAATTGGACTCCTTGAGGGTTTTCGAAGCCTGTGATTCTTTTTCACTAAGAAATTTTGCCGTTCCCTCGTTTCCTTTCTTCTTGGCAAGATCCGCAGCAGTTTGCCGCTGTTCATCGCGTGCATTAATGTCCGCGCCACCATTGAGCAACGCTTCAGCAGTTGCCTGATGACCGTTCATCGCTGCCAAATGCAGAGCCGTCAATCCATAACAATTTTTAGAACACACGTCAGCACCTTCTGCGAGCAATTGTTTCACTTTGGCACCATCACCCATATATGCAGCCCGATGAAGAGGTGGTAACTTTTCTGAGTCAATGATTACAGACGAAGTAGTTGATGGAGACTCTCTACTCGGAACAAATTTTCTGTTCCATCCGCTATCTGTCGGATGAAGAGACTTTAAATCCGTGTTCAGGGATATTTGATTCTTCTTTAGCATTTCCTTGAAATTAAGTCCATGGAGCCGATTAAAACATTCAACAGTAATTTGATAGCGTTCATTCCGGTTCCTATCACTGTCGGAAATTACGGCGGCAGTCGCCAGAGATTCCTGCTCTTTTGCAATTTCTTTAAAAAAGTTCGGCCAGAAATCAGGACCATATTTCTGTTCACATTGCCAGAGTATGTATGCATGAATCCTATCGCACTGGTTAGGCGGCAGATCGCCGGGGAAAACATAACCACCTTGTACATAGTGATTAAACGTCTGTGCCTGTCCCTGCCGTGTCGCATGTATTGCATTTTTCAGCAGGGGATTTGCCGCCACTTTACTTGTAACTTTCACCCCGACACTCCAACCGACCATCTCCCACCCGAATTGTGCATGTGTTCCCGAAACAAAATTATGCGCCATCTCCTCGATATAACCGGATACATGCGGAATATGAAACTTTTTCCACTCCTCGCTTGACGCCAGATCGAGATTTTTGACGCCGTACCATAGCGTGCAATTACTGGTTCCTCCGCTAAAATTGGGATTAGCTTCAGGGAAGTGATATACAACGATTTTATATTCCGTATGCCTGCCGATTATTCGATACAGTTCTTTGTACGCTTGTACCAAATACTTGAAAACAATTTTTGCTTCCTGGGCCTTTTCTTTTGGTGCAAATAAGCAGATACAATTACTATCAAGGATTAACCCAGGCTTTTTGATTTCTGCTTCATATCTTGCCAGTGTGGGGAATTTGAGGTTTGGATTGAGCCGCAGTATTTCTTGTTTCTCAATAGGCATGTTAGTATCAGCCGCAAACGAAATCCCGCACAGCATTACCACTACGACCACGCTTCTTAAGTACATCGACTTCGCCATAATGGAGCTCCTCAATTACATCTGTTTGAACATGACATTGTATGTCGGTTCCATATATTAAGAAAGATGCGGACTGGCCGGATTTCGTTACAAGAATTTCAATATTTTACGATTGCCCGACCCCAACTTCCAACCCGCAACGGAAGACAAGCAGGGCGTTTTGGGTTTAAAATGGGGATAAAAACAAAAAACCCAAGTCCTTGTGTTAAAGACTTGGGTTTAATGGGCAATGGGGGATTCGAACCCACGACCCGCTGATTAAGAGACACAATTTAGGTCTTTTTTAACTCTTTATAGCGTCCGCACTTACGATACAAGTCTTTGTTTATCCCATACTTATAGCGTCTGTTCGTGTCTGTTCCTGTCCGTACCTGTTCGCGAAAAATAGCACTTAGACAAAATATGGTCTAACCTTTGTCTAACCTCATTTTTTTCATCAAAAAACCACGTTTTATTGAAAATTCTTTATCTAACTGGCAACCTTTGGCGGCGATATAGGCCAGCCTTGCGTAACTGCGGGTTTCTGGTGCTTCACCTGGCTGTCGTCGAACGTGGGGCATCCTGCGAAGACTGGTTGGCCGGATCTCCTCCCCTGCCGCTCACTATGGTTCAGAGCATATTACACCTTAAAATGTTGAAAACCATTGGTCACTCCGGCTGCCCGGAACCGCTCGGCGCATGTGGGGATTACCCGAAAGAAAAAGCTTTAAAGTCACTTTTTCCAATATGAAGCCAAGATAGCGAAATCGGCCATGTTTATCGGATCATAAGAATTGAGGTCACTCTGTGGATCAGCCGTCAGCCATTTGTCGGCGAAGAGGGCAAAATCGAGATAGTCTATATGTCCATCGGCAGATATATCACAGAGAAGCAGTCTGTATGCGGCCGCGGTATTTATAAGGCCGTTGCCGTAGATATTGTCGGGGCCTGGAGTGCCGAGGTCGCGGGTGGAATTCATCAACGCCCACTCCAAATGCGCTGCGGGACGTGCGGGGAAGGCGCTTCTCAGCAAAGCTAATGAACCTGATACATGCGGCGACGCAAAAGATGTACCCCAGACAGTAGCATATCCCCCATACAGATCGCAGGTTTGTACCCCTGCGCCAGGGGCTACGACTTTAGGATAAATAGCGCTATCGCAGGCGGAGGGACCGCGGGCACTGGCACTGTCGATTATCAAATTTTCATCAATCATTCCCACCGAAAAAGAGATCACGTAATTAGCGGGACTGATGCTCGTGGATTGATTCGGGCCTGTATTGCCGGCGGCAAAAACGACTGTTATACCAGCCGCCTGAAGTGCCTCAATATCCTCCTCAAAATCGCTAATACACTGGTTGACATTGTTTTTAAAGCCCCATGAGTTATTGACAACATCGGGAGTGTCATCTGTATTCGGATTGCCATCAGGATCAAGAACCCATTCAAAGCAGGCGTGAATATCGCTAAAGTTTGCACTGCCTGCGTCGTTAAAGAGTTTTCCGGCGATCCACTGCGCGTCTGGTGCGATGCCTATCGCGCTACCATCGCTATGCGAAGCAATGATAAGACCCATTACACCTGTTCCATGGCCGGCAGCATCATAGGGCGTGGTGTGCTGGTCGTGTGGGTCGAACCAGCTATTGCTGCCGCCTCGCCAGCGGCCTGCAAGGTCGGGATGCTGACCATCTACACCTGTATCCAAAGTAGCCACCAAGACGCCCTGGCCGGTAAATCCCAACGACCACATTTCCAGAGCATTTATAGCAGGCAGATTCCACGAGTCTGCGGCGGGTATATAAGCTGTCGTTGGTGCATGGAACGTTTGGTCGATCCTGATACTTTCGATGCCGGGCATGGCGGCAAGTTTTTTTATGATGGCAGTATTGGCAGTAACAGCGATACTGTTGTTTATCCAGAATGGATGGACTCGTTTTGCGTTATTGGTGTAAAGAAATGCCCTGACGGATTTTTGTGAATTCTCTGCTTTAGTTCTCAGATGTGCGATTATCCTTTCGCGTTGTCGTGATCTATTGGTTTCCCGAATGTCCGCGATATTGGCTTTGTCGGCCAATGTAACAATAACGGGAAACTCTTTATCTGGCGCAACGGTTCTCAAAGCATCGGCTAGATCAGGATCAAGAGTGGTGTCGGCATCAACGGAGCTTATCATCAATAATAAGCAGGCCAAAGTTACAAATAATGATCTATACAGCATATAAACACACAACGCTTATTAAAAATTATGTTTACCGTACAACAACATCTTCGATCTTGTGCTGGCCGCAGACGAAAGTGAGCTTGTTATCAGGTTTTATGTATTTGCCGGGGTTGGCAAAGAACATAAAATATATTTTATCCTTTTTTGGCTGCCTTGTCGTACGCAATTTGCCCACTTTGGGCGGATTGGGTACGATGAACATTGCGCCAGTGGCCTGGTCTATTATGTGTGGATCGGTTTTGTTGGTGAATAGCGGCGCGGCTTTATTTGGGTCGATGACCTTATACCTGAAATCTACCATATAGCCACTTGAACTAAGCCGGCATGATACGACGTAGATGCCTAATTCATCAAAAACTTTTTGCTGCTTGTCAATACTTAGTGAGTTGGTGTAATAGGGGCTATTTACCGGCGGCTGAGGCTGGCCAGTATCCTGAGCCGCATACGAAGCAGCCGAGGGTAGAGAATTTGAATCACATTGTCTATATGTGCTACAGCCGGCAATAAAGACGGTGGTTGTACAAATTATCATACACAATAAGTTTCTTGCGATATAAAACATATTTGACATATGAAACACTTCCTATCCATCTTTGATTTAAATATCATGGAGGGAAGTGAACTTCCCTCCATGTTTGACTATATACCGCTTCAGTTACTCAAAGCCGTTCAAACCTCACCGCGTCCGCACAAGTACTGGGCGGACTGTTGGTGGGTGTTGCGGTCATCGTAACCCTATAAGTCGTTCCGGCAGTGAAGGTGTATTGCCCCAGGACATTCCATACGCCGCCGTTCTGCGTCTGATTGATGGTAAGATTAGCGACAGTGCCGCCATTCCATATCCTTACCGGCACAGCGGTATATCGGCTTGCCAGAGCGGTCCACCACATCGAGACGCGATATGTTCCTGTTACTGTCGGCGTGAACGACCATGTATATGTTGCGCCGTTATAGCTCCACAAGGAATTTGTGCCGTACGGATTTGGAGCGGTTGACGTCTGCCATGTACCAGTCGACGACGTGCCGGCCTGACCGTTATCAATTATCGTTATGGCTGGTGTTGTGCCTGGCGTTAAGAGATTTACGGAATTCGACCAGCCGGAATTGTTGACGCCGTTAAAGGCACGCACTCTATAGTAATACCTGACATTGGGTAGAACAGAGTTGTCAGTGTAGACCATGATATTCGCCGCTACTTCAAAGTTGGTTACCGAAGAAGTAAAGGCTGAGTTTAACGCCCTCTGTATCTGGTGGCCGGCTTCGACGGTCGAGTTGTCGTTCCATGCAAGCGATATCCGCAATGGGTTGGCTCCCAAAGTTGCAGTCAAGCCTGATGGCGCTGCCGGCGGAGCGATGCGTACCTGCGCAGTATTCGACCATGCCGAGAAAGCTGTGCCGATTGTCGCTCTGACCCTGTAATAGTATGTGATGTTAGAGCTAAAAGTCAGATTATTAACGAAACTGGTCGCATTAGAGGCAGCAGTGAAATTTGTTACGCCCGTAGTGAAGGCGGCATTGGTCGCACGCTGGATCGCAAAGCCTGTTTCGCTGGTAGAATTGTCTGTCCAAGTAACAGTGACAGTCAGCGGCGGACGGGATGACATCACGGCGGCAGCATTGGAAGGCGCGACAAGCGGTGTTGCGATGGTCGCTGTATTTGAAGACAGAGAGTCGCCCACGTCATTGAAAGCTATTACGCGGTAATTCAGCGTTGAGCCATCAGGGGCGGCGGTATCGTTAAACGCTGTTGCGTTGGCCGCGAGCGTTTGGATCACCGCAAAAACGCCGGCTCCAATTGCACGTTCGAGTCGGAAGCCTGTTTCATTATCCGAATTATCAGTCCATGTGAGATTAACCTGATGCGGATTGATCACGACAGCATTCAAACTTGTTGGTGCATCAGGCACGGTCGGAACATTCTGCTGGCCGGTAACAACGATGAAGCTGATCATACCGCCTGGTCTTGTTATATTATTGGCAAGGCCAAGAGCGCGATCGATCAGCGAATAAGTGCCCGGCACCGTCGGCGTTATAATCGCATCCATGGTACGACCGGCAGAGAGATTCAGAACGTATTGTTCTGTGGGGTACCTATAGGGATTGCCATCTTCGGCAACGGCGAGCATATGCATACCGTCAAGCATCGGATAGCGACCCTTGAGACCCATATTGAAGAAACGCAGAAGGAGCTTCTGGCCGACATCTATTGTCGCAAGCGGCGTGGTGTCGCCAGAAAATGGTTGACCGTTGACAAGGAAATACCTGGCGGTATAGTCGATTGTGCTTGTAACGGGTTTGGCTGGGCCATAATTATTGTTGGCTACAGCGGTATGCAGCGTAGGATCGATCTCACTATAGAACACGGGAACCGCTTTTGTATAATTGACATCAGGCGGATACGCGACATTGACATCGATATCCTTTGTTACGCCGCCATAGAGACCCATCTGTACCTGGACAGCCTGATGTGTGCCGGAGTGGTACACATAGCTGCCGGGCTTGAAATTCGTCCACGAATACGTTACATACGGGCCGCCGGGCAATGCCTCCGTGGTAAACGAACGCATGCGTCCCTGATAAAGCGGGTTTGTCTGATCAAATCTCGCTGGCCCAAAGGCGGTGAGTTGCCCTGGTATCACTATCGACACCGGCTCAGACATTTGGCCGACGCTGGCAGCTGTGAGATCGTTTTTCAGGTGAATGATCAAGTTAGGGTCGCCGAGCGGAACTTCGAGCATTGGGCCAGGTACTGTTACAACGCCGTCGTCGGTATTCATCGCGGAGTCTTTGGCAAAACCCCACATGGTAATAACCGCGCCATCAGGCATGATCTTGGTAGTTACATCGGCTCGGAGATAATACTCTATCGCCAAAGCCGACGAGCTAAAAGTTATCAAAGCAAGCAGTATCGTTAATTTTATTTTCATATAAGTTCGCTCCTTCCGGAATTAGTGTTGAATTGGGGCACTTGGCGGTTCGATCATCAACATCGTCATAAGACCGCCTGGGAAAATATCGTAATTGGTCATTTCTTTTTCGTTATGCGAATGCCACATGTAACTGTAGCCGGAGTTGGGATTCAACCCTCCCTCGCCCGGAGGAAGCGAACCCATTGTCCCGAGGAACGGACTGCCGCTCCACATGGCTCCGTTGGTGAGGAACTGCTGCGGAGGCAGGGCTACCGGGAAAGGCTTGCCGTGGTCGGGTGCGTACTCGTGAGGCTCCATCGGGTCGCCTGGAGCATGGCCATATATATCCCAGCCAAGGGCTTTGCCAGTCCATTCAAAAATGAAATCAGACGTTCCGCCCGGCGGGACAAAAAGCGTGAAGTTGGAATAAGCGAGGTCTGCGCCCATAACGCCCTGCGATCTGAGAAGTCTGCCGTCGCGGGCGATAACGGTGAAGTTATTGCCGTGCGTGTGGAATGGGTGCGGATCGCGGCCGGCCTGAATGTAACGGCCAAGCAGCTTATCGCCTGGATGCATCATTGGCATACAATTATACGGTTGAGTGGGCAACCAGGCTATGTTCGGCGCATCCATCGTATCCGGTGCGCATCGCCCGTTTATGAACCAGTACACAGGGAACCATTTGGCCATATCCACAGCGTCGATATCACCAACTTCTACCTGCTGATGAACGATCGGGTCTATTTCAGTGGTCAGGAAGAGATATTCATGATCGTACATCGAATCCATAGATTCGTATGCGGTGGACATCATATGGTCATAACCGGCGGGACGAATAATTATCGCTCCGACTAGACCCATTTCGATCTGCAAGTCGGGACGCGTTCCGCTGTGGTAAATATAAGTTCCAGGCTGCGATGCCGTGAACGTATATGTTACTGTTTGCCCTGGCAGTGCCTCGCGTGTAAGCAGCCCTGCTGAACCGCCGGCAGAGGTTACTCCCGACTGACCTGGAAAAATGATCGAGACAGGCATTGTATTATATGGCGCAACCAATCCATTTTGCAGAGTTACTGTAACGGTATCGCCCTGATTTACTATTAACGTCGGGCCGGGGTACTGCATTCGCTGATTGTTCAGAGCATATCCCCACATATACCAGCTTCCGCCGTCAGGCGTACTGATATAATCTTCGCGAACAGTAAAATTGAATGCCGTACCGGTTACGCCATCGATCATTGCCGGCAGTATGGTTTGACAGCACAGCACCATAAGCGTTACGATTATTAATTTTCTATTTTCTATTTTCATAAATTACCTCCAAATTAAAGTTGTTCTTAATGTCCTGTATGTCCGCCGCCACCACCGCCGCCTGAACCATCCGGAATAGACGGTATCCCGGCCGCACCATCAGCGACAATGATTTCTGTCATCATTCCGCCGTAATCTTCTTTGTCATTGCTGAGGAAATTCAGGTTAGTGGTATAGACAGGGTAGACGCCCGCAGGGACATTCCTGGTGTCAAGCATAACATCGTAAGTCTCACCGCCGCCCAAAGTCAGCGAACTTGTGTAATACGACAGGTCTTTGCCGTCAGGTCCTCTTAGCTGACGTGCGCCAGCGCCGATCACTTTCATCGGTATGCCGAGTACGCGCATTGTGAAGTAGTCGGTTGTCGAAAGGCTTGAAACTCTCAGCAGGATACGTTCGCCCTTAATAGCGGAGATCAGAGAAGGTATCTTACTACTGACAACGCCATTCTCGGTATTCGCGAACGAATTGCTATCGATGGTCTGCGGGTAGCCTCTGCCGTTGAACATCGCATATTTATCTTTCATCATCGCGAAAGGCAGCGGTTGGACACCAATATGTAGGTCATGGAAATTGGGATCGAAGGAATGCATCTGGAGCGAGTAGTCGATATCATAGTATGTCGAACCGTCGCCATCATTATAAGCATACTTATAACCCTTGTGATGAGTAAAACCGTTGAGGTTAGCGTCGTTAGGCAGGTTATTCTGCTTAGGCAGTACAGCCAACGCGCCAAGCATACCCATCTGCATGTGTTCTGTAGCTTCGACATGGCAGTGCCACATATATGTTCCAGGCTCGACTACGTTATAATAGTATCTGAGCGTACCACCCATATTGATCGTGATGGATGATTCAGGCACGCCGTCAAAGACCGGAGCGGCATTTGAGAATCCATGCCAGTGGATTGAATGCGGGTCGAACAAGTCCGGACGCATGGGCATGCCGACATTTGTGAGGTCAAGATGAAGTGTCTGTCCTTCCTTTACTCTTATCGTCGGTGCAGGAAATTCCGCGGCAGTCATGCCATAATGCATTATCATATCTTCCGGAACGCCGGTAAGTTCATTGAAACCGAAGATGTACTGGAGCTTTCCATCGGCCATGTTGACAAAACCGTCGCCTGCGCCCATACGTTTATAGATTACGTCGTTGTAAAGGTCGCCGTCGCCATCGGTATCGTTTGGATCGGTGTCGAGCAGCGGAACAGTCGGCTGCATGTAATTATGTAAAACATACTTGGCGACAGAGCGTCCCGCATCCAGACCTAAACGGTTCGAGAAGCTAAAATGTATGCCGCCATAGATACGGCTGATACCGGCTTCATCCGCCGCCTGTGTAAAACTCCTATATACACGCAGCATATTTGGATCTGTGTATGATGTAACGGTAAAGCTGATATTATCGTCATTGAAAAAATCGGCCAATATCTGTGCAGCCGCTCCGCTAAAAGTGCTGTGAGCGGAAACATATTCGGGAAAAGCTGGTGTGGTTATATAAGGTTCCCATGCGGTATCTTCGATCGTAGCAGGATTATTATCCGTATTGGCCTGTGTAATGGCCGTGATGGGACGCCAAAAGCTATAGGCATACTTGATATCCCAGGCTTGTATGCCCGCATCGGCAAGAGCGACATTGAACATAGCAAAGAGCCGGGCGTTTTGCCACAAATTTGAATGATGTCGCATCGCTGTTTGGCGAGCGATAAAGTTCCACCTTCCTACTGTTGTCCATGTCCCCGGCATATCCATCCAGAACATCGCCGTCATACTTTGCATTTGGGAACGAGTGGCGCTTGTTTTTGAGCCGATCGACTTCACCTCATTGAAAGCGGCCGTATACTCGGCGCTGGTGAGAGCGGGCGGCTGACCCGGACGGAATTGCGAATTGCTCACAAGAGCAAATGGCGTAACAATGGCCCACTGCGGATTCATCGCAGGCATGTTCATCGGTGGCGTCGGCACCCAGTAGCCCGGACCGACGGGCGGGTTGTATGGCACAACATCGCTCGAATGGTCGCCGGCACGCCAGGCGATTATCGCGTCAGCGACAGACTGCCCCAAAGCGATACCGTCTGTTTTTGACTGGCTATCCGGTATCTGCGCCAACTCGTCGGCAAGGGCCATATCGAACGACATGGCTTGAGCCGGAAATAACGAAACCAGTACTCTGTGTGCGGCCGATGAAATAGCCGCTTCGCGAGATGCACCAGGTGCGGAAGCCGTTGTTACATGGAACGGCTGATAATTCTTGTCTATTGCCATAAGCGAATCGTACATCGCCACATGCACCATCGCCATCGCCCGCGAGGCTGCTACAGAAGTATATTGAGCCGTCTTGACCGCGTTTAGAGCGGTGTAGTTCCAGTTCAATACAACATCCGCCCACCCCGACGCACAATTTGCCAGCAGGATCAAAAGCGACGTCAGTATTTTTTTATGTGTTTTGCCATTCATTATTTTTTTCCTTTCTGCATATATTCATTTGTTTGCGGTTTTTTAAGGAACAGGCACAAACCTTACTGCATCTGCACAGGTGCTATTGGCGTTTCCTGATGTCGAGAGGATGGTAACGCTTCCGGTCGTACCAAAAGTATATGTGCCGAGCAGACGCCACTGTGCACCATTTATCCGCTGATTGACC